>ERZ1106929.1728-NODE-1728-length-17142-cov-5.202844_pt1 | contig 17142 bp, 16 predicted proteins | sample MGYA00403662_ERZ1106929 | MGnify/ENA primary metagenome ERZ1106929 (study PRJEB35170, sample SAMEA104062442) | human gut metagenome | biome: human gut; feature: human-associated habitat; material: faeces | place: Denmark | collected 2013-02-20 ... | reverse complement strand
TCCGATCTGAAAATTAGATATAAAATTTACTATAAAATGTTATATCTGATTTAGATAATCAGATTGCTAATGATAGGAACTTTAAAAAGGAGTATTTTTTTGATACAGTATTAGATATTGGAAAATATCATGAAAGTCAGTATGCGTTACCATATGAGGTAGTACCGACTTTGATGTTCGTAAATAAAACATTGTTGGGACAAGAAGGAATAGAAGTCCCAAATGAAAATTGGACATGGAGTACAATGGAGCAAATTGTTGATCAGATTACAAAGGATAAAAACGGTGATGGTGTGATCGATCAATTTGGGACATATAATTATACTTGGAAAGAAGCTGTATATTCAAATGGTGCAGAGCTTTTTGATAAAGATGGGAAAAAAGCTTTTTTTTCGGGAACAAAAGTGAATGAAGCAGTTAAATTCGTGAAAAAGTTAAATGAAATGAATGGAGGCCGTGAAGTAACACAAAATGATTTTGATTCGGGAAATGTGGCATTTATGCCGTTAGCGTTTTCTGAGTACAGGACATATAAAACTTATCCGTATAAAATAAAAAAATATACAAGTTTTCAATGGGAGTGCACAAGCATGCCGGCAGGCCCAGGAGGTCATAATACTTCAGAAGTAGATGCACTTTTGATGACTATTGGAAATAAAAGTAAACATAAGGAATTAGCATGGGAATTTCTGAAAATGTTAACTTCGGATTCTTCAATTCAAAGAGAAATATTTGAATATTCGCAAGGTGCATCAGTATTGAAATATGTAACTGGATCAAGATATGCAGAAAGCATGATTCGGAAGGATATGGATGTAGATGAGAGGGTTATTGATAATCGTTTGTTAAGTGATGCGATAGAGAATGGACGGATAAATCCAAAATTCTCGAAATATCCAGAGGCTATGGCATTAGCAGAGAATGAAATAGATGATATTTACAAAAATGAAAAGAATATTGATAGTTCGCTTAAGGTATTTCAGAGAAGTATTACTAAATTTTTAAATCAATAAGAAAAGCATTACATTTGTCACATTTTTTTGTGAGAAATGTAATGCTTTTTTAGTTACAAAATACAGGTGTACAGGAAAAGGAAAATTAGTAATATTAAGACAACAAATAACAAGCAAGGAGGAAAAGAAATGAAAAGAAAATTAGTGAGCGTGTTATTGAGTGTTTCATTAGTTGCAGCAATGGCAATGGGGTGCAGCAACGGTGACGGGGACAAGAAATCTAGTTCGACGAAAACTGAATCGACGTCAAACAAAAAGGGAGGTCACAAGTTTGGGTATACTTGTATGGACGGAACGAACCCATTCTTTGTAACATTGGAAGATGAAATCAGAAAGAAAGTCGAAGCAAATGGGGACGAGCTTGTATCTGTAGATCCGGCAAATGATGTAAGTCTTCAGGTACAGCAGGTAGAGGATTTGATTTCACAGGGAATTGATGCAATGTTCCTGAATCCAGCAGAAGCTGAAGGAATTCTTCCAGCTTTGGATGCTTTAAAAGAAGCAAACATTCCAATCGTTAACTTTGATACAGAAGTTGCCGATATGTCGTATGCAACAAGTTATGTTGGATCTGATAACTACAATGCAGGTAAAGTTTGTGGAGAAGATTTAGTTAAAAAATGCCCGAAGGGTGGAGACATTATTGTTCTTGATTCACCGACTATGAATTCAATTGTAGATCGTACAAAAGGATTTACAGATGCAATCAAAGGAAAAGGATTTAACATTGTTGCACAGCAGGATGCAAAAGGGAATCTTGAAACGTCAATGGGAATTGCAGAAGATTTATTACAGGCACATGGAGATGTAGTTGCAATCTTTGGTGGAAATGATCCTACAGCGCTTGGTGCATTAGCGGCAGCAAATGCAGCAGGAATTAAGGATTGCAAAATTTACGGAGTAGATGGTTCACCGGATGTTAAATCAGAGCTTGCAAAAGGTGATTCTTTAATGGAAGGAACAGGAGCACAGTCTCCAGTTGGTATTGCTGATAAGTCTGTAGAGGTTATGTATAAAATCTTAGATGGCAAGAAAGTGAAAGACAAATATCCAGTAGAAACATTCCTGATTACAGCAGATAATGTTAACGATTATGGTACAGATGGTTGGCAGTAAACGATAGTCATTAACAAAAATATGAAAGGTGCTTTATTCAAATGAACTGGATAAAGCACCTTTTTGCATAAAAGAAAGATATAAGTGGGTGATATTTTGAGTGGTACAGCATTGCTAGAAATGAAACATATACACAAAAAATTCCCAGGTGTATATGCATTAAAGGATATTAATTTCGAACTTCGGACGGGGGAAGTTCATGCATTACTAGGTGAAAATGGAGCCGGAAAGTCTACGCTTATCAAAGTGTTAGGCGGAATTTATACAGCAGATGAAGGCGAGATAATTATAAACGGTAAAAAAGTAAATATAGATGGTGTAAAGGCTGCACAGGCTAATGGAGTAGCGATTATTCATCAAGAATTGGTTTTGGTTCCGTATATGACTGTAGCTGAAAACATTTTTTTGGGACGAGAACCGATGAGTTCCGGATTTGTTGATAAAAAGAAAATGAATCATGATGCGCAAAAATTGTTAGATGACTATCAAATGGGAATACAAGCTAATCAGTTAATTAAAGAATTAACGATAGCACAGCAGCAGATGGTTGAAATTGTAAAAGCAATTTCTTATAATTCAAAAATTTTAGTTATGGATGAACCAACTTCTTCGATTTCAGATAAAGAGGTAGCATTTTTGTTTAAGACAATGAGGAGTCTTACTTCCAAGGGAGTAGGTATTATATATATTTCTCATAAGATGAGTGAATTGGAAGAAATTTGCGATAGAGTAACTGTTATGCGAGATGGAGAATATGTAGGTACTGAAGTTGTAAAAAACACTACAAAAGATGCATTAATTGCAATGATGGTTGGAAGAGAATTGACTAATTACTATACAAGAGATTTTGAAGAACATGAAGAAGTTATTATGCGATGCGAAGGAATCTCAGATGGTGAGCTGGTAGAAAACGTAAGTTTTGAACTTAGAAAAGGTGAAATATTAGGCTTTGCCGGATTGGTTGGAGCTGGAAGAAGTGAAGTAATGAAAAGTATATTTGGGCTTATGCCAAAAAGTACAGGAGATATATATCTGGAGGGTAAAAAAGTTACTATTAATTCACCAATTGATGCTATGAAAAATGGCATTGCACTTGTTCCGGAAAATCGTAAACTCGAAGGTTTATATTTGGTACAAAGTGTCAGGTTTAATTCAACGATAGAAGTTTTAAACGAGTTCATTAAAGGTATTTTTGTAGACAATTCTAAAGAAAGAGAAATTACACAAGAATATATTGATAAAATGGCAACCAAAACACCTTCACAGGAACAAGCTATAGGTAATCTGTCAGGAGGAAATCAACAAAAGGTATTAATTGGTCGTTGGCTTGCAACACATCCGAAAATTTTAATTCTTGATGAGCCTACAAGAGGTGTAGATGTAGGTGCAAAATCAGAAATATATGCAATTATGAATAAATTGGCAAAACAGGGAATGTCAATTATTATGATATCTTCTGAGTTGCCAGAAATTTTAGGAATGAGTGATCGAATCTATATAATGGCACATGGAAAGATGAGAGGCTGTATTAGTCATAAAGAAGCAACGCAGGAAAGCGTTATGATGCTGGCAGCTGAATAGGATGGGCATAATAAAGGAGGAAAAAAACAAATGGAAGAAAAAACAAAAAAAACAACAGCGACAGCTGGAGTTGGAAATGCTGTTAAAATATACTTTAAAGAAAATCTTGGTATAATCGTAGCCTTCTTGGTATTATGTGTATTTTTATCAGTTTTTCCAAAAACAAGTGGATCATTTTTTACAAGACAGAATATATTTAATGTATTAAGACAGATTTCTACGAACCTGTTCCTAGCATGTGGTATGACAATGGTAATTATTCTTGGTGGAATCGATTTGTCTGTTGGATCAATCATTGCATTATCAGGTTGTATTTCGGCAGGATGTGTAGCAAGATATAATCTCCCATTACCGATAGCATTACTTATGGGACTTTTAGTTGGACTTTTAGTTGGTATGTTTAATGGTGCTGTAATCAGTAAAACTACAATTCCAGCATTTATCGTAACATTGGCTACAATGAATATAGCAAAAGGACTTGCATATGTATATACTGGCGGTTCGCCTGTACGAGTAGTAACAAAAGAATGGCAATTTTTAGGAGCTGGTTATGTTGGGATTTTTCCTACACCAGTTGTAATTTTAGTAATTGTTCTTATTATTACAGCAATCATTATGAATAAGACGAAAATGGGACGTCATATGTATGCTGTCGGAGGAAATCAACAGGCGGCCGAGTTTTCAGGAATTAAAGTGGAAAAAGTAAAATTCTTTGTACATGCATTTTCTGGATTGATGGCAGGCCTTGCTGGAATTGTTTTGGCTTCACGTATGTATTCCGGACAGCCTACAGCCGGTGATGGAGCTGAAATGGATGCTATCGCAGCAGTTGTTGTTGGTGGAACTTCAATGGCTGGTGGTAGTGGTAAAATTGGTGGAACTATTATAGGTGGTTTGATTATAGGTGTTTTAAATAACGGATTAAATCTTTTGAATGTAAACTCATTCTGGCAGTATGTAGTAAAAGGAGTTGTGATTTTACTGGCTGTATTCCTTGATTACTTTAGAAATAAAGGAAAGAAATAAGATAAAAGGAGAAAGATTATGTTAGTTTCATTAAAGCCGTTGATGGAAGATGCAATGAAAAAAGGATATGCAGTTGGAGCATTTAATTGTCCGAATATGGAATCAGTAATGGCTATCATACAGGCTGCAGAGGAAACAAATTCACCAGTTATATTAAACTATGCAGAGGTGCATGGAAATTTGATATCCATGGAAGATATCGCACCAGTTATGCTTCAATTTGCAAAAAAAGCCTCTGTTCCAGTTTGTGTACATTTGGATCATGGTGAGTCTATTGAAAGTTGTATTAAAGCAATACAGTTAGGTTTTAGCTCTGTGATGATTGATGCATCAGGCAGTGATTATGAAGAAAATATAAGAATAACTGCAGAAGTGGTGAGGTTGGCTCATGCAGTCGATGTTACAGTTGAAGCAGAACTTGGACATATTTTCTCATCTGACAAAGGATTAGGAGATACAGAAGAAATTGAAACAGCGGACAGTTTTTCAAACTTAGATGATGTGTATACAAGTCCAGATATGGCAAAAGATTTTGTTGAAAAAACCGGAGTGGATGTGTTGGCAATTGCTTTCGGAACAAGTCATGGGATTTATACACAGAAGCCAGTTTTGGATTTGAATCGTATTACAGAAATTAAAAACAAAATTGATATCCCATTCGTAATGCATGGTGGTTCAGGACTTAGTAAAGAGGAGTTTCAGACAGCTGTAAAAAATGGAATACGTAAAATTAATTATTACACGTATATGACATTGGCTGGTGGAAAAGCAGTCAAAGCTGCATTGGATAAAAAAAGTGTAGAAGAAAATATTTTCTATCATGACATTCCGATAATTGCTATGAAAGCTATGAAAGAAAATGTGAAAGTGGCAATTGAAACATTTGCACTAAAAAATTAGGGAGTGTGAAAGATGAAAAGATCAGAGATTAACAAAGCTTTGAAGGATATGCATGATTTGATCAAAAAATTTCATGTATCACTTCCTCCATTTTGTGAATGGACACCAGAAGAGTGGAAAACAAAAGGGAAAGAATACGATGAAATTAGAGATAATATGCTTGGCTGGGATATAACAGATTTTGGACTCGGAGATTTTGAACATACAGGATTTTCGTTAATTACGTTAAGAAATGGAAATATAAAAAACGATAAGTATGATAAACCATATGCAGAAAAGTTATTGATGCTCCATGAAGGTCAGCATGCGGAAATGCATTATCATGTATATAAAATGGAAGACATTATTAATCGCGGAGGTGGAAATGTACTAATTCGTGTATATAATTCGACGGAAGATGGAAAAATGGCAGATACAGATGTCATTGTACATAGCGATGGATGTGTTTATACAGTGAAGGCGGGAACTCAGATAAGACTAACGCCAGGAGAAAGTATTACTGTGACAAGAGGATTGTACCATGACTTTTCTGTAGAAGAAGGAAAAGGATCCGTTTTGTTGGGAGAAGTTTCTATGTGTAATGACGATAATACGGATAATTATTTCTATAATAAAAAAGTAGGACGTTTTCCTGCTATAGATGAAGACGAAGAACCATACCGTTTATTATGTAATGAATATCCAAAGGTTTTGTAGGAGGAAGACCTATGAATAAAGAAGGAATAACGGTTGCAGGAAATCTTATTGCAGATGTAGTATACACAATAGATGTATATCCTCAAAAAGGCAATTTAACATGGATGAGAAATCCGGTTGCCCATACCGGAGGTATTAACAACTTAATTATTGATTTGGCAAGGTTAGATTCTAAAATACCAATAAAAGTATCGGGAGTTGTGGGTGATGATGAAAATGGTCAATTTATAGTAGATTCTTTAAGAGAGTATCCGAATATAAACATTGAAGGGATTGTAAAAAAAGGAAGAACAGCTGTTACATTTGCAATGACAGAAAAAGAAAGCAAGCAGAGAACATTCTTTTTTGATCCAGGAACCAGTTTGGAATTCAATGAAAAGCAGATAGATTTTAAGAAAATAAAGGCGGATATTTTTCATTTAGAATATTTACTTTTATTAGGAACGCTGGATCAACCGGATGAAGACTATGGAACTAAAGCCGCAAAGGTATTAGCAACTGCACAAAAATATGAAATGGAAACTTCAGTAGATATGGTTTCAGAAGAAGGAAATCGATACCCAAAAGTTGTATGGCCTGCATTGAAGTATACAGATTATTGTGTGGTAAATGAAGTAGAAGGAACCGGTGTGACTGGAATTCAATTATATGATAAGGATGGAATAAAAGAAGAAAATATGAGAAAGGGGTTGGAAAAATTAAAAGAATTGGGAGTAAAAAAGTGGGCTATAATACATTCACCTGAATGTGGATATGGTTTGAATTGTCAAACAGGAGAATTTGTAAAAGTTCCAAGTTTTAAACTCCCAAAAGGATTTATAAAAGGAACGACTGGGGCAGGTGATGCATTTTGCTCGGGCGTTTTATATGCAGCGTATCAAAGAGAAAGTATAGAGAAGGCATTATATTATGGTGCTATTACAGCTGCATGTTCACTCTCTAAAGAAGATAGTACCTCAGGTGTTATGGACTTGAAAGAAATGAAATTATTTATGAAGACAAACGTATAGAAAAGTTGCTAAAGATAGAAAGAATTTTGGAGATTATAAGATTATGTTTATAAAATCTGGAATTCTTTCTATTTTTTTGTTTAGCCGATGAACTTTCTTTCACAGAATAAACATAAATTTTCCACATACTTTTCAAAAAAATTTCTTATATTGTTACAAGATTGAGTTTAACAGGAGGAAGGAAATTTGATAGAAGTAAAGAATCTTACCAAACGTTATGGTGACCATCTGGCGGTAGATCATCTGAATTTCACCGTAGAATCCGGTAAAATCTATGGATTCTTAGGACCAAACGGTGCAGGAAAATCTACGACCATGAACATCATGACCGGTTACCTGGGAGCTACAGAAGGACAGGTGCTGATCGACGGACATGACATTTTGAAAGAGCCTGAAGAGGCCAAGAAGAATATCGGCTATCTGCCGGAAATCCCGCCATTATATATGGAAATGACGGTGCGGGAATATCTGGAATTTGCCGCTGAATTAAAAGGAATTAAGAAAGACAAAAGAGAATCGCAGATAGAAGAGGTTATAAGACTTGCCAAATTAAGAGATGTAGAAAACCGGCTGATCCAGAACCTGTCAAAAGGTTATAAACAAAGAGTCGGGCTTGCACAGGCAGTTCTGGGATTTCCGGAGATTATCATCCTGGATGAGCCGACGGTAGGTCTTGACCCGAAGCAGATCATAGAGATCCGTGAACTGATCCGCAAGCTTGCGAAGAAACATACCGTAATCCTGAGTTCCCATATTCTTGCGGAAGTAAGGGAAGTCTGCGATTATATCATGATCATATCAGGAGGAAAGCTGGTTGCCAGTGATACGACCGAGAATCTGGAGAATATGATGAGTGGCAAAGGTCAGATCGAGGTGGAAGCAAAGGCTTCCAGGGATGAGATGGATCATATTATCCGCCGGACAGGAAAGATCAAAGAAGTAAAATACCGCACCAGTGCGAGCGGCATTACAACTGCACAGATTATAGCAAAAGGCGGGGAAGATATCAGAGAAGAGTTATTCCTTGCATTTTCCCATGCAGATGTACCGATGCTTACCCTGAATCAGAGTAAGACAACACTGGAAGAGATATTCCTGGAGCTGACACAAGGGTCAGGCAATAGAATGATAAAGGAGGAGAAGTAAGATGAGAGCTATTTATAAAAGAGAGTTAAGATCCTATTTTCATTCTATGATAGGATATGTATTTATCGCTTTCCTGGTAGCTTATACGGGAATCTATTTCCTGGCGTATAACCTGAACTATGGATATCCGTACTTTTCTTATGTATTGTCAGGGATTCTGTTCGTATACCTGGTAGCAATTCCGATCCTGACGATGCGTTGCTTTGCAGAAGATAAGAAGAATAAGACGGATCAGATGTTACTGACAGCACCGGTCAGCCTGTTCGAGATCGTGCTTGGAAAATATCTTGCAATGGTAACGATCACGGCTGTACCGTGTGTGATCTATCTGATCTTTCCACTGATCATTAAAGCGCAAGGGACGGCATACATTAAGGTAGACTATTTGGCAATCCTTGTGTTCTTCTTACTCGGATGCGTATATATTTCCATTGGAATGTTTGTCTCTTCATTGACAGAAAGTGTGATCATTGCGGCAATCGGCGCATTCGGTATCCTGCTTCTGACTTATCTCTGGAGCGGCATCCTGAACTTTATCCCTTCGGCAGCATGGGCAAATGCAGTGGCAGTTGCGGTGTTGTTGACGCTGGTCGTACTTGCAGTCTGGAATATGACGAAAAATGTCGTGATCAGCGGGGTACTGGAGCTGATCGTACTGGCAGGAACACTGATTACTTACTTTGTAAAGAAAACAGTGTTTGAAAGTCTGCTTTCCACAGTACTTGGCAAACTGGAACTGACAGAAGTATTTTCCAATATTGTCGATAACCATCTTCTGGATGTGAGCGGGATTATATTGTACCTGTCACTGATCGTCTTGTTCTTCTTTTTGACGATGCAGATGATTCAGAAGAGACGTTGGAGTTAGGAGGAGCATAATGTTAGAAAAAATCAAGAAGTCATTCCGGAGTGCATCATCGAAAAACGGAAGTTACAGTGTGGGAATGATCGCACTTGTGATCTGCATGGTGATCGTTGTCAATCTGATCGCAGGTCAGCTTCCGGAGAATGTTAAGAGCATAGATATCAGTGATAACAACATTTACGGAGTATCAAAGACCAGTAAAAAGGTATTGAACAAACTGGATAAAAAAGTAACATTTAAAATCTATGCAGAAAAAGATTCGACAGATACAAGGATCAAATCATTCATTAAGAAATATACGGCGCTGTCCGATAAGATCAGTGTAAAATGGATCGATCCTGTTCTGCATCCGGCAGCACTTACGAAAGCGGGAGTCGATAAGAATACGATCGTAATCTCCTGTAAAGATACCGGAAAAACGAAATCCGTTTCTTTTGATGATATTTTAGTTTCGGATTCTTATTCCTACTATACAACAGGAAGCAGTTCTGCATCTGAATTTGACGGAGAAGGCCAGTTCACAAGTGCGATCAATTCGGTTACAAGTGAACAGACAGAGAAGATGTATTATACAACAGGACACGGAGAAGCAACATTTTCAGATTCTGTGACAAAACTGTTCAGTAAGAATAACCTGACGACAGATGAAGTAAATCTGATGATGACAGGTAAAATTCCTGACGATTGTGATCTGTTATTTATGGATGCCCCATCAAAAGACATTTCGGATGATGAGAAAACATTACTTCTGAATTACCTGAAAAAGGGCGGAAAGGTATTTATCATTCTTGGAGATTCTGAGGATGAGACACCGAACCTGGATGAAGTACTGAAAGAATATGGTATGCAGGAAGCAGATGGTTACATTGCGGATATGCAGAGAAGCTACCAGGGCAACTACTATTATATCTTTCCTGAGATCACAGCAACAGATGATCTGGCCAATAATCTGGAATCAGAGATGGTACTGATGATCAATGCACACGGTCTGATTACAACAGATCCGGCAAGAGATACGATCACAACAACGGCATTTATGCAGACATCCGATAATTCTTATGCCGTGACAGAGGATAAGCAGGAAGAAGGAACCTATACACTGGGAGCAGTCGCAACCGAGCAGATCACATCCGACGATTCGTCCGACAGCAGTTCTTCCAAAGACAGCTCGTCTGATGCGACAAAGACCAGCCGTCTGACAGTGATTTCTTCTGAAAGCATGATCGATTCGCAGATTACAGATACGTATACAACACTGGAGAACCTGGACCTGTTCATGAACGCGGTGACAGCGAACTTTGACAAGACAAAGAACGTAGCAATCAAGGCAAAGAGCCTGGAAGTAAGTAACAACACGATGCAGCATGCGGGAATCATCAGCATCCTGACAATCTTCGGAATTCCGCTTGTAATTCTGATCTATGGATTCATGCGCTGGTGGAAGAGAAGAAAAGCGTAAATTAAGAATATTTATGGACAGAAAAGGGGAACTTTGATGAAACAGAAAAAGACAATGCTCATCATGGTGGTCGTGCTTGCTGTACTGCTGGTACTGTACGGAGGTCTGAAAGCATGGAACAGTCACAGTGACAGGCAGAAGAAGGCAAAAGAAGACAAAGAAAAAGTCAGCCTGGTAGATGTAAAGAGTCTGAAGTCATTTGCCTATGAAAGCGGCGGAAGTAAGATGAGCTTTACCAAAGAGAATGGCGAATGGGTATACGATGAGGATGACGGAGTACGTCTGAACCAGAGCACGATCAAGAGTACGGCAAAAGAAATCACAGGACTTACGGCAGTCCGCAAGTTAAGTGATCCGGATGAAAAATCAGACTATGGACTGGACAGTCCGGATTACACTGTTACCTACACAGCAAAGGACGGAACCAAAGGAACGATTCAGATTGGTAATGCGGCCGGAGTCAATTATTATGCAATGATCGAGGATTCGGATGCGGTGTATACCATCTCAGGTACACTGGTATCGGATCTTGTATTCGACCTGTCATCTCTGACGGAGAACGACACACTGCCATCGATCAGCAGTGGAACCCTTAAGAAGGTAGAGGTAACACAAAACGGTAAGACTACGACTTATAAGAAAAAGAAAGAGCGGGCCGAACTGGCAGGCGGATGGGGAACCATCTCACTTACCCAGTGTGCAGATTATAATGTAAAAGATCTTGCAAAATATGGTCTGGATGAAGCAAACCGGATTACGGTAACGGCAACTTATAAGGATAGTACTTCAGGGGATAAGAAGACGTGTACTGTCTATGTTGGAAATGTAAATGGTGATAACCGTTATGTACAGCTTAAAGATTCCAATATGGTATATGAGGTCGGAAGTTCAATCGTAGAAAATATGATGTCGGTAGATAAATAAAACATATCAATAGAAAGAATTTGGAATTTCAGAAAAAAGACGGAAACAGCACAGAAAATGTGCCCTCCGCCTTTTTCTGATTTTTGAGAAAAATGACGAAAAGTTTTCACATAATTTACAGTACATTTATTGCCTGAAAGTATAAAAAATGGTATATTATTAATAGGTTTGTTGTGAAAATATACAAAAAACCCCGAAAAGAAATAGCTAGGAGTGATAAAAGATGTATCAGGAAGAATACAAACGCTGGCTTGCAGCAGATCTTGAAGATGCAGATCTGAAGCCGGAATTGTCAAAAATTGAGGGTAACGATGATGAGATCAAGGAACGTTTTGCGGTAGCACTGAAATTCGGAACAGCCGGACTTCGCGGAGTGCTCGGAGCAGGAACGAACCGTATGAATATTTATGTAGTACGTCAGGCAACACAGGGACTGGCTAACTGGGTAAAGACACAGGGCGGAACACAGACTGTAGCAATCAGTTATGACAGCCGTTTAAAGAGTGATGTATTTGCCAAGACAGCAGCAGGTGTACTTGCAGCAAATGGGATCAAAGTAAGAATCTACGATGCACTGATGCCTGTACCAGCACTTTCATTTGCAACACGTTATTATAACTGTAATGCAGGTGTTATGGTAACAGCTTCTCATAACCCGGCAAAATACAACGGATATAAAGCATACGGACCGGACGGATGTCAGATGACAGACGATGCGGCTGCAATCGTATACGAAGAGATCCAGAAGACAGACGTTCTGACCGGAGCAAAATATATGTCATTTGCAGAAGGTGTAGAAGAAGGACTGATCAGATTTGTAGGAGATGACTGCAAGAGAGCACTCTATGATGCGATCGAATCCCGTCAGGTTCGTCCAGGACTGTGTAAGACAGCTGGATTAAAACTGGTATACAGCCCATTAAATGGATCAGGTCTTGTTCCTGTAACACAGGTATTAAAAGATATCGGAATCACAGATATCACAATCGTTCCGGAGCAGGAATATCCAAATGGATACTTTACAACATGCAGCTATCCAAACCCAGAGATCTTTGAGGCACTGGAGCTTGGACTGAACCTTGCAAAAGAGTCAGATGCAGACCTTATGCTTGCAACTGACCCAGATGCAGACCGTGTAGGTATCGCTATGAAGTGCCCGGATGGATCTTATGAATTAGTAAGCGGTAACGAAGTCGGAGTACTTCTTCTGGATTACATATGTGCAGGACGTATCGAGAAAGGTACAATGCCTGAAAAAGCAGTAGCAGTAAAATCTCTCGTATCTACACCACTTGCTGATGCAGTAGCAGCTCATTACGGAGTAGAATTAAGAAACGTACTGACAGGATTCAAATGGATCGGAGACCAGATCGCACAGTTAGAGGCAGCAGGCGAAGTAGACAGATTCATCTTTGGATTTGAGGAAAGCTACGGATACCTTGCAGGACCATATGTACGTGACAAAGATGCCGTTATCGCATCTATGCTGATCTGTGAGATGGCAGCTTACTACAGAAGTATCGGCAGCTCTCTGAAACAGAGACTGGAAGAGATCTATGCAGAATACGGACGTTACCTCAACAAGATCGACAGCTTTGAATTCCCTGGACTCAGTGGAATGGACAAGATGTCTGGAATCATGCAGAACCTGCGTGAGAATGCACCGGCAGAGATCGCTGGATACAAGGTAACAGAAGTAACAGATTATACTAAGACAGAAGAAACAGGACTTCCTGCAGCAAATGTATTAGTTTACAAGCTTGAGAACAATGAGACAGTTATCGTACGTCCTTCAGGAACAGAGCCTAAGATTAAGATTTACTACACAACACTTGGTAATGATCTTGCTGAGGCACAGGCTGAGAAGGACAAGCTTGCTGAGGCACTGAAGCCAATCGTGGCATAGGAGTCTGTGATAGATTTTGAAAGACACGGAAGTTGTGTTATAAGAAATTAAGATTGAAATAAGAAAATAAAAATAAGTGTACAATTCTTCGGTGGGAGAATGTACACTTATTTTTTATTGCCATGCATTCGTAAAGAGCTGCCAGTGGTAAGTCCTGTAGATACAAAGTATGTAAGATACATTGCTACTTGCAGGAACTACTATGTATATGCTAATACGTTAATTTCCCTTTGGTGCAATCCGCTGTTTCAACCGCTGATGCCGTACAGGATGTGTAAATGCAACTCTCTGTGCTGTAAAGATCGAATTATTAAAGTTAAAGATAAACGATACAAAACATACAACCGAAAAGAATGGGAGCATATTATATCCGAAACTTTCCACGCCGACCAGGATAGCTGCAAGCAAAGTATTTGATCCACTGCAGAATACGGAAGCGAATCCAAGAGCTGCACCGAACATCGGATCAAATCCGAATACCGGTCCAAGTACATATCCTAAGCAGGAACCGATGGAAAACAGAGGTGCAACTTCACCGCCGATGAATCCGGAGGAAAGTGTCAGAATCGTAAGAGCCATCTTAAGAATCCAGTCATAAGCATATATATCGTCTGTAATACCGTCAAAGCACAGAGCAACCAGGTTAGAGCCTGTTCCGGAGTATCTTCCCTGATGAAAGATCATCATAAGAACTGCGACAACAGATCCCATAATCAGAACCTTTTTTACAGGCGAAGAAAAACGGAAAGCGAATTTTAAACGCAGATACCGAAGAATCAGAGCAAATAAAGAACCAACGATACCGAAGCACAGTCCCATAGCTGCCAGTTTTAAAAGAAAAACAGCGTTGTACGTAGAAGGATGATAGTTCAGGGTTTCCAGTATATTAATATGAAATTTCCGAAGTCCGAGCGCCCGTGATGTAAATGCTGCACTGATGGAAGCTACTGTTGCTGGGATCAAAGCATGATATTCCAGCTTTCCGGCAACCAATACCTCCAGTGCAAAAAAGATTGCAGCAAGCGGAGTACAGAAAAGTCCGGAAAATCCGGCAGCCATACCAGTGATCAGGAACATCTTCCGGCTGTTTTCGATATCAATAGTCTTATCGACCAGACGCCCAACGTTATTGGAAACAGCAGCCCCGATCTGTACGGCAACGCCTTCTCGTCCTGCACTTCCGCCGAACAGATGCGTTGTCCAGGTTCCAATCACGGCAAGCGGTACCATGCGGATCGGAAGCTTACTGTTCTTACCAAGTCCTACATGGAATACCATCTTCATACCATTGGCGACAGATTTGCCAAACTGGTGATAGATGAACCAGATGAAGACACCGCCAAGAGGCAGGAACCAGATCAGATACCAGAAGTATTTCGTCCGGATAGCGGTACAGGCATTAAGTCCCAGCCCGAATGCTGCATCAACGAGTCCGACAAGGACGCCGACAGCAACACCTGCGATGGCCAGGACAAAAGTGTCCTTGTAGTATTTTGAAATGTGTTTGAACAATGTTTTTATCATAATAATCCCCCAAAGATTGATTTTCTCCTGTTTATTATAACTGGTGAAGAGAGAAATCCGCAAGTCATTTTACGGTATTGGTTTATCTGGCTGAAATCTGTCTTTTATAAAGTCTGTAAAGGAATGAACGGTCGGATAATTCAGCATATCTTTGTGTGTTACATAGTAGATCGGTCTTGATAAAGTAACTTCAAGCGGCACGATCTTACATCCCGGATTCTTTAACCGGACTGCAATTGAGTTTGAAGAAAATCCAATGGCCAGATTGTTGGAGGCAAGCTGTATTACAATATCAGACTGACTGGTTTAGCAGCTGTTTTTCAGAACCGATGATGAAGATTGCATGCAAATCTCTTGCTTTAAGTATATGAAACAGTGTTTTGCTTCCTTCTACATCAAGATGGCAGGTGACAAGTGGATGTCGGTCATGATAATCCGTGATCAGCTGTGGAAGATTCAGATAACCTCCAATCCATAACATGCCTAGTTTCAGAGTTCCTGTTTGCAAAGAACTGTATTTTAACATGCTGTATTTTAACTGCTCTGTATCATTGAGAATACGTCTGGCGGGATGAAGAGGGAAATGTACAGGCTGCAACTCTTCCATTTCGGTTAAGTGGCGTTGATATATCCTGTGATCTGACTCCGGAAGCTGTAGAACAGGCCGTGATCAAGGCAAAAAAAGCAGGAATCCAGCATCTCACGCGAGAAAAAGGATTTATTCTTAAAAGAGAAGGATCGAATCAGGTAGCAGTATTACTTCCAAGTGTTATGCCGACCGGGCTTAGCAGTCAGGAACTTACGAAGATGGAACTGGACACCAGAAGACAGGTGTTGTATTATGTAGAGGCATTCCGCAGATATCTTAAGGGGATGGAGCAATGTGAACTGACGATGATCGGTCCGTCTATCGGTTTCCGTGAGACAAGAAGGATCAAAGGAAAGTCGATGATAAAAGCGGAAGATGTACTGAACAGAAAAAAATGTGAAGATGGTGTGGCAAGAGGCGGATGGAAGCCGGAGATCCACAAAGATACAGATAAGATGGCAACATATATGGATGTAAAAGAAGAAAGCTGGTTCGATATACCACTTGGGGCTTTGCAGTCAGATAATATCGGGAATCTGTATGCGGCCGGAAGGATGATATCTGCAGATGGAGCAGCATTTGCGGCAGTAAGGGTTATGGGAACCTGTTTTGCCACCGGACATTCGGCCGGAGTGGCAGCCGATGTACAGGCAGAATACGGCGAAGCAGATATAAGAAAGATCAGAGCAGAACTGGACAGACAGGGAGCTTTATTATAGAAGATATTCTGGTATGCCGATCGTATATGTTGATAGTAAGAGAGGAAAAAAGTTATGACATTGGAAGAAGTACGTGCAGGTATTGATGCGGTGGATACACAGATGAAACCACTGTTTCTGAAACGCATGGAGTGTGGGAAACATGTAGCAGAAGTAAAAGCTCAGACCGGAGGAGATGTATTTGTTCTCGAAAGAGAACTTGAAATCATTGAAAAAAGAGCCACGGATGTGGATCCGGAGATTAAGGAAGAATATAAAACATTCTTGAGACATTTAATGAGCCTTTGCAGAAAATATGAATATGAATTATTACCAGAGATGCAGGAAAAAGTCATGACGGCAGCTCTGGCGGCAGCAGGACTGACAGCTGAGACCGAACATACACAGGTAAAGATTGGATTTACCTGCCAAAAAGAGACAAGTGATCTGAACCTGTTCGTGAACATGACAAAGTTAAATGGAATCCAGATTGATGCTATGAATCTGATGACAGAAAATGGGAATCAGAAAGTAACCATGACACTGGATGGTAAGATCACGGATGCGGGAATGCGGTGCTTGTTGTGTCAGATAGGGAAAGAGGCAGAGGAGTTCCGAATTTTAGAATTGTTTGGGATTTAATTCAGAAGGCGTTGGATACCCGAACCGGAATAAAGCTTGGAAAGGCG
>ERZ1106929.1718-NODE-1718-length-17219-cov-52.166453_pt1 | contig 17219 bp, 18 predicted proteins | sample MGYA00403662_ERZ1106929 | MGnify/ENA primary metagenome ERZ1106929 (study PRJEB35170, sample SAMEA104062442) | human gut metagenome | biome: human gut; feature: human-associated habitat; material: faeces | place: Denmark | collected 2013-02-20 ... | reverse complement strand
GTATAAGCGTGGGTTCATCATATTTGGTGTGGTATCTTTAACTATGGGAAACTCCGTTTTCCCATTTGGATATGGTTTTATCACTGACGCCGATCCGGTCACCGAGATCTTTCTGTGTAAATCCTCTGGCTTTTCTGGATTGTTGTATAAATTCGCCAATATTATTTTGTGACATAGTGGAACCTCCATTTCGTAAGAGACAGTTGCTGCAGTGTCTGTCTGCTTTCAGTATAGAAGAAACGTGCAGAGAATACAATCTATGAGTTGGAGAGTTGGAGGTTCGCAGTCTCAGAAAAAGAGAAGGACGGTTCCGTTAAAAGAATTCTCCCCAAAGGAGAATCTGAAAGAAATAGCTTTCAAAAAGAAACCTCTCATTTTATAATAGAAAGAAGCAGACAAGAGAGGATATGAAATATGAATAAGAAAAATGAATATCAGGATGAGGGATTAAAGGGCAATGAAAGAATAGAAGATGCAATTTTTGCGCTTCAGAAAGAAGCCACACAGGAGCAGCTTGCACATACGTTGACGGTGATCCGGCGGCGGATGAAAGAGGGAGGACAACTGATCGTTGCTGTGGAACCGGATCCGGCACAGGCACAAATGAAGTTACAGACAGTGAGAACTCCGGACGGTAAAATCTGGTGGTCGGCATTTACCAGCTTTGAGGAAGAATTAAAAGGTGCAGATCAGGTGAAGTCGACATTTTTGTCAGAGATTGGCAGGATGTTTGAAGCAGCACTTACTGTGCCGGAGATCGCAGGGATTATTATCAATCCCTGGAACCGGACAATCATGTTGGATAAACATCTGATCCGGATTATTATGCCGGACTGAAAATTTTCATATTTTTCGTAACTATATGCAATACGATTCGAAAAGAATAGTGATACTATCGGGGAAACAGTATGTTCAGACCAATGAGAAGAAAGAAAAAGGGAATCAGCACAGAGACAGCAAAACAATTATTGCTTCATGAGCGGCGCAACAGTCGGATCAATATAGAGCTTACCGATCCGGAGGCGGATGTGACATTTTCTCGTATGAGACAAAATTAAGGAGGTATACAATGAGGATGATGGTCATGATAATCTATCTATTGTTTTTAATATGCATGATCGTTTATTATGGAAAAATGATGTATAGAAATTATCAAAAAGAACTTCCTTTAGGATATGGGCAAAATAAAATCGTGTATTTTATGATCCTGCTATGTATCATAATCGGTCAATACACCATTCCTTCTGCTTGGGGACGGCTGAGTGTAATTTTAATATTCGGAGTTGCATTCTTTTTGATCTATGCAATGATTGGTCTCCATAATAGAAAGAATCATTCCGGAGAATTATTTCGCTTATATCAAAAAGAAGTCACCACAGCAAAGAGGTGTATCATCATAGGCACAGGAGTTGTTGTAGTTGCTTTATTTTTGGTCTGTTTTATAAAAAAATAAACTAAATCTGCATCCGGATGACAAGCCTCCCCGCTTCATAAGCGGCATCCATCTGCCCGTGCATCTGCTCCACCAGTGTCCGTGCAATGAAAGCCCAAGTCCGGTCGGTCATGGTAATGTCCGGCGTGATCCGGTGTCTTTTGAGCACCGCATACATTGCGGCAATGCTTCCCTCTAAAATGCGGTTTACCGACACTTCCTGCAGGGGCTGTGCCAAAGGCACAGACAGGACAACCGAATACCGGAACAGTTCTTCCGCCAGTTGTGTCATCACATCCGTGCGTTCCCGGATGATGGCAACATACTGGAGGGAGGCAGCAGATAACGGTTCCTTTTCCAAAAGTTCCAGATAGCCGCAGATGGCAGTCAGCGGTGTGCGTAGATCGTGGGAAATGCTCGTGATGGCAGCCTGCAGCTGGGTGTTTCCCTGTTTAAAACAATGCTGCATGGCACGGAGCTGTTCCAGGGATTGGTTGAGCGTATCCGCCAGAAGACACAAATCTTTATCCCGGCAGGAAAGTGTAATCGGTTTATCAAATATGGAATTCTTTTGGTTTTCGTTATTCTGCTTCCTTTATTGGTGACGAACCAGCTGGGAATGGGGGACCCATTTTTTTGCAAATACCTCTGTCCACAGGGAGTATTAGAGTGGGCACTTCCACTTTCGATTGCAAATGCAGGCATCCGTGCGGCATTGGGAAAGCTGTTTACATGGAAGGCCGGAATACTGGTTGCGGTCGTGTTGTTAAGCCTTATGTTTTATCGCCCGTTCTGCAAATGGATCTGTCCGCTTGGCGCAGTCTATGCGCTTTTTAATAAAGTATCTCTTTTACAGATGCATATAGATACCGGTAAATGTGTATCTTGCGGCAAATGTACCGGTGTCTGTAAAATGGATGTGGATGTGGTCCGGCATCCAAATCATACGGAATGTATACGCTGCGGAGCATGTGTGAAGGAATGTCCGGTGGAAGCAATCAGTTATAAGTATGGATTTGCGGAAAAATCAAAAAAGAAGAAGGAGAATAATTAAAATGAAAAAACTTACAGTAATGTTACTGGTTATGACTCTGGTATTTGGACTTGCCGCTTGTGGCAATGCCTCGGAAAAAGGCAGCAATGTGACGGAAACGCAGGCACAGTCTGCAGAAGATACAGGGGCTGGTAATGCAGAACTCAACAAACTGTACGAAAAGGAAAATGCCATTATTGCGAAACATCAGGAATTGTGGAATACGGTTTTTAATAACATTGACAAGGACAAAGCCGCAGACGCAGGAGAACAAAATTATGGAACGTTTCTGGAGACACAGCTGGATCATGTGAAGGACCAGTTTTCGGAGGCAGACCTGAAAAAGCTGGATAAGGATATCGAAGAGATTAAGAAAATCGAGGATCAGGTAACGGAACTTACCGCGCAGATGGGAACAGAAAATTCCGGCGCCCAAAGCGCGAATGCAGAAACATCCGTCTTTCCGTCTTTTCAGGCGAAGGATCTGGATGGAAATAAGGTGGACAGCAGCATTTTTTCACAGAATGCGGTAACGGTTGTTAATTTCTGGTTTAATGGATGCACGCCATGTGTGGAGGAACTTCCGGCACTCAACAAATTAAATGAAGAACTGAAGGCAAAGGGCGGTCAGGTCATTGGCGTAAACACGGATTCACTCGATGGTAACAAAGAGGGAATTGCGGAAGCAAAAAGCATCCTGAAAAAACAGGGGGCAGACTATACCAACCTTTCCCTTGATTCGGACAGTGAGGCCGGTAAATACGCAACAAATATTATGGCATTTCCAACGACAGTTCTCGTTGACCGTAATGGCAACATTGTCGGAGATCCAATCATGGGCGGAATCACGAGTGATGAAGTTTACAAAAAGGTGACAGCTGCGATTGACCAGATCTTAGAGAAGGATAAGCAGTAAGATGGATACGGATAGGGTGGTAACTTTAAAAGGAGAATCCCATGGAATATGAACACATTGTCCATTCGTTTGAACCGGTGTACGACAAAGCTTCCGAAATTCTCATATTAGGAACCCTGCCGTCCGTCAAATCAAGAGAAAACAATTTTTATTACGGGCACAAACAGAACCGTTTTTGGAAAGTGCTTGCAACACTTTTAAAGGAGCCGGTTCCGGATACAATTGAGGAGAAAAAAGCCATGCTGCTTGCCCACCGGATTGCCCTGTGGGATGTGATCCAAAGCTGTGACATCAAAGGCTCAAGTGACAGCAGTATTAAAAATGTACAGCCGACGGATATTGGCATGATTCTGGAAAAAACGAACATAACACGTATTTATGCAAACGGAAACAAGGCAGGACAGCTTTATAAAAGATACCAGTTTCCGGTCACGGGAAGGAAAGCAACGGTGCTTCCATCCACAAGTCCGGCAAATGCCGCGTGGTCGCTGGAACGGCTGTGTGAGGCGTGGCATGTGATTCTGGAACAATGATAACAGAGCCTTTTATAAAAGATTTAAAAAGCCATCTTTGTAAAGAAAGATGGCTTTTTTTAGTACAAATCAACGGCAAAGTGACGGAATGACAAAGAAAAAATATGAAAAAATTGAACAAATAACGGAAAAATATGAAAATTTTTAATGTGAATCAAAAAATATTCTATAGTTTATGAGATAAAAACCTCTTATACTAGCATTACAAACAAAACAAGAAGGGGGAAATTCTTATGAAAAAGAAAATTGTTGCAATTATGATGATGGCGGTACTTGCACTTTCAACCGCAGCATGCGGAGCCGATGGGGGAAACAACGGCGGTGGCACACAGGCAGGCAATACAGGGGGAGGCACTTCTACCTCAACTGTCGCAAACAAGGATAAACCTTTGGTATGGTTTAACCGTCAGCCGTCAAACAGTTCTACAGGAGAGCTTGATATGACAGCACTCAATTTTAACAAAGATACTTATTATGTAGGGTTTGATGCAAATCAGGGTGCAGAACTTCAGGGTACCATGGTAAAAGATTACATCGAGAAAAATATTGACAAGATTGACCGTAACGGAGATGGCGTGATCGGCTATGTTTTAGCAATCGGTGATATCGGTCACAATGATTCCATTGCCCGTACAAGAGGTGTCAGAAAAGCACTTGGAACAGCAGTGGATAAAAACGGCGAGGCAGACAGTGCACCGGCAGGAACCAATACCGATGGAAAAGCATCACAGGTTCAGGACGGAAGCATTGAAGTAGGTGGAAAAACCTATGTGATCCGTGAACTTGCCTCCCAGGAAATGAAAAACTCAGCAGGTGCTACATGGGATGCAGCAACAGCCGGCAATGCGATTGGTACATGGTCATCTTCTTTCGGGGATTCCATTGATGTCGTTGTATCCAACAATGATGGAATGGGAATGTCAATGTTTAATGCATGGTCAAAGGATAATGGTGTACCGACATTCGGATATGATGCAAACAGCGATGCAGTTGCAGCAATTGCAGAAGGCTACGGTGGAACGATCAGCCAGCATGCAGACGTACAGGCATACCTGACACTGCGTGTTCTTAGAAATGCACTGGATGGTGTAGATGTTGACACGGGTATCGGAACTGCAGACGATGCAGGAAATGTATTAAGCAGTGACGTTTATGTATACAAAGAAGACGAGAGATCTTACTATTCCCTGAACGTGGCAGTAACCGCTGATAACTACAAAGATTTTACAGATTCTACCGTTGTATGGGAACCGGTATCCAAACAGTTAGATGCATCTGCCCATCCGACAAAGAAGGTATGGCTGAATATTTACAATGCTTCTGATAACTTCTTAAGTTCTACCTATCAGCCGCTGTTACAGAAGTATGATGACCTTTTAAATCTGGATGTTGAGTACATTGGTGGTGACGGACAGACAGAGTCTAATATCACAAACCGTCTGGGCAATCCGGGACAGTACGATGCTTTTGCCATCAACATGGTGAAAACAGATAATGCAGCTTCTTACACAGCTCTTTTAAATCAGTAAAACAACTTAACTTCGGGGGGAGAAATACGGTTCTCTCCCCGAAAACAAAAGGATAGGAGCGGATAGTATGGGGGATCAGAGCAAAGATATTATCTTATCGATACGTGGCATGAGTAAATCATTTGGCCGCAACAGAGTACTTGATCATATCAACCTTGATGTGAGAAAAGGAACAGTTATGGGACTTATGGGAGAAAATGGTGCCGGTAAGTCAACAATGATGAAATGTCTTTTTGGAACTTATCAGAAAGACGAAGGAACTATATACCTTGACGGAAAAGAAGTGAATTTTTCCGGTCCGAAGGATGCACTTGAAAATGGGATTGCAATGGTGCATCAGGAGTTAAACCAGTGTCTGGAGAGAAATGTTGTGGATAATCTCTTTCTTGGCAGATACCCGGTAAATTCCCTTGGGATGATCGATGAGGGAAGAATGAAAAATGAAGCCTCGGAATTATTCCGGAAACTGGGAATGACGGTAAATCTGGATCAGCCGATGAGAAATATGTCCGTTTCCCAGCGGCAGATGTGTGAAATTGCAAAGGCGATCTCATATAATTCGAAAGTAATCGTATTGGATGAGCCAACATCATCACTTACCGTACAGGAAGTGGATAAACTTTTTGATATGATGCGGATGCTTCGTGACCAGGGCATCTCCCTTATTTATATTTCCCATAAAATGGATGAAATATTTGAGATCTGTGATGATATTTCCGTACTCCGGGATGGAAATCTGGTCATGACAAAAAGTGCAAAAGAAACAAATATGAATGAACTGATTACTGCAATGGTAGGCCGTGTGCTGGAAAACCGTTTTCCACCGGTGGATAATCAGCCGAAAGATGTTATTTTATCAATCCAGCATTTGTCCACAAAATATGAGCCGTATTTACAGGATGTTACATTTGATGTCCGTGAAGGGGAGATTTTTGGCTTATATGGCCTTGTGGGAGCCGGACGGACAGAATTGCTGGAAACCATATTCGGTATCCGCACAAGAGCCGCAGGCCGTGTTTATCTGAACCATAAGCTTATGAATTTCAGCTGTGCAAAAGAGGCAATGGATTATGGATTCGCGCTTATTACGGAAGAACGGAAGGCAAATGGATTATTCCTGAAAGGGAATCTTACATTTAATACAACCATTGCAAATCTTAATGCATATAAAAAAGGCGCGGCACTTTCAGAACCGAAAATGACAAAGGCTACCGCAAATGAAATTAAAGTCATGCATACCAAATGTCTGGGACCAAACGATATGATTTCAAGTCTTTCCGGAGGAAACCAGCAGAAGGTTATTTTTGGAAAGTGGCTCGAGCGTGAACCGAAGGTGTTTATGATGGATGAACCGACAAGAGGAATTGATGTCGGCGCAAAATATGAAATTTATGACCTGATCATACAGATGGCAAAACAGGGAAAGACCATTATCGTGGTTTCTTCTGAGATGCCGGAAATCCTTGGTATTACAAACCGGATCGGTGTCATGTCGAACGGACGGCTTGCGGGCATTGTCAATACAAAGGAAACGAATCAGGAAGAATTACTTCGCCTCAGCGCGAAATATTTATAGGCAGGGGGGACAGATATGGCAAATAGCAAGATTCTTACAGCGGAGCAGGAAAAAACACTGCGTCAGCCGATTGAGGAATATGTCGGAAAAATACAAAAAGAGATTGATGAACTCAGAAAAGATGGTACGGCAAAAGTCATTATGTACCAGAGCAGGATCGAAAACGTAAAAAGAGATAAAACACTTTCCAAAGGGGAAAAAGATTCTGAGATTGCATCCTGCCAGAAGGAGCTTGAACAGGCAAAAGCGGTAGAGGCACAGAACAAAGACCAGATCGCAAAACTGATCGGGAAAGCAGAAAATTATCTCAAAAATAATTTTGACAAGTATTATAATGCAGTTAAGGCAAGTTGTATAGCGGAAAAGGAACAGGCACTGCAGGAGCATCAGCAGAAACTTGCAAAGATTGAAAAGGAACACAAAGAAACTCTGGCAAAGACTTCCGCCCAGGCCGAGGTCAAAGAAGAAAATTATGTATATAAGAACCGTGTTTCCAATGAAAAGATTGAACTGGAAAAAGAGTATCAGAGGATTAAAGACCGGAAGCATGATGCGTACAGTTACAAGTATCATCTGATTGATCTGCTCCGGTTGTCCAAATTCACATTTGCAGAAAATCAGGCACAGAAATGGGAAAATTATAAGTATACATTTAACCGGAGAACATTCCTTTTACAGAATGGACTCTACATCGCGATCATTCTTATTTTTGTTGCGTTATGTATCATAACTCCAATCAAAAAAGGAACGCCGCTGCTTACCTATAACAATATCTTAAATATTCTCCAGCAGGCATCGCCAAGAATGTTCTTGGCACTTGGAGTTGCAGGACTCATTCTTCTTACCGGAACGGATCTTTCCGTTGGACGAATGGTTGGTATGGGAATGACAACCGCAACCATTATCATGCATCAGGGTGTAAATACAGGTGGTGTGTTCGGACACATCTTTGATTTTACGAAAGTACCGACACCGGCAAGAGTCGTTCTTGCACTGGTAGCATGTATTGTATTATGTACGTTCTTTACAAGTATAGCCGGATTTTTTACAGCGAAATTCAAGATGCATCCGTTTATATCGACCATGGCAAACATGCTTGTCATTTTTGGACTGGTAACCTATGCGACAAAAGGTGTTTCCTTCGGAGCGATCGAGCCGACCATTCCAAATATGGTAATTCCAAAAGTCAATGGATTCCCGACCATCATTCTCTGGGCAGTTGCAGCAATTGTCATTGTATGGTTTATCTGGAACAAAACAACCTTTGGTAAAAATCTTTATGCTGTCGGAGGAAATCCGGAGGCAGCAGCTGTTTCAGGAATTTCTGTCTTTGCAGTAACACTTGGTGCATTTATTATGGCAGGTATCCTTTACGGATTTGGTTCCTGGCTTGAATGTACCCGAATGGTAGGATCTGGTTCTGCCGCTTATGGACAGGGCTGGGATATGGATGCCATTGCAGCCTGCGTTGTCGGTGGTGTATCATTTACCGGTGGTATTGGTAAGATTTCCGGTGTTGTTACCGGTGTATGTATCTTTACAGCATTAACATACTCCCTCACAATACTGGGTATTGATACCAACCTCCAGTTCGTATTCTCGGGTATTATCATCCTTGTTGCAGTAACACTGGATTGTCTGAAATACGTTCAGAAAAAATAAAACATATACTCTCCTCTATAATGAAAAAGCAGGGATGCCGGTGATGCATGAAACATGCAGGGCATCTCTGTTTTATGTTGGAAAGGTTTTACTTTATCTGGACAAATTGCTATAATAAATAAAATAACATGGGGGAAGAGATATGTATACATTATTGCTGGTGGATGATGAAGAAGAAGTCATTGAAGCCATCGTTAAAAAAGTCAAATGGGAGGAACTCGGTTTTCAGGTTACCGGGCATGCAAACAACGGATTTAAAGCAATGGACATGCTTGAAGAAATGCAGCCGGATGTTGTTATGACGGACATCCGGATGCCGTATATGGACGGACTGGAATTGTGTGCGCATATAAAAGCAAAGTATCCGGCAACAAAAATTCTGCTTTTTACCGGGTTTGATGATTTTGAATATGCAAAAGAAGCCGTGCATCTTGAAATCGAGGAATATATTTTAAAGCCGCTCAATGCTGTTGAAATAACAGAAGTGTTTAAGCGTCTGAAAGAGAAACTGGACTATGAGATCAGTGAAAAAAGAAATACGGATCTTTTGAAAAAATATTATGCGGATTCCCTTCCGATGCTGCAGGCGAATTTGTATACAACGCTTATTGAAGGACGTATTCCGGAAGAGGAGATGCCGCATTATTTTAAGGATTACTAGATTGCTTTTACAGGCCCGTGGTATTGCTGCCTGATCATACACACATCGGCAAGTCAGGTTCCGGAGGGCATGGATATACGGCTGCTTTCGGTATCGGTAGACCGGCAGGCAGGGGAGAACCTCGGGGAAAAATGGAACGCGAAGCGTTTTCGCTATCTTGGGGATACCATTATGATTATGCAGTTAAAAAGTGAGGAAGAAATTTCAGAACTGACGGATGCCTGTGACCGTTTCTGTAAATATATCCATCATATTATGGGGGCAAAAGTAACCATAGGGATCGGTCAGGTATGTGGGCACATTGCAAAGATTGCAGCATCGTATCAAAGCGCCAGGGAAGCGGTTTCCTATCGTGTTTTATATGGAAGCAACCGGGCGATAAATTTAAAAGAGATTGTTCCACAGAGAAAAATCCAAAGGGATGCCGGAGAGAAAACAGAACTGTCCAATGTGTTCAAAAAGATCTGCCTTGGAGAAAATGAAGATATTGCAAATGCCATAGAAGTTTACATGCAGCATAAATTCCTTGACCTGAAATCATTGGAAAAATATCATGTGGCAGTTATGGAACTCATTGGCGAACTGTATCATTTTATGGTCAACAATGAAATGGATACCACAAAAATACCGGGAGGTATCGGTTCTTTGTATAATGAACTGTGTAATTTAGAACCGCAGGTTTTGCAGAAATGGCTTTTAAAATTCTGCTGTATGCTGCATGATGACATGGCAGATGCCAGGTATCATTCCAAGAAATCCCTGATCGGGAGGGCAAAAGAATATGTGCACGACAATTATCAGCAGGAAGATTTAGGGCTTGACGATATCTGTAAAGAATTGGGCGTGTCAAATTCTTATTTTTCAAGCATGTTCAAAAAAGAAACAGGGAATTCTTTTGTCGGATACCTGACGGAATACCGTATGGATAAGGCGGCACGCATGCTTGTGGAAACCGCGGAAAAAAGTTATATGATTGCAAAGAGTGTGGGATATTCCGATCCAAATTACTTCAGTTATGTGTTTAAAAGACAGTTTGGGGTATCCCCTTCAAAATACAGGACAGCATATGAAAAAAATGAAAAATAAACCGGGAGATATCCAGTCAACCATCATGGTTGCATTTTCTGTAATATCAACCTTAATTATGATTTGTATGGGCATGATGGTATATTGGAGATTTTCGGGGATCACACAGCAGAATATTGTGGATAATAACCGAAAGATGATGGATCAGACGGTGGATTCCATAGAAAATTATCTTGTGAATATGAGGCAGATATCGGATGCCGCATATTATGATGTTATAAAGGAAAACGATATCCGGGAACAGAACGAATCCATCCACAAAGGGTTAAATCTTTTATATGAGGCAAATAAAGAGAACTTAAGGAGCATTGCTATATATAATGGATACGGAAGCCTTATGGCAGCAGAGCCGGTTGTTGCCCAGAAAGAAGAACCGGATGTGACCAGACAGGGATGGTTTATGCAGGCAAAAACACGTATGGAGAATATCCATTTTTCCACACCCCATGTCCAGAATTTATTTGATGACGGTACCTGTCGGTATTACTGGGTGATTTCTTCCAGCCGTGTCGTGGAACTTACGAATGGGACAGATACACAGTTGGGAGTGCTGCTTGTGGATATGGACTATTCCGGGATTTCACGTATGATGGAACGGATCAATACGTCAGGAAAAGGACAGTATTTTTATCTGTGTGATGGTGAGGGAAATATTATTTATCATCCGCATCAGGCAAGAATTGACAATGGCATGAATACAGAAAGCAGCGTAAAGGCAGCTTCGTCCAAAGAAAAAATTTACGATGAATATTTGGGAAAAAACCACAGAAAAGTTATGGTGGGTGCAATCAGTTATACAGGATGGCGCCTGGTCTGTGTTATGCCGTATGAAATATTCACAAATAAGATGGCCGATGTAAAGCAGTTTGTCCTGCTTATTTTACTGCTTATGGCAATGATGCTTGTATTTGTAAACCGCATCATTTCCGTGCGGATATCGCGGCCGATTATGAAACTGGATCACTCGGTGCGTGAATATCAGGAAGGAAAAGAAGAAAAGATTGCAATCGGAGGCTCAACAGAGATCCGGCATCTGGGACAATCCATTCAGGAATCCTACCGGCAGAATTCCGAACTGATGAAAAAAGTCATATGGGAACAGAATGAAAGAAGAAAAAGCGAATTTGATGTGCTGCAAAGCCAGATCAACCCGCATTTTTTATACAATACATTAGACTCCATCACCTGGATGATAGAGAGCGGTAAAAATGAGGAAGCTGCCTTTATGATCACGCAGCTGGCAAAGCTTTTCCGGATCAGCCTTTCAAAAGGACATACGGTTATCCGCATAAGGGATGAACTGCAGCACGCGCAAAGTTATGTTAATATACAAAAAGTGCGGTATAAAAATAAGTTTGAAGTTGTATTTGATATCCGTCCGGATATTCTGGATGATTGTATCGTGAAACTTGTGCTGCAGCCGATCCTTGAAAATGCGATCAATTACGGCGTAAGGGAGATGGATGACTGCGGAAAAATCCTCATTCGCGGATGGAAAGAACAAGAAAATATCTTTATGCAGGTATCGGATAACGGAATGGGGATTCCGGAAGAGGAGATTGACCTGTTATTAAAGGATACAAACCGTGTACATAAAAAAGGCTCCGGAGTCGGGCTTGTAAATGTAAATAACCGGCTCCGGTTATTGTTTGGAGAACCATACGGACTTCAGATAGAAAGTGAACTGGATGAGGGAACGACAGTGACAGTTATCATCCCAGAGATTGTTTACAGTGAGGAAAACTGCAGGAAATTTGAGGAACACCATATGCCGGAGGATTCTTAAAATGAAACATGGGAAAAAAACATTTGTGATAATAGAGGCAGTTCTGGGAATTCTCGTGATTCTGGTTCTCGGCTTTATCATCTATAAGCAAAACGGCCATGATCCAGAAACAATTGCGGTGATCATACCGGATGTGGATGAGAGCGAGTGGTCAGCGTTTAAATACGGACTGAAAATGGCAGCACGGGAATATGATACAGATGTTGTGATCATCAGTAAGGACAATATGGAAACCGCCAATGATGAGATTGAGATTATGAATCAGGAAATTGCAAAAGGAGCAGATGCGGTGATCGTAAAACCGATTGCAAACCGGGATGGGCAGCAAAAGCTAAAACAGCTGGAAAAAAGTGTTCCTATAATGGCCGTGGGAGATACATTTCCCGAAGAACCGTCCGGATTGCATACAATAGAACCTGATCATTACCATATGGGTGCGGATCTTGCCCAAAAGCTTCTGGAAAATTACCGTGGAAATCTGATCGGGAAGAAGATTGGGATCTATTCGCAGTATGCCACTTCAGAAGCAGTGATAAAAAGAAAGAAGGGGATTTGTGATACATTAAAGGGGAGTGGCGCAGAAATTTTATGGTCTGTATCAAAAGAAAATGATTCGAAAGAGAAAATCAATTTACAGACGCAAAGAAGGGTGGATATCGTGATGGCTTTGGATAATGCAAGCTTTGTGGAAGCCGGGGAGGCGGCAAAGGATAATGACCTGTATGGGGCGGTACTCTATGGAATTGGAAATTCAACGGAGGCAGTTTATTATCTGGATGCAGGATGGGCACAATGTCTGGTTGCTCCGGATGAGTTTGACGCAGGCTATGAAAGTGTTGCAGAACTTATTAAAAAACGACGTAATTTTTTCTATAAAATGAAAGACCGGCAGATTACATATACCGTTCTCACGCGGGAGAATCTTTTTTCGGAGGAGAACCGGAATCTGCTGTTTACAATCAGCCGGTAAAATCAGAGGTTATCATGGATAAAAGAAAAATAAAAAACGCTATGGCATTAATTGGTCTGATGGGAATTCTTTTGTATGGTGCATGTGGAAGCGAAAAAAAGGAAATACCGAAACAGATTTATATTGGTGTCGCATGTTATGACCAGAGAGATACCTTTCTGGGGGAACTTCTGGAAAATTTTAAAAGGGAATGCAGGACACTGGAAAAAAGGGGATATGATATCAGTCTGACCATTATGGATGCTGCAAATTCGCAAAGAACGCAGGACGATCAGGTGCAGGAAATGATCGGCAATGGCTGTGATATTCTGTGCGTCAATCTGGCAGACCGGACGGATCCGTCACAGATCATTACAGCCGCGCAGGAACACGATATTCCCATTATTTTTTTTAATCGGGAACCTGTGGAAGAAGATCTGATGCAGTGGGATCAGTTATATTATGTCGGAGCAGAAGCAAAACAATCCGGACAGATGCAGGGACAGCTTGCAGCAGCTTATATCAAAGAACATCCGGATGTGGACCGTAATCATGATGGAAAGATCCAGTATGTGATACTTGAGGGGGAAATGGGGCATCAGGATGCCATTATTAGAACGGAAAGCGTTGCGGAGAGCCTGAAAGAACAGGGGATTGCACTGGAAAAACTGAGTTATCAGATTGCAAACTGGAATCGTGTGCAGGCACAGAACCGTATGATACAGCTGATCGGACAATATAACAACCGGATGGAAGTTGTTCTTGCCAATAATGATGCAATGGCACTCGGTGCTATGGATGCTTATGAAAAGCTCGGGTATACGGAAACAAACCGGCCGGTATTTTTTGGAATAGATGGGACAAAAGAAGGGCTTGAAGCGGTAAAAGACGGAACACTTGCAGCAACCGTATATAACGATAAAGAAGGGCAGGCAGCAGCAATGGCAAATCTTGCATTTTCGATTGCTACAGAGGATGAAAATAATCCAAATCCGTTTAAAAATTATAAATACATATATCGCGCATATCAGAAGGTTACAAAAGAAAATGTGCAGACATTTCTGGAGAAAGAAGAATAGAGGATGCGATCAGAAAAAAGGAGAAACAGACATGAATAACTGGGAAAGAATGAAAGCTGGCAGACTCTACAATGCCGACAGCAAAGATCTGGAAAAATACCATTCGTTTGGGATGGAAACCTGTGATAAATTCAACCGCACACCGCTGTGGATGAAGAAAAGAAAGCAGCGTCTTCTGGAAAAAATGATTCCACCCGTTCCTCTCCGATGAGCGTCTGCCGCAGCAGTATCCGGACGGTTTCCATGATCTTGAGTATGCAAAGCCGATCCACATCGGAAGCGGAAGCTGGATCTGTTCGAGTGCAACAATCTGTGGCGGAGTGACCATCGGGAAAAACTGTATCGTTGCGGCTGGAGCGGTCGTAAACCGTGATGTGCCGGATGACTGCATCGTGGCGGGGGTTCCGGCAAAGGTACTGCGGAAACTGGATGAGCAGGACCGGATGCAGGTGTGGGATACTTACATGAAAAATGAAGTCCCGATGTCGGAGAGAGAAAAGCAAAAAAGATAGTTTTGGATTGCAGGCAGGGAGATAGGATGCAAAGGAGCTGGGAATGTCGAAGCCGGCTGGGAGAGGAAAGGGAATGAACTCTTCATCACGGCCCGGGCTCCGGCCGGAGTGGAGCTCGAATACCTTGAAAACGACACGCACACCGACCTGCAGGTCTATTTCAACGGAAAGCCGGTGTAGTCCGCGTGCATATTCCGACCCACATTCTCTCGGGCTGGATCTGCGGGAATTTCATCCCGTCCTTCGGCCCGCGGGAGCGGTTCTTCTGCATGGTCGCCGCTTCCGCGCCGGATCTGGACGGACTTTCGCTGCTGGGCGGCTGGGAATGCTACTATGACTGGCACCATGTGCTGATGCACAATCTGCCGTTCGCAGTTATTCTCGCCGCGCTGCTTGCCTGTTTTTCACGCCCGAAACTTACGGCGTTCGCCGTCTATTTCGGACTCGTCCACCTGCATTTCGCGCTCGATCTGCTCGGATCGGGCTCCGACTGGGGCGTTGATTACTGGCGTCCGTTCAGCCCGGTCTCCATCCGCTGGAGCGCCGGCTGGGAGTATCTGTCGTGGCAGAATTATCTGGCCGCCTTCGCCTGCATCGCGGCGGCCATCGGGATCATCTACTGGAAAAAGCGGACGATTCTCGAGTACCCGATGCCGAAACTGAATCGTGAACTCGTCGATTTCTTCCTGAAACTCGCGCGGCGGCATGGGTGAAAAACTTGCATTTTGCCGGAAATCGTGCTATTGTCTTCCAGTTAACAGGGAGGATATCCGCATGAAGATGAAGAAGATGTCGTTTCTCGCCGCAATCGTCGCCGCCGGTGGGCTCTCCGCCGCGGACATCGAGCTGCCGAAACCCGAAACGCAGGGCGGCATGCCGCTTCAGGAGGCGTTGCAGTCGCGCCGGACCGGCCGGAGCTTCAGCGACAGGGCGCTGCCGCGCGAGGTCTTGTCGAACCTGCTCTGGTCCGCCATCGGCGTGAATCGCGACGACGGCAGGCGTACCGCTCCGACCGCGCTGAACCGGCATTCCGGAAGGGACCTTCCGCTACGATGCCGCGGCCAACAAACTCGTGCAGACTTCTGAAAAGCGCGCCGGAGACGCGCCGCTCATGGTGATCTTCACGGCCGATACGGCCAGACAGCCCGAACGGTTCTGCCATGTGGATTGCGGCTTCGTCGGCCAGAACATCTATCTCTTCTGCGCGTCGCAGAAACTGGCGACCGTATTCCGGGCCAGTTTCAAGGCGGAGGATTACAGGCCGCTGCTCAACCTCGGGGAGAACGAGCAGATTCTCTACGTGCAGGCGGTCGGTTACCCGAAATGACCTCCTGATACCGGACTCCTCCCGCGGCGGGAGGAGTACCGGGGCTTGCTTTTCCGTATTTTTGTGACATATTACAGGAATGCCGATCCGCCGGTGCTGCCGGCATACAACGAAACCGGTGATTCCGATGATATACCGCATCCTCCAGAACCGTGCCAATTCACTCGCCTGCGCCTGGGCGATCAACTCGCTCGCCTACTCGATCGTCTATCCGTTCCTGCCGATCTACCTGCACAGCGAGCGCGGTTATCCGATGGCGACGGTCGGGCTGATCTTCCCGCTGATGGGCGGCTCGATCATCGTTTCTCCGCTGCTGGCCGGATATCTGACCGACCGGATCGGGCGGCAGTTCATGATGCAGTTCGGCCAGACGGCGCGCGCCGCGATGTTCCTGCTGCTGGCAGGCATGGCCTTCTTCCATGCCCCGTTCTGGCTCTTCGCGGCGGCGCTGACGGTCAATGCCGGAATCGGCACCTTCTTCCAGATCGGATCCGACGCCTTTCTGAGCGATATTTCGACGCCCGCCGAACGGCCGCGCATCTTCAGCCGCATCCGGATCGGCACGAACATCGGCTGGGCGCTCGGCCCGATGCTCGGAGCGTTCCTGATGAAAGCGCCGTTCTGGATGCTCTTCATCCTGACCGCCGCGCTCTGTCTTTTCGGCGCCTGGTATACCGGAAAATGCTGCAGCGTGCGCCGCGGCGCGCCTTCCGCTCCGGTTTCCCGTGCGGTTCCGGGGAACTTCACCGTCCGGCGGCTGTTCACCGACAGCCGGCTGACCGGAACGCTCGGCTGCAGCTTCATTCTGTTTCTGCTGACTTCACAGCTCTACTCGGTCATGTCGGTTTACGCGACCGGCGTGGTGGGACTCTCCTCGAACGCGCTCGGACTCATCTATTCGCTGAACGGCGCGGCGATCATCGTTTTTCAGATGCCGATGACCCGGCTGCTCGAGCACTTCCGGCTGAGCTTTCCGGCCCGGCTCGTATTCGGAACCGCCCTTTATACCGCCGGCTATTTTTCCCTCGGATTCGCGCACAATGCCTGGATGATGGCCGCTTCGGTGTTCATCATCACCCTCGGAGAAGCTGCCGTCATGCCGTCGCTCTACTCCGGCGTCAGCAGCCTCGCACCCTCC
>ERZ1106929.1716-NODE-1716-length-17236-cov-3.162505_pt1 | contig 17236 bp, 14 predicted proteins | sample MGYA00403662_ERZ1106929 | MGnify/ENA primary metagenome ERZ1106929 (study PRJEB35170, sample SAMEA104062442) | human gut metagenome | biome: human gut; feature: human-associated habitat; material: faeces | place: Denmark | collected 2013-02-20 ... | reverse complement strand
AGACGGCTCCGCCGACCGCTGCGGCGGGACGTCCGCTTCGCTCAAATGTGGTAGGAACCTACGGTTCCCCCACAAACGCCCCCTCCCTGACTGTGGAGAGGGAGTGGGAATCCAGGATACCTTTTTGTCGGGCGGGGGCTGGCTGTTGCTGGAAGCCGGTTGCTGTGGGCAGGGCCGCCGCTTCGCTCCAATGCGGCAGAAGCCTGCGGTTCCCTCACAATCCTCCCGGAACAGCTTTCTGTCCAAGTTCCTTGTCCGGCGGCAGCCCCAATATAAAAGGCACGACTCAGGTCGTGCCTTTTTCTGCGTTTTCAGCTTCCTGGGCGGCGGCATCTTCGGCCTCTACCCAGGCTTTGTAGGCGGCGTCTGCCTCCCGGATCCGCTCAGCCAGCCCATCCGGTGTGATCTCCGACACAGGAAAGAGCGGCGCGGCAATATAATCCTCCGGTTCCCGGCTGTTCTTTTGCCGTTCCAGCGAGAAGTCCATCACTGTGTACCGGATACCGGCCTCCTCGGTCAGTTCATGGATTTTCAGCATGATGGAGGCTGCTGTTTCGGGGGTGAGATCCTCGCTTACTGCCCGGACATTGAGCTCTCCAGCCACTGCACCCAGCTCCGCCAGGTCATAGACCCCATCCACCTTCAGATCCTCCACAAAGATACTGTACTCCTCGGGATACTCCCGGTCGCAGAACCGCAGGTGGGCGGAAACATAGACGCTTTCCCCGGAGACTCCTGGAAGGGAGGCTTTTCCCTCCGGAAAATCCGGAAGTTCCATCACTGTCTTGCCCAGATCGTAATAGTCCTGGGACAGACGGTTCCAGGTATTCCAGCAATTGGGCACCCGATCAGCATAGTCGTGGGAGCGGAAGGTGCCGTCCGGCTCTACATCAATATCAAACCAGTCGTCCATACTTCCCTCCCGGGATACCCGGACTGTATAGCACCCGTTTTTTTAGGTTATAGCCGCAGCTCTCGATGGTGTAGGGTTCGCCGGGGAACTGTTCTTCCAGTACCTGACGGGCGGTATTGCGGGCCAGCAGGGCCGAGACCGGATTCCCGTAAAAGGCGTTGATGAAAAAGCCGGTCAGGAGAACCAGCCCCAGCAGGGCGGCAATCCCGAGAATTTTCCGGAAACGACTGCTCATCGGCATCACTCCTCCTGAGATGTTTCCCCGAAGTCCAGGGCTGCCAGCTGAGCTTGGAGATAGTCGAGGCTGAACCGGCTGTTATGCTGGCGCACCCCATGGGAGAGCGCCTGGGCTTCGGTATAGCCCTCCAGCGGCAGGATACACAGCTCCGAGAACCCGCTGCCATAATGGGTGACCGTGGGAATGAACTCCACCGACTCGAGCACAGGAGCTCCCTCCGCCGGGACTGTGATCTCCAGCTGCAGCAGTCCGGCGAGCATATTCTCCGCCCCTACCTGGGCTGAGATGAAATTCCCCAGGGAATAGGCCACATAACTCCGTCCCCGGCTGGTCTTGATCCATTCGCCGCCCTGGAGCACATGGGAGTGATGCCCCAGGATTACATCGGCGCCGCCCTCTGCCAATTCCGCTGCCAGCTGTTTCTGGGCTTCGGTGGGGACACTGGCTCCCTCGGCGCCCCAGTGCAGGCTCAGCACCACAATGTCCGCCTGTTCCCGGGCCGCTGCCAGCTTTTCGAGGATCGCCTCCTTGTCGCCAAGGCGCAGTACACCGCCTTCGCTGTCCGCCGGCAGTGAGAGCCCGTTGGTGAGCTCGGTGGCGGCAATCAGAGCCACCCGCACGCCGTCCTCATTCTCAGTCACAGCGATGCGGTCCCGGTGGGCGGCATCGGCATAGCTTCCGGCAACGGCAGCTTCCGGATGGCTGTCCCAGAACTCCTGGGACAGCCGCACCCCGGCTTCTCCCTGGTCGAAGCAGTGGTTGTTGGCAGTGGCAATGAGATTGAAGCCCAAGTCCAGCATGGTTTCGCCCACCTCAGGCGGGGAGCAGAACCGGGGATAGTTGGAGAGCGGCAGTTCCGCGCCTGCCAGCACTGTTTCCTGGTTGACGAAGGCAAAGTCCGCCTCGGCAACAATGGGGGCGATGGCCTCATAGGCCGGGGCGAAGTCATAGCCATTGCCGCCGGCACGCCGGGACGCCTGCATCCAGATCACATCGTGGATCAGGTTGTCCCCGGCAGCCACCAGCGTCACCTGACGGCTTACCGGCTCCGGAGCGGATACCGGTTCTGAGGCGGGAGAGCCGGGAGTTTCCCGGTTTTCGGGACCGGCTGACGCACAGCCGCCCAGCATCACACAGACAGCCGCTGCTGCAAGGAATCGTTTGACAGGAACCATGATGATTCTCCTTCCCCCAATGGACAAATTTCACTGTTTTTATCATACCAGACCTGGGGATTTCTGGCAAGGTCACAAGAGAAGTGTGTAAAATTCGGGCAATTTACAACTATTGACATTTCCGGACCGATGCCGGATAATGGAAATCAGAATATCGCTGGGGAGGGACTGACATGTTGCGACGGGGGCTTTGTCTGCTGCTGACAGCCGCGCTCTGTCTGACCACCGGCTGTGTTGCCGACCGAGCTGCCATGCAGGCGGAAGCGGAACAGGCACTGCTGGCCCAGCAGGAGGAAGCCCTGCGTCAGGAGGAAGCCGAGCGCCGGGCCCGGCAGGAGGAGCGCCGCCACCAGGCCGGGGAAGTGCTGCACGCCGAGATGGAGGAGATCTGCCGGAAGTATCAGGTGGTGGGCATGAGTCTGGCTGTGTTCGATGAGGAGGGTGTCTTTTACCGGCAGAGCTATGGCTATGCCGATGTGGAGGCGGGAATCCCCGCCGGAGAGGATACCATCTACCGGGCGGCATCGGTCTCCAAATGCGTGACTGCCCTGCTGGCGCTGGATCTTGCCAGTGAGGGGAAGATTGACCCCGAAGCCCCGCTGCCCAGATTGGGACGGTGTGAGGTGGTTTCCCGTTATCCCGATGCGCCCATCACCCTGCGGCACCTGCTCACCCATACCGCAGGTCTGGCAGACAGCGAAACCTACCGGGAAGCGGTGGCAGAAAAGGTGCTTCCGCCGCTGGGAGAGGTGCTGGAGAGCTGTTATACCGGAGCAAAGCCGGGGACACAGTACTGCTATACCAACTTCGGCCTGGGGCTGGTGAGCGGGGTGATGGAAGCTGTGACCGGCGAGCGTTTTCTGGACTATACCCGGGAACAGGTCTTTGAGCCCATGGGTATGGACGCGGCCTATTCCTATTCCCAGCTCACACACCCCGAGCGGGTCGCCAATATCTATCAGAACGGAGAGTGCACCGTCCGCATGGTGGAGTGGACCGGCATGAGTGCCAAATATACCGTGCTTCCGCTGGGCGAGCTCTATGCCCTGGGGCATGGGGATCTGTTCATTACGGCGGAGAACCTGGCCCGGCTGGGGGCGATCATGGCAGGCTGTCCCGGGGAGGGAGAGGCAGTGGTGCTCAGTGAGGAGTACCGCCTTGCCATGCAGACCCCGCAGTATGAGCGGGAGCTTGCCGAGGGAAGCTATCCCAATGAGCTGCGCCGGGGACTGGGGACCCAGATCACCGATCATCTGCTGCCGGACCGGCGCATGGTGGGGCATCAGGGGAACGCCTATGGTTCCATCTGCGGACTGTTCTACGACCCGGAGACCCGGACCGGCTTTGCGCTGCTCACCAACGGCGCACTGGGACAGCGCAATGCCGCAGGAGTGTTCCGGCTCAATGAGGACACGGCCCGGGCGGTCTATGCGGCCTTCTTTGGCCTGGAGCGGGAGGAGCCGGACTGTGACCCGCCTGCCCTGGAAGCTGCCTGCTGATCTGCCCTGCACTGCATGAACCGGAACCCCAATACAGCACAAAAGCCGCCCCAGGCAAGGGAGCGGCTTTCATTTATATTATAAGGAGGCGATGCGCACCGCCTTCCAGCCGTTGGCTGACTTTCAGAAGCCCGGACGGCAGCGGAGAGGAGAGCGGTATTCCCTCACACCCGGCAGGTCAAGGAGCATAGCCCACCGTCTGCCGCCCCGCAGGCAGGAAGGAACACCCCCACTCCAACTCCAATACAGCACAAAAGCCACCCCGGCAAGGGAGCGGATTTCATTTTTATTACAGGGTGGCGATGCGTACTGCCTTCCAGCCGTTGGCTGTCCTCAGGAAGTCCAGGCGGTAGCGGGAGGGGTAACGGTATTCCCGTGCGCCCCGGTAGACCAGATAGTCAAAGGACAGCTCGGCGGTGAAGGCATTCTCTCCGGCAGAGGTGAGGCTCAGGCGCTGGAGATTCTCATAGCCATAGCCGGTGTGGTCGATGTACCAGCCGTTGTAGAACTCCTGCATGGCCTGCCAGAACTTGGTTCCCGGCAGAAGCAGGGCATTCAGTTCCCCACGCCCGGCATCCGAGCTGATAAAGGCGGCATAGGTTTTGGCGGCCTGTTCTGCCGCTGCCCAGTATTCCCCGGCCTGGGCTTCGGGTACCGGCGCCGTCACCGAAACGGTACGCACTTCCCCCTCGGTGGGTACAGCCACCGCACAGGCAGAGCCGTCGGTTGTGACAGCGGTGATCTCCGGCTCCATCAGCAGCCCTTCGATGCGGTAGGCTTCCGCCTGGGGCGCCTCGTAGCCCTGAGGCAGCGATTCATACCCCGCAGCCGCCTGACTGCCGGTGCGGTATTCGCTTCCCAGCGGCGTGCCGTTCACCTGTACCGTACAGCCCTCCGGCGCCAGGATCTCCACCGGCGGCAGAGGCTCTGCCAGGGTGCGCACCTGCCAGCTCCGTCCGCTCTCCGCGGGAGCCGGGGTGAGTATGAGCCGGGACACCTCCCGGCTGCCGTCCATCAGGGCGTAGGTCTGTCCTTCGCCGCCCGAGGTGCGCACCAGCGTGTATTCCTCCGGCAATCCGGCATAGACCTCGGTCAGCCAGGCTGTATAGTCCTCGGGGCGGTCCAGCGGGGAGAGGTCCGCTTCAGCGTCCTGGAGAATGGTCTCCCACTGTCCGGCAGCCGTTTCCTGCAGGTACCGGCGCACCGAGGATTCGGGCGTATTGGATTCGTACCGATCCAGCGTGAACCACAGGTATCCCAGCAGTGCCGCTCCGATGAGCAGCAGTGCCAGGGCATAGAGGCCGAGCTTCTCCCGGAAGCCCAGCCGGTGTTTTGCAGATGCAGCCATGGTCAGTTCCCTCCTTCATCCAGCGGCTGGGTGACGATAAAGGCGGTGGGCAGCGGTCGGGAGCCGTAGAGCGAGGCGCACACATTCTGCACTTCGCCGTTATAGACCAGCATGCTCGAGGAACCGCCGTCCAGATTGGCGGCATTCACAGCGCCGTACTGGAGCATGACATCGATGCAGTCCTTGTAGGTGGCGCCGATGCTGTGGGACTGCCGTCCGTCAATGACCAGCATGAGCACAGCACCATCGGCCCGCTGTCCCAGGACGGTGCGGGGATTGAGTCCGCCGCCCGAACCGGCGACCTCCATGGCCTTGCCGTTGACAATAAAGGTGGGGCCAAAGGAAACAGCGTCCCGGATGCCCCGGTCCAGACACTCCTGACCGGTCATGGTGCCCACTACAAGCTGGTTGTTCTGATCGAAGCCCACAATGGGCTGGGCGCTGGAAAGTCCGCCGTTGAGGAGCTTGCCGTCCTTGATGACGATGCCCAGGGGCATACCGCCCTTGCCGACACCGCCCTCATCCATGAATCCGCCGCCGTTGATGGCAGCTACGGCATTTTCCTGTTTGGCAAAGTCCTCCACCCGGACGCCCGAGGCCTCCTCGGAAAAGATCGGAGCCACGGCGACTTTGACCCGGGCGGGATCATGGACAATGAGCATCTTGCCCTTGAAGGTGGGGCCGGTGACATCTACCAGCTCGATGGTATCCTTGGGGACGCTCTCGTCCCGCTGGGCAAAGCCGGTCTGTTCGGTGACCTCAGCGGTCTCCACCACGGCGTTCCGGGCACGGATCTCGGCGATCTCCTCCTCGGAGTAGCAGAGATAGGCCAGGAATTTGGCGGCGCTGGTCTCCATCACCGAGCCCACAAAGAGATCCCGGGCGGTGGGAGATGGCCCCTTGCAGATGATATTCACGCCGGCATACACAAAGAGGCACAGAATCCCCAGTGTGGTGCCGAGCACAGCCAGAACCCGGAGCAGCAGCGAGGGCTTTTGGTGTTTTTTCGGTTCAGACATGGACAGTTTCCTCCTGTTTACGGGGTTTTACGGCAAAGACCCAGCGGCGCTGGATCTGGAAGCTGGCAAAGAAGAGCAGGGTATCGGTGATGACCTTGGCAGCCACCGAGGGCAGCCCCAGCACCGCCGAGAGCAGATAGACCCCGCCATAGCTGGCAGCGGTCTGGACAATGCAGAGCAGGTAGTAGCGCAGCATGGCAGGGCCGGGGTGTTCCCGGTTTTCAAAGACAAGGGTGCGGTTGGCGGCGAAGTTGCACAGGGAGGAGCAGGCCCGGGCGATCACCGTGGCGCCCAGCAGCCGCAGCTCGGCGGAGAAGCCCCGCAGGAGCCAGTCCATCAGGGCGAAGAGCGCCACATCCAGCACGGTGGAGCCAAGGCTCACCGAGAGAAAGCGGAAGATCTGCCGGTAGATGGCAAGGGAATCCCGGAGGGGATTGAAATGGGAGGTGGCGTTCTGTTCCAGATAGACGGTGCGGATGGGTACTTCCCGGATGGGAATGCCCAGGCGGGAGGTTGCCAGCAGCATGTTGGTTTCGAACTCATACCGGTCGCCGGGGACTGTGCAGAGCGCCCGGAGAAAGTCGGTGCCGATGGCCCGCAGTCCGGTCTGGGTATCCGATACCCCTACGCCGCACAGCACCCGGAAACACCAGATGGTCGCCTGGTTCCCGATGCGGCTGCGCAGCGGCACATCGGCGCCGTCAAACTGCCGCACCCCCAGCACCAGACTGTCCGGGTGGGATTCCAGTTCCCTGGCACAGCGCAGGGCGTCGGCAGCGGTGTGCTGTCCGTCGCCGTCCACGGTCACCACGCCGAGATCCTCCCCGGTGTGTTCCAGAAACCATGCAAAGGCGGTCTTGAGCGCTCCGCCCTTGCCCCGGTTCACTTCATGCCGGAGCAGCACGCACTGGGGATACCCCTCTGCCTGGCGGAAGTAAGTCTCATACTCGGGGCCGCTGCCGTCATCCACCACGATGATCCGTTCAAATCCCGCGGCGGTGAGGTCCCGGAGTACGCCGGCGAGTTTTTCATCCGGCTTGTAGGACGGCACAATGGCTGTCACCTTCATCTCTTTCTCCTCCTTCCATACAGGATCATGCCCTCAGCCAGCGCCACGGCTCCTACCATTCCCGCCAGAAGCGTCCAGCCCGGCAGGGTCCGGGTGCGCTCCGGCTCCGGTTCGGACACAGGCTCCGGTTCCGGCTCCGGCTCCTCCTCTGAAGGCGGAGAGGGGACTCAGGCCCAGACCAGGCTGATCTCCGGGCGGGGGGACGGCACCTTCGCCCCCGACGAGAAGATCACCTTCGCGGAGGCGGTGACCATCCTGATCCGGCTGCTCTCCTACGATGAGACCGACGCCGGAGCCGTCTGGCCGGAGGGCTATCTGAACCTAGCCAACTCCCTGGGGCTCACCGACGGGGTCTCCCTTGCGTACAGCGCCCCCATCACCCGGGCCCAGACCGCCCAGCTCTTTGTCAACACCCTGCGGTGCAAGACGGCCTCCGGCCGCCCCTACTACGAGACCCTGGGCGCCTCTGTGAAGGAGAAAGTCATCCTGCTGGACGCCAACGCCACCGCGGAGGACAACAATTCCGAGGGCGCCATCCGCACCTCGGATGGGACCTATCTCCCTGCGCAGGAGGGCGTGGTGCCCTCCGCCCTTCAGGGACGCCGGGGCGTGCTGGTGCTGGACGACAAAGACCGCATCGTCACCTTCCTCCCCGACGAGACCGCCTCCGTCACCGTGACCCTGTCCGGCGCCGCCCAGCCCACCTATCTCACAGGCACCAACGGCACCCGGTACAACATCGACGGCGACACCCCGGCCTATACCTCTTCCAAGGAAAACCCGGTGACCACCTATGAGAAGCTGTATCTGGAGCTGCGTTCCGGCAGCCAGGTGACCCTGTACACCGCGGACGGCAAGGTGGTGGGCCTGTACTATGGCTCCTCCGGCGCCTCCACTGACGCGGTGGTGGTCTCCGGCACCGCCACCGAGGCCATGTTCCACCAGCTCACCGGCGGTGCGTCCAACTACACCATCGAGAAGAACGGCCAGACCATCACCATGGCTGATATCCAGCCCTATGACGTGGTCACCTACGACAGCGTGGCCAACAAGCTGATCGTCTCCGACCTGCGGCTGCCCTGCGTCTACGAGAGCGCCGAGCCCAACCCCAGAGCGCCCCAGAAGATCACGGTGCTGGGACACGAGTTCACCGTCCTGGAGAGCGCCCTGGAATCCATCCAGAGCTTTGACGTGGGCAAGACGGTAGTCCTGCTTCTCACTGCGGACGGCAACGTGGCCGGCATGGCGGAGCCCGGAGCCAAGACCCGTTCCACCGCCATCGGCCTGGCCGAAGGCAGCTCCGTGAAGGTCTTCCTCCCCGCGGGGGGCACCATCGAGCTGAAGAGCTCCTCCAGCCTCTCCGACAGCGTGAAGGACCAGCTGGTCACGGTCTCCTCCTCCAAGGCGGGAGTCATCAGCGCCAGCCGCATGTCTGACCGCTCTGTGGGCGGCGTCTTCGACCTCCAGAAAATGACACTGGGCAGCTATCCCGTCACCGCCGGCGTCCACGTCTTCGAGCGGGTCAGCGGCAGCACGGTGGTCCAGCTGGAGCTGGCTGACATCCAGGCCCACTCCATCCCCGGCGACAAGATCGCCACCTATCACCTGAACTCCTCCGACATGGTGGACTTCATCATCCTGGAGGGCGCCACCGGCGACGCTTACCGCTACGGCCTGTTCTTCGCTGAAACCAGAGAGGTCAACCAGCCCGGCGAAGGAGATGAGCCCGGCAAGGTGTCCTATGTCCGCACTCTGCGGTTCGAGAGTCCGAAATGGAGTTCTGATTTCGACAATCGAGTGGGCTATATCGGAGACAACGGCGTACCCGGCGGCGTCGCGGTGGACGGCGACGGCAAGCTCCGCTCCCGGGTCACCCTGGAGGCTGTGGAGGGCGTGTCCCGCAGCGACTTCTTCGTCAGCAACGGCGCCTCCTACGTCAACGCGGGCGGCAAGGTGTACCAGGTGTCCAACAAGGTGGCCTGCTACAACACCACGACCAAGGTCTGGTTCACCGGCGATGACCCGCTGTATCAGATCCGCGCCTACTCCGACGACCTGACTATCTACGTAGACCCCTACGGCGAAAAGGTCCGGGTCATCACCACCCAGTAAGCACGCCCTCTGTCCAAAACAGGGACCGGGAGGCCGCACGGCCTCCCGGTCCCACTGTTTTTATTCAGGAAAAGGGAATGGTGCCGCCGCTGGTCTGACCAATAGGCGGGCAGGCCCTCTGTCCCGTACTGGAGGGGCGGGGGATTTCTCCTGAAAATGACATCTCGATTGTGACCTTTTTCTGGATGGACGGACTCTATAATAGGGCTTGTCGGACCGGCCCCAGGGGGCGGCCGGGGAGAACAAAAAGGGGCCGGACCGGCTCCGCGCGGAGAGGAGATGGCCGGCTTGACTGTGATCTATGTGGATACCTTGTTCCTGCTCAACGCCATTGTGGACTATCTGCTCCTGCTCTGCTCCGCCCGGCTGGCCGGGGAGCGGCTGAGCCGGCTCCGCTTCGCCCTGGGGGCGCTGCTGGGCGGGCTTTATGCGGTGGCGCTCTTTCTGCCCGGCTTCGGGTTCCTGGGGCGGCCCCTCTGCCGGCTGTCGGCGGCGGTGCTGATGGTGCTCACCGCCTTCGGCGGCTGCCGCCGCCTGCTGCGCCAGGTGGTGATCTTTTTTCTGCTCTCCTGCGCCTTCGGCGGAGGCGTGCTGGCCATCGGACTGCTGGGGGGGCGGGGGCTGAGCCTGGGGGGCGGGGTGCTCTACTCCTCCATGGACCTGAAGATCGTCCTGCTCTCGGCAGCGGGGTGCTATGCGGTCATCACCCTGATCTTCCGGGGGGCGGGCCGCCACACCGCTGCCTCCCGGGAGCTGCTCCCCGCCCGTCTCTCCCTCCGGGAGCGGCAGGTGGAGCTCACTGCCCTGGTGGACACGGGGAACACGCTGACCGACCCGGTCTCCGGGCGGCCGGTGATGGTGGCGGAGGGGGAGACCCTGTCCCCCCTGTTCCCGCCGGGGACAGGGCCCGGGCCGGAGGACCTGCGGGACCCGGCGGGGGGGCTGGCCCGGCTGGGGGAGGGCCCCCTCCGGGGGCGCCTGCGCCTGCTGCCTTACCGGGCCGTAGGGGTGGACCGGGGCCTGCTGCTGGCGGTGCGGGTGGACCGTGCCAGGGTGGGCGGGGAGGAGCTGGGCCCCCTGCTGGTGGCCATGTCTCCCACACCGGTCTCGGACGGAGGGAGCTACCGCGCGCTCATCGGCGCGCTGACTTGAAAGGAGAACTGCTGTGAGACTGTTATGGATGGCGGTGAGGGAGCGGGCGGCCCGGCTCCTGGTCCGGCTGGGGCTGTACCAGCCGGAGAAGGTGATGTACATCGGTGGGAGCGACACCCTGCCCAGCCCCCTGACCCGGGAGGAGGAGGGGGAACTGATCGCCCGCCTGGGGCAGGGGGACCCGGAGGCCCGGGCCCGCCTCATCGAGCACAACCTGCGGCTGGTGGTGTACATCGCCCGCCGGTTCGAGAACACGGGGATCAACATCGAGGACCTGATCTCCATCGGGACCATCGGGCTGATCAAGGCGGTGGGGACCTATCAGCCGGCCAAGAGCATCAAGCTGGCCACCTACGCCAGCCGCTGCATCGAAAACGAGATCCTGATGCACTTCCGGGCGCAGAAAAAGCTGGCAGGGGAGGTGTCACTGGCGGACAGCCTGGATGGCGATGACGACGGCAGCTCCCTGTCGCTGATGGATGTGATCGCTGTGGACGACAACATGCTGGAGGAACTGGACACCCGGGACGCCTGCCGCAAGGTACGGCACTGCGTGGCCACCTGCCTGACCGATCGGGAGCGGTCCATCATCACCCTGCGCTACGGCCTGGATGACCGCCCTCCCAGAACACAGCGGGAGATCGCCTCCCGCTGCGGCATCAGCCGGTCCTATGTATCGCGCATTGAGAAGCGGGCGCTGGAGAAGCTAGAACAGGCTATGCGGGAGTAAGGGCGTCGGAATGCAGGGGAAAAATGTTAAAAATGGAATGATGCAAATACTGCATCATTATATTGAAAAGAAGGAAAAATGAGGAAATCCAAAAGAAAAAAGAGAAAAACAGAGAAAAAAACTGCAAAAATGAAGGAAATTATGCAAAATGACCGAAAATAAAAAAAGCGACTTGCAATTATAGGCAAAATGTAATATAATAACTCTGCAAATAGGTCGGCCGCATCCCTCGGGCGGAAGGCCGAGTAAAGCTTGAAATGGAGGAAAGAGAATATGAAGAAAACACTTGCTCTCATCCTGGCGCTGTCTCTGTCCCTGGCGCTGGCCAGCTGCGGCAATCCCAATCAGCCCAGCAATTCCGGTACCACTTCTACTCCTGCCGCTTCTACCGGCACTACTTCCACCACCACACCTCCGGCCGGCGGCTCCGGCGAGACCGTCACCCTGGCGACCGGCGGCACCTCCGGCACCTATTACGCCTACGGCGGCGTGATGCAGACCACCCTCAACCCCCTGCTGACCACCGGCCAGCTGAATGTGACTTCCACCGGTGCCTCTTCCGCCAACATCCTGGAGGTGGCTGACGGCAATGCCCAGATGTCCATCCTGCAGTCCGACGTGCTCTCCTATGCCCACAGCGGCACCGACCTGTTCACCGAGGCTGAGACCAGCAGCCAGTGGGTGGCCGGCCTGTACAACGAGACCGTGCAGATCATCTCCGCCCCCGGCATCAAGGACGTATCCGAGCTGAAGGGCAAGACCGTCTGCGTGGGCGACGTGGGCTCCGGCACTGAGGTCAACGCCCGCCAGGTCCTGGAGGCCTACGGCATGACCACCGCCGACATCACCGCCACCAACGGTTCCTTCGGCGACGCCGCCAACGACCTGAAGGACGGCAAGATCGACGCCGCTTTCACCGTGGCCGGCGCCCCCACCACCTCAATCACTGAGCTGGATGCCACCGCTGAATTCGATATGATCAGCCTGACTCCCGAGGCCGTGGAGTATCTGACCACCAACTACCCCTTCCTGGTCCAGGAGGACCTGCCCGCCGGCACCTACCCCAACAACATCGACTATGATGTGACCTGCGTGGCCGTGAAGGCAGTTCTGGTGGCCTCTGAGGACCTGTCCGAGGACTTCGTCTATGAACTGCTGACCCAGATGTTCGAGAATCAGGAGAGCATGGCCGCTACTCAGGCCAAGTTCCAGTTCCTGACCCTGGAGAACGCGGTGGCCGGTGTGGGTGATGTGCCTATGCATCCCGGCGCTGAGAAGTTCTATACCGAGAAGGGTGTCCTGTGAGGGAGGACCGACCTCGCCGCACGGCCCGCCGGTCAAGTTCCGGTGACGAGTGACACCGGGATCTGATGAAAAAAAGGGGAATGGGAGCCGCCGCGATAATCATCATTATTGCGGCGGCTCTTCTAGCAACAGTCAGCGTGCGGGCGGGCTGGTATCTCACCCTGCGCGGCGGGGAAAACGGTGAGACCTGCGTCCGCTACCGCCTGGACGAGGGAGACTGGTTCTGCGTGGGCTTTATCCACTCGGTCCATAAAAATCCGCTGATCGACTGCTATCAGATCCAGGAGCACAAGATCTATGTGGAGCAGACCTACTATTACAGCTTCGGCGCCGGGGTACAGAGCCAGCTGAACGAAGGGGAGTCCATGACATTGGGCGAGGACGGCTCCATTGTAGTGAGCAATATCCACAAGGATTTTGAGACGATCCCCCTGCAATATATCGTAGGCTCCCGATCAGATCACACGCTGATCCTGGGCGACATCCGGGAGGACTATGACCAGGTCCGTGATCTGGTCGGGGTGTTCCCGGAAGATGGGATGGAGGAGGTGACTTTGGAGAGCGGGATTCGAGTCATCAGTTTGAGCGCACTGTTTGGAAGAAGCTCGGTGGTCTCCATCGGGTACGAGTATCGGCTGTTCTGACCGCCTTGTCCGCTAGGGGCGGCGTCAGAACGATGCGACTAAGGAGGAGAATAATGGGCGATTTGGAAGATCGCAGCGTCAACACGGCTCCTGCCGGTGATCCCAGCGTAGACGTGGGAACGGCGGAGGACGTGGAAGCGGTTATGAAGAAGTATGACCGAGAATCCAACACCCGGATCTGGACCGGAGTCCCGGAGCTGGTCATCCGGATCATGCTGGCTCTCTTTTCCCTGTTCATGGTGTGGATGAACCTGTTTGCCAGCTTTGACAACCGCGTCCGGCACTGCCTGTTTTTGGGCTTTATCATTTTGTTTGTATTCATTCTGTACCCTGCGAAAAAGGGAACACAGAAAGTGAATCACATCCCCTGGTATGACATCGTACTGGCAGTGGTGGGCGCGGCCTGCTACTTTAACTATGTCATCAACCTGAAGAGCATCGTGGCCATGATGACCCGGATCGGCACCACTGAGGTGGTGCTGGGTATCATCGGCATCCTGATCCTGGCGGAGTGCTGCCGCCGGGTGGTGGGCATCCCCATCCTATGCGTGGCCACGGCCTTCGTTCTTTATGCTTATCTGCCCATGTTTGCCGGAAAGACGGTGCAGAGCATTGTGTACAACCTGTTCTACACCACCAACGGCGTCATTGGCACCCCCATCAGCGTGTGCTGCACCTACATCGTGCTGTTCATCATCTTCGGCGCTTTCCTGGAGGCCACTGGCATCGCCAACTTCTTCATTGAAGGGGCAAACGCCATCGCAGGCTCCGCCTCCGGCGGTCCCGCCAAGGTAGCCGTCATCTCTTCCGCTCTGTGCGGCATGGTGTCCGGTTCCTCTGTGGGCAACACCGTGACCACCGGCGCCGTTACCATCCCCCTGATGAAGAAGACTGGCTATCCCCCGGAGTTCGCGGGTGCCGTTGAGGCCGCCGCCTCCACTGGCGGACAGATCATGCCCCCCATCATGGGCGCCGCCGCTTTCCTCATGGCCGAGATGGTCGGCGTCCCCTACTCTGAGATCGTGATCCGGGCCATCCTGCCCGCTTTCCTGTACTTCGCGGGCATCTTCCTTATGGTCCACTTCAAGGCCAAGAAGATGGGGCTGCACGGTCTGCCCAAGGACTCCCTGCCCAAGGCCAAGGATATCCTTCCCAAGATCTACCTGCTGGTGCCGCTGATCGTGCTGGTGTACATGATCATCGTGGGCTTCACCATGTCCCGCAGCGCTGTGTATGCCACCTTCGCCGCTATCACCATGGGCATGGTGGACCGGGAGAAGGGCGGCAAAAAGCTGCTCATGGCCCTGCCCCTCATCCCCCTGGCTGTCATCGTGATCCTGGGCAACAAGTCCTACGAATGGATCCCGGAGAACCTGGATAACATCTGCATGGGCCTTTGGGTGGTGCTGTTCGTTCTCTTCACGGTAATGAGCAAGCCCAACCGTGAGGCGGCCCCCTCCTATGTGGACGCCTTGGCCGCCGGGACCCGGAATACCCTGTCTGTAGGCGTAGCCTGCGGCATCGCGGGCATCATCGCCGGCGTGGTGACGATGACCGGTCTGGCCAATGTGCTCATCACCGCCATCGTACAGGTCGCCAACGGTCAGCTGATCATCGCCCTGTTCCTCACTATGCTGTGCTGCATCGTGCTGGGCATGGGCGTCCCCACCACCGCCAACTACGTCATTATGGCCACCACTTGTGCCCCTATCCTGGTGCAGGGCATGGGCATGGATCTGATGGCTGCCAACTTCTTCGTGTTCTACTTCGGCATTGTGGCCGACATCACCCCGCCCGTGGCCCTGGCCGCCTATGCCGGCTCCGCCATCGCCAAAGCGCCGCCTATGAGGACGGCCTTCAACGCCACCCGTCTGGCCATCGCGGCCTTCATCGTGCCCTACATCTTTGCTTTCAATAACACGATGCTGTTCATTGGCGATTTCGGCCCGCTGGACGTGGTGCAGGTGGTCCTTACCTCCTCGGTGGGTATGTTCCTCATCGCCGCCGGCATGATCGGCTACATGCTCCGGGATCTGAACTGGGGCGTGCGGATCGTGTGTATCGCCGCCGGTCTGATGCTGATCCATCCGGGCACTCTGACCGACATCATCGGTATCGGCGTTCTGGTCGTGGTGCTGGTGTTCCAGATCATTACCGGAAAGGGCAGTAAGGCTGTCAAGGCGGCCTGATTCTGCAGAAAGAGCAGAGCCTGGATCTTTACCAGTCAAACACAGGACCCCCTGCGTCTTATGGCCGCAGGGGGTCCTGGTGTATCTTGGGGGGGATCTAAAAGGCAGCATTGCGCTTGGGCGGTAAATGAGATATAATAAATACGATATTCATTTCTGACAGGGAGCACCGGCCGCCGGACTCCGCAGTCAAAGATTTCGGAAAGGGAGGTCCCCGTGACATGAACACACTTTTGGAGCTTTTGGAACAGGACTGCACACAGTCTCCCGCACAGCTGGCAGCACAGGCCGGCATGACCGAGGCAGAGGCAAAGGATGAGCTGCGCCGGCTGGAAGAGGAGGGCGTGATCCTGGGATACCAGGCTGTGATCGACTGGGACCGGGTCAAGCGGGAGAATGTCACCGCCCTGATCGAGGTGAAGGTGACGCCTCAGTCCCTGGCCGGATTTGACCGCATCGCCGAGCGCATCTATCAGTATGACGAGGTGGAGAGCATGTATCTGATGAGCGGCTCCTTCGACCTGACAGTCATCATCTCTGGACGCAGCCTGCGGGAGGTAGCCCAGTTTGTGGGCGAGCGCCTGGCCCCACTGGAGGGGGTCACCGGCACGGCCACCCATTTCATTTTGAAAAAATATAAGGAGAAGCACCTGATTTTCCGGCCTCAGGAGCCCCAGGAAAGGGAGTATATCTTTGTATGAATTATGAGACGATCTTGAATCAGAAGATCCAGGGCATCCAGCCCTCTGGCATTCGGAAGTTTTTTGATATTCTGGAGGAGATGAAGGACGCCATTTCCCTGGGCATCGGGGAACCCGACTTTGTGACACCCTGGCACATCCGGGATGCGGGTATCTATTCCCTGGAGCGGGGGTACACCAAATATACCTCCAACGCGGGCATGGCGGAGCTGCGGCGGGAGATCGCCAGCTATCTGGACCGCCGGTTCGGCCTGAAATACGACTACGCCAGCCAGATCTTGGTCACAGTAGGGGGCAGCGAGGCGCTGGATCTCTCCCTGCGGGTGCTGCTGAACCCGGGGGACGAGGTCATCATCCCCGTCCCATCCTTTGTCTGCTACGGACCGCTCACCGAGATGGCGGGAGGTGTCCCGGTCTATGTGGAGCTGAAGGCAGAGAACCAGTTCCGCCTGACGCCTGAGCAGCTGAAGGCCGCCATTACCCCCAGGACCAAGGCGCTGGTGCTGCCCTTCCCCTCCAACCCCACCGGCGGCATTATGGAGCGGCAGGACCTGGAGGCTCTGGCCCAGGTGCTGCGGGACACGGAGATCATGGTGGTCTCCGATGAGATCTATGCCGAGCTGACCTACGGCCAGCGCCATGTGTCCATGGCCAATCTGGAGGAGATGTATGACCGCACCATCGTGGTCAACGGTTTCTCCAAGAGCCACGCCATGACTGGCTGGCGGATGGGCTATGTCTGCGCCCCCAAGCCTATCATCCAGTGCCTGACCAAGCTGCACCAGTTCGGTATCATGTCCGCCCCCACCGTCAGCCAGTATGCCGCCATCGAGGCCATGCGCAACGGGGACCGGGACATCGAGCACATGCGGGAGGAGTACGACAGCCGCCGCCGCTATCTGGTGGAGAATCTGCGCCGCATCGGTCTGAGCTGCTTTGAGCCCAAGGGCGCTTTCTACGTCTTCCCGGATATCCGTTCCACTGGCCTGACCTCCAACGAGTTCTGTGAGCGCTTCCTGCGGGAGGAGCGGGTAGCGGTGATCCCCGGTTCCGCCTTCGGCCCCGGGGGCGAGGGCTTCGTCCGGGCCTGCTATGCCGCCTCGATGAAGGATATCTCCGAGGCCATCACCCGGATGGACAAC
>ERZ1106929.1714-NODE-1714-length-17243-cov-5.713696_pt1 | contig 17243 bp, 10 predicted proteins | sample MGYA00403662_ERZ1106929 | MGnify/ENA primary metagenome ERZ1106929 (study PRJEB35170, sample SAMEA104062442) | human gut metagenome | biome: human gut; feature: human-associated habitat; material: faeces | place: Denmark | collected 2013-02-20 ... | reverse complement strand
GATCGATCTTGCGCTGCTCCTGGCCGAACTTCGCCGCCCGCTTGATCGCCAGCGCATGAACCGTCAGACTGTCCGGCGAAAGCTCTTCAATCTGACAAAGCGTATCCCTCATATCCTCCGCCGTCTCTCCCGGAAGTCCTGCGATCAGATCCATGTTGATATTGTCAAATCCAAGCTCTCTGGCTGCATGGAAAATGTCTTTTACATCCTGAACGGTATGCTTTCTTCCCACCAGATCCAGCGTTTTCTGCTGCATGGTCTGGGGATTGACAGAAATCCTGGTCACCGGAAATCTTCGCATCACTTCCAGCTTTTCTCTTGTAATGCTGTCCGGTCTTCCCGCTTCGATCGTAAACTCCTGCAGATACTCAAATGAAAACGACTTCTGTATCGTATCCAAAAGCTCAAAAAGTTGCTCTGCCTCCAGTGTTGTCGGAGTCCCTCCTCCGATATAGATCGTATTAAGCTTTCTTTCTTCTGCCCGCTCTCCCAGTGCCCGGATTTCCTGACAGAGCGCCTTTAAATAATCATCTACCCGGTCTTTCCACTCCGCCAGAGGGGACGAACTGAAAGAACAGTACGAACAGATGCTTGGACAAAACGGAATCCCTACATAGAGACTGAATCCCTGCTCATAGTCCAGTCTGCCAAGCAGCTCTTTTTCCCGCTCTGCAATCGCAATGCCAAGTTCTGCCTTCTGGTGACTGACTCCGTACTCCTGCTCTAAAAATGTGCAGACTTCTTTTCGGCTCATACCGGCTTCCAGTTTCTGCATAGCCAGCTTTGTCGGTCTGACACCTGTCAGCATCCCCCAGGCAAGTATCCGTCCGGTCACTTTTGACAGCCAGTCATAGACAAGCTTTGTCACCTTCTTCTTTCCATCCTGGCGGTCCGGACAGTCTGCAATTTCTGAAACAGGAACATAAAAGCAAGAATTCTCTTCCAGTTTCACTGAAACCAGAGATTCCTGCTTTTCGTCCAGATTCTGGCTGATCTCCTCATTCGGGAAAAAAGCCTTCACAATATGATATAAATTATACATATATAACGTATCTTTACTGCTGATCTGTATCATCATATTTCTCTTCCGTTTTCTTACAAAAACGGATTATTCTCCTTTTCAAATCCAATCGTTGTTGCCTCCATATGTCCCGGATACACCTGCGTATCTTCCGGAAGGCTCAGCAATCGCTCTTTTACCGAACGCACCAGTGTACTCATACTGCCTGTCGGAAAATCTGTTCTTCCAACAGAGCCTGCAAACAGTGTATCTCCGCTGAAAAGAACCTCCTCTTCTTCTATATAATAACAGCATCCTCCCGCCGTATGCCCCGGAGTGGAGATCATACGGATCTGATATCCTGCAAGTGCGAGAGATGCCCCATCTTCCAGAAACTTGGCGTCCGCAAACACATACCCCGCTCCATATGCAACAGACAGATTCACATTGGCATCTGTCAGAACCTTCTGCTCCAGTGCACTGGCATAAACAGGAACTGACCATTCTCTGCGCAGTGTGTCAATTCCCATAATATGATCAAAATGACCATGTGTCAGGAGAATTCCCTGCAACTGAAGACCCTCTGTCCGGATAAATTCGACAAGCGGCGCAGATGGTGCCGCCGGATCCACAACAAAACATTCTTTAGTATTTTCATTGTACACCACATAACAGTTGGTGCCGACCATTCCGATCACAAATTTTTTGATTCTCATTTTTCTCTACCCCGCTGTCCGTTCAATATCCAGAACTCCTTCTACATTGCGCAGTTTTTTTATGATAAGATTCAGCTGTTCTCTGCCCTTTACAATAAATCCCATTTCCAGTGTAGCGGTTCCTTTTTTGCTGGTTCGTGTATTCATAGATCTGACATCGATCTTTTCTTCTGTAAATACCTTTGTTACATCCAGAAGCAGTCCCTGCCTGTCGTTTGCATACATCTTCAGCTCTGCCAGATACTGACCTCCGCCTTCCGTCTCTGCATTATTCTCCCACTCTGCATCGATCAGACGCTCCCGCTCCGCAGCAGACAGATGCAGCATATTTACACAGTCCGTACGGTGGATCGTCATCCCTCTTCCTCTGGTCACAAATCCGACGATCTCATCGCCCGGAACCGGATTGCAGCATTTGGAGAACCGCACTGCCATATCATCGATTCCTTTGACTACGATTCCGCTTTTCGATTTTGCAATGTGGACTTTCTGATTATTTGCCTCAGAAATCTTCTCCAGGATCGTCGCGTCTGTAATCTCTTTTTTGTGATCTTTTCCATACTCTTCTACCAGACGGTTGACCACCTGACCTTCTTTTAAACCGCCGTGCCCGATAGCCGCCAGAACCGCATCCCAGTCACGGAATCCGTACTTTCTCTGGACGATCTGCAGATACTTGGGCTTCATCAGATCTGCCTGGGTCAGAGACTTGGACTTGCAATATGCGGCGATCAGTTCTTTTCCGCGGATGATATTTTCTTCCTTAAACTCATGCTTAAACCACTGATTGATCTTGTTCTTTGCCTGCGTACTCTTTACAATATTCAGCCAGTCACGGCTCGGTCCTTTGGAATTCTGAGAAGTCAGAATCTCAATCCGGTCTCCGTTCTGGATCTTGTAATCAATATTGACCAGCTTGCCGTTGACACGGGCTCCTACCATCTTGTTGCCCACCGCACTGTGGATCGCATAGGCAAAATCCACCGGAGTAGAACCATTTGGCAGGTTCTTCACATCTCCGTTTGGAGTAAAACAATACACATCTTCTGCAAACAGATCCAGATCGCCTTTTAAGAGACTTAAAAACTCCCGATTATCTGACATGTCTCTCTGCCACTCCAGAATCTGACGAAGCCAGCTTAACTTTTCTTCTTCCCGGCTCTTATTATTCTTCGCCGGACCACCGCTTTCTTTATATTTCCAGTGAGCGGCAATACCATACTCCGCAGTCTTGTGCATCTCTTCCGTACGGATCTGGATCTCAAACGGCTGCCCTGCCGGTCCCATCAGCGTGGTATGCAGTGACTGATACATATTGGCTTTTGGCATGGCGATATAGTCTTTAAACCGCCCCGGAATCGGAGTGTACATCTCATGGATCACGCCCAGAGCTGCATAGCAGTCCTTCACAGAATCCACGATGATCCGTACTGCAAACAGGTCGTATACCTGATCCAACGTCTTGTTCTGATTCACCATCTTCTTATAAATACTGAAGAAATGCTTCACTCTTCCGTACACCTTGGCCTGGATATGGGCGTTCTCCATATGATGAGAAACTTCTGCCACGATCTGCTGTACAAACTCTTCCCGCTCGGTCTTTCGCTCATTCAAATCTTTCACCAGCTGGAAATACACTTCCGGCTGATAATATTTCAAAGAGAGATCATCCAGCTCCGTCTTAATCTTGGAGATTCCAAGTCTCTGAGCGATCGGAGCGTAAATATCCATCGTCTCTCTGGCTTTTTCCTTCTGTTTTGCCGGAATCATAAACTCCAACGTTCTCATATTGTGCAGGCGGTCTGCCAGCTTGATAATGATCACACGGATATCTTTTGCCATGGCGAGAAACATCTTGCGCAGATTTTCTGCCTGTACTTCCAGCTTATCTTTCGAATAAGACAGCTGACCCAACTTGGTGACCCCGTCTACCAGAAGTGCGACTTCTTCTCCAAATTCTCTTGTGATATCCTCCACTGTCATCTCAGTATCTTCCACCGTATCATGGAGCATCCCTGCCACGATCGTCTCTTTATCCATCTCCAAATCAGCCAGAATGATCCCCACCCAGAGCGGATGAATGATATAAGGCTCTCCGGACTTGCGGACCTGCTCTTTATGTGCCTCTCTGGAAAGCTTATACGCCTTCTCGATCAGAGAAATATCCGCAGACGGATGATATTTTCTCACCCTTGCAATCAATGCGTCATATAACTGCTCAGGGTTTTGATAATCTTCAGGTGCTTTCACGGCGTGCCCATCCACCATCTCCAGATTTTTGTTCAGAAGTTCATATTCCAGCGTACCTGCCATATCAAATCCCCCTTTTTCTTTTCCATCGTAAAAATTCCATATGGATTAGTATATCATCATTATTGATAATTTACCACTGTAATCTGTATGCTTTTGTTTCCTCTGTATTCATTGACCGACGGATAAAATGTCAGCGCCACCTCTTCTTTTCCCTGCAGATACTCCAGACACTCCTGTACCTCTCCGAAATAGATCGCCTCCATTTTCCGTCCATTTCGATCCAGAACCTGAAATTTCAGGACATTCTGATTCTTCCCGATCACACGGAGATTCTGTACTTTTAAGTTTTTTTCCGCAAACAACGGCTTTGTATTTCCTTTCCCGAAAGGCTCCAGAAGTTCCAGTTCTTCAATCAGCTCTTCTGTTACATACGCAAGAGGAAGCTGCATGTCAATGGATACCTTCGGCATCAGATCCTGACTGGTCAGCTCACAGAGTTCATTGATCGTTCTGCGGAAACGTTCCACATTCTCCTCTTCCAGAGATAGCCCTGCCGCCAGCTTATGGCCTCCGAATTTTGTGAATAACGCCCTGCATTTGCACATTTCCTCAAACATATGGTAGCTTTCAATAGAACGCCCGGACCCTTTGACGCCATGTTCTCCCTGCGTCAGAACAAACACCGGCTTATAATATTTTTCTTTCAGTCTTCCGGCAATGATTCCCGCAATACTCTCATGACAGTCCGGCAGATACACAACCAGTACTCGATCCTCTTTCAAATCCGTTGTCTCGATCTGTTCAACTGCCTGCTCTACCCCTTTTTCTGTCATTTCCTTACGGCTGTCATTCAATGCTTTTAAATCTTCTGCCATCATGACAGCTTCTCTTCTGTTCTTCACCTCAAGGAGCTCCAATGCCCGCTTTGCCGTATCCAGCCGCCCGCTCGCATTGATACATGGTCCGATGACAAATCCGATGTGATAAGCCGAAAGTCGCTCTGTCGGTACCTGGGTACATTCCATCAGCGCTTTGAGTCCTTCGTTTTGAGTGCGTTTCAGCATTTCAAGTCCCTGTTTTACAAAAATCCGGTTCTCATCCACCAGATCCATTACATCCCCCACAGTCGCAATGGCCACATTTTCCATCAGAAAATCTACATCATCTGCATCCTGTCCCATGACATTATATAATGCTTCCACCACTTTATACGCAACTGCAGCACCGCACAGACCTTTAAACGGATAAGGATCTCCCGGTAAATGCGGGTTGACCACTGCATCTGCACCGGGAATCAGATATTCTTTCTCTCCTCCTGCTTCCAGATAAGGTACTTCATGGTGATCTGTCACAATGATCGTCATCCCCTGCGCTTTCCCGTAAGCAATCTCTGAAGCGGCTGCGATCCCATTGTCACAGGTAATGATCGTATCTACACCGTCCTCCAATGCCCTGTCAATGAGCATCTGATTGAGGCCGTATCCATCCTTCATCCGATCCGGAATATCCGTATCCACCAAAGCTCCCAGACTTTCTAATCCTGTTTTCAAAATATACGTCGCATTGACTCCGTCGATATCATAATCTCCGATCACACGGATCTTTTCGCCTTCCCGGATTTTTTCCTCCAGAATCTCCACTGCCGTATCCATATTTTTCATCAGCATCCCATCGTGCAGATCTGCAATCGTTCCATTTAAATAGTAGTCAATATTCTGATCGCCTAAAATATCCCTGTTTCGGATCAGGCGCGCGATGATCGGGGAAATATGATATTTTTCCGCAATCTGCGTAAAATCCGCTTTCTTCATGGACACAAACCACTTTTCCATGTCAGTTCCTCCCAAGTATCTTTCTTGTTTTTCTAGCTGTTAATTTTTATTGTAGCATACTAAAAATTTTCTGTAAATCTGCCCAGAACTGGAGTGCGCAGGCACGACGATCGCGCATGGATAGGCGGGGAATAGTGTGAACAATAACAAGAACTGTTCTGCCAACAAATATTTCATTCAAAAATTTCCAAAAAACAAACAAATTTCCTGAATCACAAAACAGTGCCCCATACCTTCCGGCACGGAGCACTGCTATTTTATTTAGGAAGAATTTTTTGTTTGTTATTTATCTGCGTCTTTTCAGGAATGCCAGAAGCGCTGCTCCTCCTGCAAGAAGTCCGGATACTGCTCCGGCGATCGGAGTTGCATCTCCCGTCTTCACTGCTTTGTTTGGAGTTCCTGCTGACGGTTTCTGTGTGGAAGACTGATTATTGTTTCCATTGTTGTTTTGTCCGCCATTGTTTCCATTTCCCGGCTTGTTGTCTGGTTTGTTGTCCGGTTTATTGTTGTCTGGATTTTCCGGTTTCTCAGTCTGTGCTTTTTCCTCCAGTGCATCGATGGCAGTTCTTACTTTCTGTACTGCTGCATCAATGTCTGCCTGAGACGCCTCTTTGTCTGCAAGAATAAACTGCGCTGCCTCCACCTCTTTCTGAAGTGCTTTTACAGTCTCTTCTGTGTACTTATCTGCCTGTTCCAGACGTTCCTCTGCTTCTTTTATGACAGCTGTAAGCTGTGATTTATCTGTAGAAACAGCTGCTTTCTGGAAGAGCGCCGTAATATTGGCATCTGCATTCACATCACAGAATGTATACTCTGCCACTGCACCAACAGACTGTCCATTTACAAGAACATCACTGATCACATATCCTTCTTTTGGCTGGATCGCAAATGTCTGGCTCATGCCGCGTTCTACCTTTACAGTACCGCATGGAGTGATGCTTCCGCCCTCTCCTGCTGCTGCCATAATTGCAAACTCTTTCTGGATCGGCGCAATATTCATTGCTGCATCCAGTGCATTCTGTGCCGCATCCACTGTTTCCTGTGTCACTGCCGGATCTGCTGCTACTGCTTTCGCTGCATCCAGTACTTCCATCAGATTCTGAACATCTTCCGGAACATAGTCCTCTGCATGTTTCAGAAGTTCTTCTGCTGCTGCAATGGACTCGTTGAGTTTTGTCTTGTCAGCCTGTACTGCTTCTTTTTCTGCGAAGAATACTTCAATGCTTGCATCTGCACGAACTGCCTCAAATTTGTACTCTGTAACAGCTCCAACGGATTCTCCATTTACAAATACTTCTTTTACTTCAAATCCTTCATATGGTTGGATTGTAAATACCTGATCTTTTCCTTCTTCTACTTTCACTGCACCGCTTGGATCAATGGTTCCACCGCCATGTGCAACTGCTGTGATCGTAAATTCTTTCTGTACCGGTGGTTTTTCCTGCAGATTTTCAATTGCTGTCCGCACAGCTGTTGTTGCTGCATCCGCTTCTGCCTGGTTTGCCTCTGGATTATCCAGTACGCTCTGCGCAAGATCCATTGCTTCTTTCAATGCTTTTACGGATTCTTCTGTAAAGTTATCTGCGCTTTCCAGTTTCTGTGCTGCCTCTGCCAGTGCTGCTTTCAGTGCATCTTTGTTCACTTCCGGTACAGCCGGTTTTTCTGCCAGACCTTTTGTTGCTTCTTCTACTGCTTTTGTTGCCGCATCTACACTTTCCTGCGTTGCGTTCTCATCTGCCACTACTTTTTCTGCTTCTTCCACTGCATCTTTCAGCGCTTTCACAGACTCTTCTGTATATTTGTCCTCTTCTTTCAAGGCTTCTTTTGCTGTCTCGAGCGCTGCTTTCAGTGCATCTTTGTTTACTTCCGGCGCTGGTTTTTCTGCCAGACCTTTTGTTGCTTCTTCCACTGCTTTTGTAGCTGCATCTACGCTTTCCTGTGTTGCGTTTTCATCTGCTGCTACTTTTTCTGCTTCTGCCACTGCATCTTTCAGCGCTTTCACGGACTCTTCTGTATACTTATCCTCTTCTTTCAGCGCTTCTTTTGCAGTATTGATTGCTGCTTTCAGTGCATCTTTGTTCACAACAACCGGCGTTTTTTCTTCTACTAATGTGATATCAAATTTATCAAGCTGTGGCGCATTCTTCTCCGGTGCTGTAAATACCAGCGTTCCATCGCCGGCTTCATTTACTACAAATTCAATGTCCTGTGTATGTGTTGCTTTTGCGCCATCTCCGGCACCTACTTTTACAACCTCTGTCTGCGGTGCGATCTTATTGTCCTTTTCTGCCCATGTCAGTCCATTGTTTGTATCACCACTGCGGAACTGTACTGTTGCTTTGTATTTTCCTGGTTTTTCTGCATGATATGGTAAGATGATCTGATCTCCACTGTTCATGGCATTTACAAAGTATCCATTGCTTGCCCAGTCAGCTGGAGATACCTGCAATGGCCATTTTTCATTTTCCCCAGTGTTCTTCAGTTCAAAATGCTCTGCCTCTGCTGTGATTATTGTTCCATTGACTTCTGTCGGGAAGTTGAAACGATTTTCTTCTGTATAGGATGCCGGTGCAAATTTAGCAACAATTGTTGCGTTAGCCTTCACATCTTTTAATGTATAGGATGTGACAGCTCCTACAGACTCACCATTTACAAGAACATCTGCCACCTTGTGTGTCTTGTCCGGTGTGATCTTGAATTCTACATTTTCACCTTCTGTTACTTTTGTTTCTCCACTCGGTGTAATTGTACCACCTTCGCCTTCGACAGATGCATTAACTGTAAATTCAGCCAGTTTTACATCTTTCGGTGTGATTTCAAACTTGTCTAACTGTGGTGCATCTTTTGTGTGTCCTTTCAATGTCAACACACCTTCTCCTGCCTTTTCTGCCACCATATCAAACGTAACAGTTTTTGTAACTTTAGAATCATCATTTCCTGCCACTACAGAACCAGATTTGATATTTCCTGCACTATCTTCCCATGCAAGACTGTTTGTTGAAGATCCACTTCTATAAGTCAATTCCACACTGTAGGTTCCCGGCTTTTCTACCTTATAAGGAACGGTAATCGTATCTCCCTGATTCAGACAATTTATAAACTTCTTATTACTTGCCCATTCACCATCTGAAACCGAAAGTTTCCATTGTTCCTCAGCCCCACCTGTATTATGTAATTCTGCAAACTCAGCTTCTAATGTGGCATTGGAATTCTTCCTCCATGGGAATACAAACGGATCTTCTCCTGTATATTTTTCACGTTTTACCAATTCATCTTTTGCTGTCTGCAGTGTTGCTGCTGCCTTATTTTTTTCCTCCAGTGTTGCTCCCTGTTTCTCTAAGACTGCTTTTGCATTTTTCAGTGCCGCTTCAAATGCATCCCATCCTGAACGGAACCAGTCACTTTTATAAGTTTCACATTCCTTGACAAGATTAGCCAATGCGTTTTCATTGCTCTCCATATCTTTGATGGTAATCTTTGCTTTTTTATTGAAGCCAAGGATTGTTCCTTCACTTGCCTCAACTAATTCGACTGTAAAATCTCTATCGCCTGTTTTATTGGTATTTCTTTTTGTCTCTACTGGAGCTGTTGTTTCTTTCTCCCCATCTTTCAATGTAATCTTTGGATTCAGTTCTGTATTAAAATCATCCTGAATTGCACTTCCTGGGTTTGGCTGTAACTTCGCTGTAATTTCTCCGGTAGTTCCGCCAACACGTTTAACTTTTAATTCTCTTTTTTCTGCTTCATTCATGGTATAGGTATTTTCTTCCAGTTCAATCATACCTTTACCCCCATTATTGATCACTGCTGCTGCTTCAATTCCTATAGCTTTTCCAGTAACCTCTAACGTAATTGTGTGTTCACCGTCCTTCAAATCTTCTGTCTCAAACCATTTTTGACCTGTTGCACGTTTTTTAGCAGATGTATCTACTGTAACTGGCTCTCCATTATCCACCGTAATTTTTGCAGTTCCATGACCCGGATCTACTGTTCCAAATAAATATGCCTTTGTTCCTTTAAACTTCAGAGTCAATTTTGCTCCAGGATTCGCCCATGTATTTGTACTATTAATATACTGAGGACCATTCTCATCATTCCACTTTCCTTCGAATGTAAACCCTTTTCCATCTGATGCATCTTTATCTGAAATATCGATCACATCCATTCCATCTGGAATTGGTGTAGAAACCTCCAAATCATCTGTTGTTTTATAAACACCCACTTCGCTGATAACCGGAACTTTCCCTTCAGGTGTGCTAACTGTAATCTTAATCTGTTGAGCATTTACCGCTCCTGCACGACAAAGTCTTTTTGCTCCAATTGTTTCGCCTTCATCCAAAGTTGTCCATGCCCCTTCTGATCCCTTGCGATATTCCACTTTATAATGATTGATCCTCTGTCCAAGCTGAATTGCCTCTTCAATTGATACAACATCAAAAGTTTTATTTTCCCCAAGATCAATCAATAAACTTCCTTCATTTCCATCTGTCGTCCAATATGTCTTATCATCACCGTCAATGGTATTTCCTGGTTTGAAATCAACATCTTTTCCTCGAACTTCCGATGCCTGCACACTTGCACCATCCTGTGTTGCAAGATTTACCTTAAACGTCTCCTGAATGTTCTTTCCAAACTCAGTTACTCTGTTTAAAATAGCTTCGTCTACTGTACCTTGATTGTTTGGCGGAACGTTCAATAATAAGGTTGCGTTGTTTCCTACAGAATTGAAATACATGTCACCAAGTTCTTCCATTGATTTTGGTGTATTCTTCTGTGTTCCCCAAAACCAACCAGATGTAATACGGGCATCTGCCTCTGGAACTGTCCACTGATTTCCATCTTCAAATCCAACCGTATAACCACCAATATTATTGCTATTAATCTTATTGTTTTCCTTGTCTACTTTTGATTTCGACCATGTATTTTTTGCAGCAAGTCCATGCTCATTTCCGATCCACCGCACTGTCGTATACGCTTCTGCACCAAACAACATACAGTCCGCATCTCTTCCTGCTGCTTTTCCTTCATATTGCTGAATTGTGTCAAACCACTTTTTAAATTCATATTCCTGTGCATTTGCACCACTTCCTTTGGCACCATCCATCCACACTTCTACGAATTTCCCGCCATTTCCGTATTTTTCATTACTCAGAATTTCTTTTAACTGATTGTTATAGAATTCATTGTAATCCTTTTTATCATTTTCTGGTGTTGTCGGCTGCCCATTCTCATCTTTGTAGCCATAACTCGGTTCATGAATATCCCACGGAGACAGATATAATCCCATGTCCATATTTTCTGCTGTACATGCTGCAGATATTTCAGCCAAAATATCTGACTGTCCATTTGCATCTTTATACCCAGATGCAGCAACATCGTACTCTGTATATTTACTATCCCAAATACAGAATCCATCATGATGTTTTGCTGTTACGATCAGCTTTTTAAATCCGGCATCCTTCAAAGTCTTTACTAAAGTTTCTGCATCAAAATCATTTTTTAATGTAAAGATCTCGCTTGGTGCTTTATTTCCGTAGTGCTCACCCCATTCAATCTCATTGAACGTATTTGGTCCAAAATGGCAGAACGCTGCAAGTTCCTCTTTCTGATACCTAAATTGGTTTGCATCCGGCACTACATCGTCCGGTTTTGGAGCGTCCGCTGTTCCGCTCAGTCCTTCATCTCCAACCCAATTTGTTGTTTCTGCTGCTCTTAGTGTTACCGTTCCCCCCATGAAACCTGTTGTTGTCACTACACCGGCAAGCAGCATTGACATCCACTTTTTGTACAAAGCTTTCTTTTTCACCTTTTTTCTCCTTTCTGACATACCATATTTATATATGGGATTATACTCCCTCACTTAAATTTTCATCAATTTATTATTTTCCAATTTTTGGTTAAAATTTTCCAGTTCTGGGTAAATTTTTAACTATTTTCACCATGATGAATAAAAGAACCCTTGGATTATGTGTCTGTTTTCCACATAAACCAAGGGTTCTCTCACTTACTTTTTGTTATTTTTTCTTTTTCGATGTTCCAGCTTTCGCAGATTCTGCTTTCTTCACGATTTTAGTCTTCATCACATACCACAGCGCACCTGTAATACATACAGAAGAATATGCTCCGCAGATAATACCTACCATCAAAGGAAGTGCAAATTCTTTGATGGAGCTTACTCCCATAACAAACAGAACTGCCACCATGACAAATGTTGTCAGAGAGGTATAAATACTTCTTGTCAGAGTTCTTGTGATACATCTGTTTACCAGCGTATCCAACTCTTCTCCACGTTTCTTTGTCTTCATCTCCTCACGGATTCGGTCAAAGATAACGATTGTTGCATTGATAGAATATCCGACAATTGTCAGCATACATGCAATAAATGTATTTCCTACTGAAATTCTTGCGATCACATAGAAAGCAAGTACGACCAGTACATCATGAATCAGTGCAACTACTGCACTTGTCGCAAACCGGATATCTTTAAACCGCAGCCAGATATAAAGCAGCATAAAGACTGTGGCAATGGCAACCGCAATGATTGCATCCACACGCATCTCGGAGCTTACAGTAGAACTGATGTTTTCAGTCGTAATATCTTTTTCTTCTACTCCGAATTCATCTGCCATATATTTCGCAAATGCTTCTCGTTTTTCCAGATCCAGCGTCTGTGTCTTGAAAATGACCTGATTACTGTTTGCAACGGTCTGTACCTGGATGTTTGGATCATCTGTCACCTTCTCCAGATCCGGAATCATTGTTTCATCAATCTCTTTCAACGTATATGCTTTGTCAAATGTTACATTTGTAGATGTACCACCCTTAAATTCCAGACTGTAATTGAGGGCGCCTTTTCCTGTCCCTGCATTCACTCCCATAAACACAAATCCAATCAGGATCACTGCGACCGATACTGCAAAGAAAATCTTACGTTTTCCAAGGAAATCAATCGGCGCACGCTCTTCTTTAATCCGTCCGTAAAGCTTTGTATTACGAATTCCAACTGCATAGAACGCATACACGATCATCCGGGTGATCACAAGTGCAGTAAACATGGATACGACAATACCAAGTGCCAGTGTCTGTGCAAATCCTTTGACTGTACCGCTTCCTTTCAGCCAGAGCACTGCTGCCGCGATCAATGTTGTGATATTTCCATCTAAAATCGCAGACATTGCTTTATGAAAACCTGCATTAAGCGCAGATTTTACAGATTTTCCAGCCGTCAGCTCCTCTTTTACACGCGCAAAGATAATTACATTCGCATCGACCGCCATACCAATACCGAGGATAATACCTGCAATACCAGGAAGCGTCAGTGTGATATCAAATGCATTGAGCAACACCAAGATCAATCCAGTGTAGATTACCAGTGCAAGACTGGATGCAAGTCCCGGCAGCAGATATACCATGCACATAAATACAAATACAATCGCAAGTCCGATCGCACCTGCCATCAGACTGGTACTGATTGCTTCTTCTCCAAGCTGTGCTCCAACTACATTAGAACGGATTTCTTCCAGTTCTACGCTCAGACCACCGATACGGATCGTAGAAGCAAGCTGTTCCGCTTCTTCATATTTCATCGTTCCTTCGATCACTGCCTGTCCGTCTGTGATCTCTGCATTCACCGACGGAACACTGATCAGTTCTCCGTCATAATAGATTGCAATGGTCTCACCCGCTTCTTTGGCCGCTTTCGTTGCCTCTGCAAACTTTTTCGTTCCTTCTTTTGTCATAGACAACTCTACTACATTTTCGTTGGCGCCGGTTGTCTGATCCTGATAAGCGCCTGCTTTTGCAGTTTTGATATCTGTGCCGTTTAAAACAATCGAGCCATCCTCTTTGAGCTCTTCAATATCTTTTGCCAGAGTATAATGTCCTGATGTATCCAGTCCATAATTCGGATTTCCGTCACTGTCCTTCTCTTTGATAAAATACAGGGATCCCGGCTGACCAAGCTCGCTTAAAATCTCGTTGGCATCTGTCACACCAGGAATCTCAATACTGATCCGGTTATCCCCTTCCTGATAAACCGTTGCTTCTGTACTGTACTGTTCTACACGCTTCTGAAGCTTGTAGATTGTATCACTCATATCCTCCTTGGAAGGAGTATCCCCTTTTACCTGATAGGTAATACTGACTCCGCCTTCCAGGTCAAGTCCGAGCTTGATATTCTTTGCTGCCCCTGTCTGTCCTTTTCCGAATCCGACCACCGTTGTAAATCCAAGAAGTGCAATCAGCACCACGGTCAGAATCAGACTGATAATCCCTTTACTCTTCTTCATAATCTGCCGTCCTCTCCTGATCCGCCAGTGCCGCCTTGATCATAATCGCACATTCCACACGCTTGCGCTCCATCTCACAACTTACCTCGTATGTATCATTGATCGTATGATGGAATTTATAAGAATTCGCCATACATCCGCCGCTGCAGTAAAATCTTGCAAAGCAGTTTCTGCAACTGTCTTTGGAATACACACTGCATCCTCTGAATTCTTCCGGAATCTCCGGCTTTGTAATTCCTTCCTCTACATTTCCCAGCAGGAATTCTTCCTGACCAACGAACTGATGACACGGATACAGATCTCCCCAAGGCGTAACTGCCAGATATTCTGTTCCGGAACCACATCCGGACAGACGTTTTGCCACGCAAGGACCGCCTTCTAAATCCAGCATAAAGTGGAAGAACGTAAACCCTCTGCCTTCCCGTTCTCTGTCTACCATGATTTTTGCCAGCTTATCATACTCTGCAAAAATCTTCGGAAGATCTTCTTTTTGAATCGCATACGGATCTGTATCTTCCCCGACTACAGGCTCAATTGAAATCTGCTCAAATCCCAGATCTGCAAAATGCAGGACGTCCTCTGAAAAGTCCAGATTTTCTCTTGTAAATGTTCCTCGTATATAATACTTTTCCTGATTTCTGCTCTCTGCCAGTTTTTGGAATTTCGGAACGATCAGATCATAACTTCCTTTTCCATTCCTAAACGGACGCATTCTGTCGTTGACTTCTTTTCTTCCATCCAGACTGAGCACCACATTGTCCATCTCTTTATTGACAAATTCCTGCACTTCATCATTGAGCAGAACTCCATTTGTTGTCAATGTGAAACGGAAATGCTTGTCGTTTGTCTTCTCCAGCTCTCTTCCATAGGCAACCAGATCTTTCACTACCTGCCAGTTCATCAACGGCTCTCCGCCAAAGAAATCAACCTCGAGATTTCTTCTCTTTCCTGAATTTGCCACAAGGAAATCCAGCGCTTTCTTTCCAACTTCCAAAGACATCAGCGCACGGCGTCCATGATACTCACCCTCTTCCGCAAAGCAGTATTTGCAGGCAAGATTACAATCATGCGCAATGTGCAGGCAAAGTGCCTTAACAACTGTCTTTCTTTCTTTTACTTCTCCGATATAGCTCTCATAAACATCCTGTGTAAACAACTGACCTGCCGCTGTCAGCTCTGCCACTGCCTCCAGAAGATCTCTCAAATCTTCTTCTGCATAAATATCCCCAAGCTTTTCAAGCAGATATTCTGCCGTCTTCTCTTCTTTTAACGTTTCCGACGTATGAGCAGGGTTCATGGCCTCCAGACAGCCGATCACATCATACGCAATCTTGTCCACGACATGCACAGATCCGCTGTTCACATCCAGGACAATATGATATCCATTATTCTGGTACTGATGAATCACAACAGTTACCCCTCTTTCATTTAAATTTTATATTTTTGCATAACACACGTAAGGCAGCGACCACGGCCGCTGCCCTCATGTCTGATATTCAGTTTCTTATTTTTTGTGTTCACAAACCTGATTTCCTACTGTACAGGATGTCTTACATGCTGACTGACAAGATGTCTGACATTCTCCGCATCCACCTTTTTTCACTGTATGATTCAATGTCTGAGTATTTAATGTTTTGATATGTTTCATTTCTATTCCTCCTAATGTGTATGCATAAGCATCTAGTTTTCTTAGAATTATAACACATCCTGATCACTTTTTAAAGTATTTTTTTACTGTTCCATCTGTCTGCCCAGAAATTCTGCTGCCACAGCTGCCATTTTTTCTTCCACTTCACTGAATTTTTTGTGTTCTTCTTTGTGTAAAAACACCACTGTTCCCATCACGTCCCCGCCACTGATAATCGGACAAATGATTTCCTGAGAATATTCCTCACCCCCGGCGAATATCGGAATGTAGTCCGCTTTCCTTTTTTCTGTACGGATCTGCTTTCGAGCCTGTATTGCATACTCCAGTTCTTTACTGATATAACGGTTCAGCAGCTCCTTGCTCCCATTTCCCGATGCTGCTACAATCTGATCCATATCAGTAAGACACACAATACAGTTCATGGTATGTGCAAGGCTTTCTGCGTACAGTCCGGCAACAGCGCCGATTTCTCCGATCGGAGAATACTTTCTTAAAATCACGCTGCCTTCTCTCTCAGTAAAAATTTCCAGCGGATCTCCTTCCCGAATACGAAGTGTCCTTCGAATTTCTTTTGGAATCACCACCCTGCCAAGGTCATCAATTCTTCGTACAATTCCTGTCGCTTTCATCTTATCTTCTCCTTATATCTGGTTTTTATCGATAACAATCTGCTATTAGTATCGCTCATTTTTTAGAAATTATGAGTTATTTTACCAGTTTTATAAGAATTCATGAGGGATGTATTTTTTCCGAAAAGAGTAACTACAAGAGATTTTCTATCGTTCTCTCTGTACGTTTACTTCCTCACGAAATCATACCGCCGATCATTCCACCTCCTGTGCACAGAATACACACGATCAAAAGCTGAGGAAACGGCTCCTGAATACTGTGGTAAATCCCAAATGAAATCAATACAAGAAGCAGAAAATACAGCACACCGATTCCAAGCCCCCAGACAAATTTCCTGACCCTTGCCATTTTCCCTGCTACAAAACCACCTGCCAGTGTAGACAAAATATACACGGTCAAAATCCCTGCTGAAACATGTTTTTCCTCCAGTCCGCATTTGTAAAGCAGTACTGTCAAAATCAAAAGGAGCACACCTGTTACAAGGTATGCACACAACAGGGATTTTAAAATCCAAAGTCCTTTTTTCTGCATTGAATTTTCAACATTTGCTTTCTTTTCCATATACGCTCTCCTCCCGGCTCATTTACAGCTAATACACTGTATGAGTCCGAAAAGCGTTTTATGTCCATCGTTCCATTGGTATCAGCTTTTTTTCTGTATCCAGCAGGCAACACATTGTTGTCTGTCACACTCACAATGTTCCCCTATCATTGTCTCTTTTCCCAACTCATGTAGCGGTGTTTCAATGATATGCATCAGCTGACTAACAATATCATTCTCTAAAAATTTTATCATTTCATCATCTGCAATAGTTTGCCAGTCTACCAGAAGATATTTAAAAGGCAAAACCCCTCATTTACAATCCTTTTCCCGCTT
>ERZ1106929.1713-NODE-1713-length-17248-cov-8.707963_pt1 | contig 17248 bp, 20 predicted proteins | sample MGYA00403662_ERZ1106929 | MGnify/ENA primary metagenome ERZ1106929 (study PRJEB35170, sample SAMEA104062442) | human gut metagenome | biome: human gut; feature: human-associated habitat; material: faeces | place: Denmark | collected 2013-02-20 ... | reverse complement strand
GGGGCAGAATGTCGGGATCGTACCCGGCCCGCACCGCCTTGCGCTGTTCCTCCACTTTCATTTTGCCAATGTCGGAGAGCTTTCCCTTGATGGTCTTAATGGCTTTGAGCTGATCCACCGTCTGAATGTGCATGGTAACGGTCATTTCCGCATCCAGCTCCAGAATTTCCGCCAGGAGCTTGTCAGAGAGCTCGGACGCCAAAATCTGCAAGTAGGACGCCGCGCCCCAGTATTGGCCGATGCGGAACGTCCGGGACTGCCGGAAGTCGAAGCTGTCCGGCGCGATATAGTCCTTTGTGCCAAGCCCGGTTTTGGGGATGTCCTGCCAGGAGAAGCGGAACGGCTCCCGGTTGCCGGGGTGCATCTGGCCGTGGAGCAGGGCCAGCCGCGCCTGCCCGTCCATCGGGACAGAGGGAACGCCCAGCCGTTTGAGGTTGCCTGTCACATCGGCCTCCACCCGCTCCAGGCGGGGCCGGGCCTCCGCGATCCCCTCGGCGGGCAGGCCAAACGTGATGTATTTAGACCGCTCGATGCCGTTGTTGCTTTTGGCAATCTGATTTTTCAGCATACTGGTGAACTCGGCCCGGATGCTGTCAAAGTCATCCTGTGCCGGGGGGATATTGACCTTGTACTTGCTCCGGGAACGGGAGCGGCGGTTGATAAAGGAGAGCTGGAACGGCAGGGAGCTGTCAAAGTAATTGAGAAACGAGCTCCACCCGCTGAAAATCGCCGTCTGATCCTCGGTAGAAGCCACGGAATAATTGATGTCCTCATATTCCACGGTTTTCGTGTAGAGCCCACCGGGGAGCTGGCACACCCCGTCCGGGTGCATCACCAGATAAGGGATCGTCTGCTGGGCAGACAACGCAGCTTTCCGGTTAGCGGCCTTTCCGGGGCCGCGCTTTGGGCTGTTTGCTTTTTGCAATCGCATCCTCCTTTCTCACAGCGCCCCGCTGGGTAAACGGAGCATAGATATTTTCCGTCTGGTAGGGCCTCACCCCAGGCCGCAGGAAACGGGCCCGCAGGACGTTCCGCACCACCTTTTCAAAGGGGAGCCCGTCTTTTTCGTACATCGCCAGCAGGAACGCCGGGAGCGCCACCGCCATCATCAGAAACATAGCAGCCGTGTTGCCGATGGCGCTCCGGGCCAGCAGATAGGACGGGATGCCCACCGACGCCGCGATCCCGAAACACACAAGCTGGCGTTTCGTCAAGTTAAAGGCCAGTTTGGTCTTGATTTTGGATAAGTCGTTGGGAACATTTACATAGGGCATAGATCAACCTCCTTTCGCGCCCACCTCTGGACACTTTGTCCAGAAGTCCGGGAGGGTGCTTTCCACCTCATTCCCCCACACGTCCCAGCCGGGCGGGGACTGCCGGGCGAACAGCTCCACCCTGGGCACGTCGCCCATAAGGGCCACGATCTTTTCACGGGCCTCCTCCGGCTTGCGGCTGTGCTCCTGGATGGGGGAAATGATAAACTGGTGGACGTTTGCCGCCTGCCGTTTCGGGTGTCCCCGTGTTGCCAGCAGGCAGACCTCCGCGTTGCCCCGCGTCCAGAAGCCCAGGCCATAGAACCAGCCCTCGGACTTGCGGTTTTTCTTCAACCAGACGAAAGCAACGCTCTTGTAGGTGAAGCCCCACGCCTTGATGAGCCGCAGGGCCTCCGGGAGCTGCGGGAACGTAGCCCACAAAAAAAGCACGCTGTCCGGGGCGGCCAAATCCGCCACCGGGAGCGTGCATAACTCGTCAATCCCCATTGTGGGGTAGTGTTTTTCCGCCGCCCCCTGCAAGCCCTTTTGAGCATACCGCCAGGGGGGATCGGCGTAGATCACAGAATATTTCCTGATAGTTACACTCCTTTCTCCCCAGCCTCCACCGCCGCGCCTGCCACACGGATGCGCTCGCTGGCGGCAGCATAGTAGGCCGGGACGGTTTCAAAACAGAGGAAGCGGCGGCCCGTATTGAGGGCGGCCACCGCCGTTGTGCCAGAGCCCGCGCAGATGTCCGCCACCAGCTCGCCGGGCCGCGTATAGGTCTTGATGAAATACTCACACAGGGACACCGGCTTCTGCGTGGGGTGGACGGTGCGCTGGACGGTGGGGAACGTGAGCACATTCCCCGGAAAGCGCAGGCCGTCCTCCGAGCCGCCCGTGGTACGGACGAATTTTCCATAGTTCGGGCTGTCCCCGTTGTTGGTCAGGCTCCGCTTGTAGGGCTTGCCCTGTTCAAACTGCGGGTTGTAGAGGGGGAGCTTCTGATAGAACACCAGGATGTTCTCCGTCTTTTTCAGCGGAGCGCGGCGGGCATTAAGAAAGCCAGTAGAGCGGCTTTTGTACCACACCCACTCATAGCGGAGCATGGACAGGTTGGATGCCCCCAGTATCTTGTCATAGGGGCACTGCGCGAAGAACAGGATCGCGCCGTCCGGCTTGACCGCCCATTTCACAGCCTCCCACAGCTCCGGGAGCGGCAGGGGCACATCCCAAAAGTTCCGGGTTGTGCCGTAGGGCGGATCGGTCAAGAGCATATCCACAGAATGGCGGGGCAGGGAGCGCAGGCCCTCGATGCCATCCATAAGGAACAGCCCCTCCGTGAGTTCCGGGAACTTCTGGACACTTTGTCCAGAGGTGCCCTTATCGGTCATCCCTGGTCTCCTTGCCCTTTGCCGGGGCGGGCCGGGCGGCGTTTTCACGGGCGGCCTGCGCCCGCCCCTCGGCTAACTGCTGGGCAATCGTCTTTGCGTCATCCCTGCCGCCCAGCAATTCCCGCTTTTGTAAAACGGCCTCCGTTTCCGCCATGAAGCGGGCAACATCGGCCTCGTTAAAGTCCTCCGGCGCTTTCCCGTACCACAGGCGCGTCCCATCGGGCCCATATCTTCTCGGCATATAACACCCCTTTCTCAATGCGCGCTAAAGATACTGCGCGCTATCGTCCCGGTTTTGAACAGCATGAAGCAGAGCAAAACCGTATAGCCCACGGTGCCCCAGATCGCCCCGATGGGATCTCCGCCCGTGGCAATTCCCTGGATCAGCACCGCATAAATTGCAACGCACACCAGAATGAGCATCCCCTGGAAGCCCACGGCAAAGAGGGAGCGCAGATAGTTCTGCCCCATCTGTCCCACCTCCCGGTGGGAGATTGTCGCCATAGGGATCGGGGCCAAACTGGTGAGCAAATAGATTTCCAGCATTCTCCCGTAGACCAGAACGAAAATGACGATGCCCAGCGCCCACATGGTAACGCCGATAATCGAGGACTGGAGCCATAGGCCGAGAAGCGGCCCTAAGTCCATCCCCTCCAGGGTGGTTTCCAGTTCCGTGATCATATCCGGCGTGATGTCCGTGGAGCCCTGGATCAGACCGCCTGCCTGGGCAATCACCGTCTGCGACACGTCAAAGACGGCCATCACAATGTCAAAGGTATTTGAGAGAATGAAGATGGCACAAGCTGTTTTGAACATCCATTTATAGATATTCGCCACGTCAAACTCGTGCATATTGTTCTTTTCCAAAAGCATCTGAATGAGCTCATAGGTGGCAACAAAGGTCAGTACCAGCCCGGCAATCGGTAAAATCACCGTTTCGGAAAGCTGGCGGATGAGGGAAAATACCCCGGCGTTCCACGCCGCCGGGGTAGTCCCCACCTGTACCGCAATCTCTCCGACTTGGGTATTGACGTAATCAAAGAGCCCCTCCAGGTTCCCCATGATCCCGCCAATCAACAGCTCTTTGAGCCAGTCCGTGAGCCAGTCGGTGAGAAAATCCATAGGCCCTTACCTTAAAACAGGCCAGACAGCAGAGGGATCAGGGTGGTGCCCAGCAGGATGATGCCGCCGCCCGCCATGAGCTGCTTCATACCCTGGCTTTTGGAGCCAGGGTTGTCCGAGCCGTAGCCCTCCAGGAGATTGACAACGCCCCACACGCCCAAACCAGCGCCGAGAGCCACAACAAGGGTCTGCAAAGTATCAATAGCGGAAGAAAAGAACTGCATATAGCCTCCATTTCTCCGGGTTTTCCCCGGCCATGAAAAAAGCCGCCCGTTTGGGCGGCAGGTTGCGACCTCTGGACACTTTGTCCAGAAGTGATTTATACATAGGCATCCGGATCGTCCACGTCGTCGTAGTTGAGGATGTCCTCGTCCTCGCTTACGGGCCCCGCTTCGGATACGTCTACCTCGTACACCTCACAAGCCTCGTTAAGCCCAGGCCGCCTGCGGCGCTTGATGAGCTTATCCAGGTCAAAGGCGTTCTTCTTTTTATCGGCCTCAGCCGTGTACTTGTAATTCGGGTGCTGTTTCAAATCGTATTTGGACGAAAAGAACGGGGGCAGGCCCCGCAACTGCAAAATGCACTTGTCGCCCGGCATGGTAGCCAGCTCGCTGGGTGTCATCAGCTCCCGGCCCAGCCGCTGGGTGTTCTGGTTGTAGCTTTCCGACTGTCCACGGGAGCGGCCCTCGGTCTGCATGGAGATCGTAGCCTTTCCCAGCCAGTTCTCGGAAATCTCCTTGATGGTGGAGCTTTCCCGGCCACCCAGGAAAATTACGCTGTCCATGTTTCCCAGGATCGTTTCCGCGTTGTCTTTGTAAATGGCCTTGCACTGCGCGTACTGCTGGTAGAACAGGCACAGACTCACCTCGCGGGAACGGATCACGGCGACAAGTTTCTCCAGCGAGGGCACCTGACCCGTGTTGGCAGCCTCGTCCCACAGCACCCGCACATGATGGGGCAGGCGGCCCCCGTGAACATTGTCTGCCCGTTCACACAGAAGATTGAACATCTGCGAAAAGGCCAGGGCCACAATGAAGTTATAAGTCGGGGTTGTGTCGGAAATCGTGAAGAAAACCGCCGTTTTCCGATCCCCGATGCGGTCAAGCTCCAGCTCGTCATAGGACATAATCTCCCGGAGCTGGGGGATGTCAAAGGGGGCCAGCCGGGAACCGCAGGAAATCAAAATGCTTTTCGCTGTCTTGCCGCTGGCCAGCTTATATTTTTTGTACTGCTTCACGGCGAAGCAATCCGGCTTGCGCTTTTCCAGGCCCTTGAACATATAGTCCACCGCGTTCATATAGGACTCGTCATCCTCTTTCACGTCCATGCCGGAAATCATGTCCACCAGGGTATTGATGTTCCGATCCTCGGCAGGCGCTTCAAAAATGATATAGGCAATCAACGCACAATAAAGGAGTGTTTCTGCCTTTGTCCAGAACGGATCGCCCTCCTTGCCCTCGCCTTTGGTGTTCGCTATGAGGGTATCGACAAACTTTAGGATGTCGGCCTCATTGTGGATGTAGGACAGCGGATTGTAGTGCATGGATTTTGAAAAGTCGATGCTATTGAACACTTTGACCTTATAGCCCCGGCGTTGCAGGAAAGCCCCCACCTGGGAGAGCACCCCACCTTTTGGATCGACGCACACATAGGAGCTGTGCGCCTGGAGTAGCTGGGGCGTGAGCCAGAAGCGGGTTTTGCCCGACCCGGACGAGCCGATGATACAAGAGTTGAGGTTGCGGGCGTTGGCCGGGATTTTAGGCCGGGTGTTCATAGTGAGAAACTCCGTCTTTGTCAAAATGACGTTGTTCTCAAACTTCGGATCGACAAAGGGCTTGATGTCTTTTTCGGTGCCCCAGCGGGCCGATCCGTACTCTTCATCCCGCCGGAATTTCTTTGCGTTCTTGCTTTTCATATAGATCAGCAGGCGGAAGCCCACCGCGCCCACAATGCCGATGAGCCAGTCAAGGGGATGGAGCCCCGGCGCAAAGTCGGCAAAGGCCGGGCCGATGCTCTGGCCCAGGCCCATCAGCTTGTGAGCAAAGTCCGCTCCAGGGGCCAGGCGGTAGGCCGTCCCCAGCTTTAGGCAGGCCCACAGGATAAACAGGTACGGGATGTTGGGTATCACATATTTCTTGACGCTATCTGTCCTCATGCACCGCCTCCCTTGCACGTTCTTTCTTGTGGGACGGCTGGCGGGCCAGTTCAGCGGCGGCCCGTTTGAGCTGTTCCCGGATCGGGACGCGCCGGGACTTGGAACGCTTCATCACGCGCCGGGAGTATTCCGAAAAACAAGCGGTGATGGCATCGGCCTGCCCACTTTTGAAAAACAGCAGGTACTTGTCCGGCCCGGTCTTATAAAAGGCATAGTCCACATTCCATTTCCGGGCCACCCGGTCAAAGTCCTTCGGGGACTCCACCTCGATGCTGTTCGTGGCGGCCCCGTGGCCCATGAGCTGGCGCACCGTCTGTTTGCCGTGGGGTGTCTGGCGGGCCCGGTGAGCTTTCTTAATCTTCCGGCCCACCGCCAGACACGCCTGGGCCAGCACCCGGCCCGTGAGCTTTGTTGCCTTAATGGAAACTGCTATGGTACGTCTGGAAACGTCCTCATCAATCAGCCGTATCCCTCCTTTCCATGAAAAAAGCACCTCTGGACAAAGTGTCCAGAAGTGCCGCTATCGCTCCTCATGCTCCTTTTTGGCAATCTTCCGATAGCCCTCCAAGGAGGAGCCGTCAATAATTTCTTTGTAAGCCGCCATCTGCTCCCGCACCGAGAGCTGCGGGAACGCGAAAACCTTGTGCTCGGCGGGAATGTCCTCGATCCCGTGATAAAATTCCTTGAAGTCACCGCTGGTCTGGACGATATAGCCGCCGGGAGCCAAATGGCCGCCCTCATTGATTAGAAAATCACGTCCGTAAGCCTCATAATCAAAGTAATCTTTTAGCTCCTCCGGGATCGGCAAGTCCTGCGTAAAGTAGCGGCCTAAATCCTCCTCATTTTCAATATCGGGATAAAATTCAAAGCAATCCAGATTTTGTGTGAGGTTGATGAGATCGGCCACACTGGAAGTATGCCCACCGCTGTCAATGACCGCCTCAAACTTCTCCAAGTCGCCTTGATCCAGCTCGGAGAGCAGGCAGGCCAGATGGTTGAGCTCGTCCAGGTTTTCATATTCCGTGAGATAGTCATAGAGCCCCAGCACATCACCGTCAAAGCTGGTGATGAAAAATTCCTCGTACCGCACCCCGTCCACGCCGATGCGTTTCAGAAGTCCCTGCACCTCCTCCGTGGTAGTGGGGAATTTCAAGGTTTCACCGACCAGCTCGCCCTCGTTGTATTTTCCCAGGTTCGTGATGTAGGCTTCAAACAGGGACGCCATATCAGCAGCGGCCCTGGCCCTTGACGGTCAGGATGCCCTCAAGGGTGGTAGCGGTGATCCCCAGCCGCTGGGCCACGGCAATATCATTTTTCATGGACTCGGTGATCGTATGGCCGCACACCACCAGCACACGGGAACGCCGGAGCAGGTCACGGCCCATGTCGATGCCGTTCTTGTGCTCCTCCGGCACTGCGTCATTGAGGAACAGCGGCAGATAGAGCATGGGGCAGACGGGGGAATACCCCGCATCGTAGACCACGCGGCAGTAATGCGCCGCCTGTTCCATGTCCACCGCAGGATCGCCGCGCCATGCGGCGGTAATATAAGCAAGGGATCGTTTCATCTTCAACACCTCCGATATTTATAATAGGTAGTTCGACCCTATCCCCCCGCCCTTTCCCTATCCAGGGAAAGGGGGCGGCTCTGGAGGATATATACCCCCGCCGCGCCGCTGGAAGTAGCACAGCCGGGGCAGACCGTCAAGGGCAAGCCGCCGCGAGCGGCGGTGCGTTGCACCCTTGACGGCCCACTCCCGGCTGTGCAGGAATATAGGCGGCGACGGGGGATATATCACCACAGAGCCCATCCCAAGCGCGGGGCGCTTACCTCTGGACAAAGTGTCCAGAAGCGGGGCCCGGTTACTTCTCCAAGTCCTTTTTCTTGTCCGGCTTCGCCAGTTCGGGCGGCTGTTTCTCTTTCCACTCGTCCAGCAGAGCCATGATCTGCTCCTTCATTTTGGCAGGAGTGACCTCCTTGCCGAAATACTTAGACAGTTCAGCAGTCGAAATAATCACACCGCGATCCTCCTTTTTCTCTTCACTTAAAATACCGTCAATCACATCGCCGTTGAGCTTGCCCTCCTTGTCCAGCTCATGGAGCCGCTTTGCCTGGGCCACCGAGGGGGAGGACTGCTCCCCGTCAATGGAAACGGCAATCAGCCGCTGGTTTTCCGGCCTGATATACGAGATCTCCACCGCAGGCATAAAGCCCATCTCTTTTGCGTCCACCTTGTCCAGAAGCTCCGGCACCAAGGAATTAAGGCGGATATACCGCATGACCTTTTTATAGTTCATGTCGTGTTCCTTACCCACGATCTCCACCGAGAGCTTACCCAGGGCCTCGGCCTCTTTCTCATTTTTCGGGCGGGCCCCCTGGCGCTTAATGGCCTCCACCTCCAAATCCAGGAGCTTTGCCAGCTCGCTGGGGAGCGGATCACCGCGCTGTTTGTTGCTGTTCCGCATTTCCCGGACAGCTTCAAGGTCAGTCATCTCCCGGACAATACAGGGCATTTCCTCCAGCCCGGCCCGCGCACCACCATGATGGCGACGGTGGCCCGCGATAATCTCATAGCCCTTGCCGTCCTTTTCCGGGCGGACGGTGGCAGGGGTCATAATGCCGTGTTCCTTGATCGTCCCCACCAGATCGTCCATCGCCTTATCGTCCTGCACCTTGTAGGGGTGTTCCCGGAACGTGTGGAACGGGTGGAGCTCCGACATTTTCAAATAGACGATTTTTCCCTCTTCCACCGGGCGGGGCGGCACCTCCGGCGTGGGCGGCAGCTTGATCTCCGGCGGCGGGACTGCCGCCTCCTTGACAGGAGCGGCCTTGCCCGGCTTTACCGTCTTAGCGGATTTAGACGCAGGCGCACCGCCGGAACCCGTTTCCTTGCCCTTGTCCGCTTTCTTACCTCTGGACACTTTGTCCCGAACAGAGGGCGGAGCCTCCTCACGGGCCGCCTTGTCAACCTTAGACGGGCGGCCTGTGCGGGGCTCCGCCGCTTTCGACTTTTTCTCCACAGTCGGCCCGGCCTGCTCTTTCGGCGGACGGCCCCGGCGCTTCGGCGGCTTATCCGCCTCCGGCGCTTTCTTGTCCGGGGCAGGAGCAGAAGCCTCCTTGCCGCCCTTATCAGCGGCCTGGATGTCCGAGAGGTTGATTACCTTGCCGGACGGCGCGGGAGCGTCCTCACCCATACCGGGGAGAACGGTCTGCTGGGTATGTTCCCCAGCGGCAGGCTCCGCATGAGCCCCACCAGGGACAGCGGGCCCCTCGGTGTGCTCCGGCGCGGGCGGATCGCCCGGCCCGGACGGGGCCGGAGCTTCCGGGGCTTTCTTTTCCTCCGGGCTCACGTTTACTTTTTCATCTGCCATTGGCTAACCTCCTTTTTCGTGAGATGAAAAAAGGCCAGACCTCCCGGCCCGGCCAGCAAAAAATTCCCCCTTTCGTTTTAGTATTAAGTCAGCACCACTCCTTTCCAAAACCGGGCCATGAAAAAACGCCGCCTTTTCCTTGAAAAAAGCGACGTTTTAGTGTAGGCTGGCTCGGTTTTTGTTGTGATTTATGATTATGCCTTTGTAAAGAAACCTAAATATTCCTTGAGCATTTTGAACCCATAATCTCTGTAAATCACATACAGGCCGGTGATTACCTCATAAAGTGCACCGGCGGGCTCTCTGGATTTAGGTCGGGCCAGGTGATTCGGGGCGGAAAAAAACAGGGGGGTACCTAGTCGGGAGATCATATATTCATTCAGCTTTCTCAGCGCGCCCGGCTCCATGATCTGCGGATACTTCAACTCATCTGTCATGGCTCATCCCTCCGCTTTGGGCTGGACCCAACTGGGCCCCAATCAGGTTGAAGCGGATCTCGGCGGGGTGCGGAGCTTTCTGCTGCTGTTCCCTGGGAAGGGCACCGTCGAAAAGCATACGTAAGACGGTTTCCGTGACCCCAATGCCGTATCTGCCGAGTACCCGGTCTTCCACGGTCTGAGCTGGGCGCTGTTCTCCTAGAATTTCTGCGGTATATTTCTTTGATTCGTTTCGCTGGATTCTAACAGAGAATTCGCGGGGGTTATCCGTACCTTCTGCGCACAGGATCAACCGATCGATACTTCGATCATGATTGTCACAGCGATCCTTCGCCTCTTTGAAGAATTCCTTTGCCTCACGGACATCGCCATAGACCCATTGGTAGATGCCAGAGAGGAAGTATGCCGGAATGAAGGTCTCCCAATTTTGATCTCCACTAGTATAATAGGTGATGTATTGCTGGCAGAGATCGTAGATCTCGTCCCACTCTGCCCTAGTCATCGGCGGTCGCTGCTTGGTGGCCAGCACAGGCAATCCGGTCTTGAGTACCCACTTCGCACGTATAAGCATGGCGATGCAGCGACTGCTTCGGGAGCGCTGAATCTTGGCGCGGTTTTCCTCTCGCTCGAAAAACGCGACGACCTGTCCAGCATCCTCCTGGACCTGCGTCCAGAACTCTCTGGAGAGCTCGCTTCTGGTGTAGAGGAAGTCGTGACTGATTGCAGCATAGCGGTTAGCGGCAAATAGTTTCTGCTTTGGATCACTCCCGGTGTTCTCCGGGAGTGAGACCTTGCGCTGCCAGAGCAGGCTGGCCTGAAGATAGAGGAATACGTCACTTCCCTTACGCTCCAACTGCCGCTCAAGCTGGGAGAGCAAGTGAGAGCCGTCCTCCAGTTCGTTGTAGATACCTTGAATCTTGCTAATAAGCGCCTGATTGCCGCGCTCATAAACCAGTTGATCAAAATTCAGCATATCTGTGATGTCGCTGAGGATATCGGCCAGCTCGATGCTTAGATCAGTGTCCGGTAGCTGGCCGCTTCGGACGGCCCCCCGATACGCCTGGTAGGCGTTGAGGAGAATGTCCAGCATAGAGTTGCTGGAGAGATTCCGACTGGCCCCCCCACGTTTTTTGTCTCGCAGGAATGTTCGATGGATGCGGGCCTTAATGTCCTTGTACGAGACGATGTTGAACTCGCTCTGGAGGGACTGCTGGTAGTTAGCGCACAGCTCGATGCTCAACCGGTCATACTGGGTTTCCGAGGGTATGAGCTGCCGGTCGTCAATTTTCTTCAGGATAGATATCAGCCGTGTGCGTGCATCGGTGTAGGCATCTTCATAGTAAGCCTGATGCTCTTCTTTTTGCAAGCGGATAAACTCCCGGGTCAGATGGGCGTACAAAATAACAGATTCAGGTTCATCTGGGAAGCTGTCGATGAGCGTTTGGGCGATCTCCATCCAGTACGCCTCGAACTCACGGTAGTCTGCTCTGGCCTGGGTATCCTCCAGCTCGGAGAGCTTGCCGTGGCCGTTGGGGCCGAACTGTCTTACAAGCTCGTTGGTTTGCCAGCGCTCCACATCATTTTCAGCTAAGGCAATGATCTCCAGCATTTTCGCCTTTTCATACTCCTTGCGCTTGTCGGAGCGATCGTTCAGCTTGAGATCACACTGCAGGCAGATATAGTCCTCTGCCTCAATGGGATTACGGAAACTCACATAGTACGTCTCGCCGAAAGAGAAATCACTCTTATAGACAAAGTCCACGAGGGTGTCCGCACGAAGAATGTCAACGATCTTGCCAGCCTCGTCGCCGTACTGAATATAGGAGATGCCATTCTGGCTCTTCAACACCTTCAGGAGAAGGCTCAGAGGGAGCTGAACACCGAACTCGCTGGCGACAGCCAGATAGCTGTTAATTTTTTTGATACAATCGGCGAGATGCTTGAGCATATTCAAACGCCGGGTTTTCTCGTCCTCATCTTGGGTCTCGTCCTGTTTCTCCACGGCCATTTTATCTAGAATCAATTGGAGTTGCTCTTGGAAGGAGGACGCGATACCACTCTTGGCCCGCATCCGCTGGGCCTGGAAAAATTCTTCGACATACTCCTCCAGACTCTGGCCGGTTTGGGTTTCGGCATAGTTCTTCTCCTGATTGAACTGTCGTTCCAGCAAATCCCGCAGGGTCCTGTATTCGCTGTCAAACTCAAATTTGAACAGCGTCTGCAAAAGATATAGAAGGCTTGAGTTCTTCAACCGCTCATACTTGGCGCTATGCTGATTGTGCTGGATTGCATCGAAGCGCTCGAGGTAGCTCCCGCCCAGCGAGGAGATGATCTTCCGTAGTTCCTTCAGCTCCGCCTTCGAAAGGGTCTGCTGAAGCTGAACCGTCCGCGCAGACGGGGTACTGGCAGCATACAGAGTGCCAACCACCTGAGCGTTGCAATTAAAGAGAACGCGCTGCAGGTTAGCGTAATCCTGTTCCGTGCACTTCAGACCGCCGCCGTCCCAAAAGACGATGGTCCGTGCCGGTCGCTCGCCGCCAAAGAGTTCTGTATTGCAGAACCAGTGGCTGATAAAATCTTTGAGTCTGTTATCCGCGCCATGCAGCAACTCACCGCGGATGTAGATGACCGGGTGCCGCCGTTTTTTCGCATATCGCAGCGCCAGGTTGGCAATCGTCATTGACTTGCCGCTGTTGCTGGGGCCGCAGAGCAGGACTGGCTTGCGGGTATCACCATTGTCGTTTAGGGCGGCGTTGACTTCTTTCTCCAGGTCCTTGTCTTTGTCCCGGGGGATATAGAACGGGTCCTTTAGACCGAACAGTCCCCACTGGGGCAGACGTTCCTGCATCAAAAAATCGGCGAATTGCCGAGGGCGATCTCCCGTGCCGGATCCACCCTGCAGGCTGTCGTCGTCAATCAGACACAGGCTCTCTCCCGTGATATCTGTGATGGCAGAGCGGCGAATACGTATTGTGCGGGTTTGGCGGCTGTCCTGGAACAGAGTCAGTGTGGTGAAAAGAGTATTATCCGTATCATCCCGGTCTTCCGACTCGGATTCTTCCATGAGCTCCGGCATATGACGCAGGATATGGGCACAAAGACTGTCGCAGTCGACGGTCAAAGTACCGCGCTCCACCAACGCTGTTGCGATCTCGTCCAGCTTTTCCGGAGCCGAGAACCAATATATACTTTTGGGCGGTAGATCGACTAGCTGCTCGAATAGATCGTTGTTTACCCAATCGTACTCTGGGTCGAGTCCGTCTATGACCAGTACACCATAGTACTCGAGATATGTGGAACTGATCCAAGAGAGCCGGTCCGAGATTTGTTTTTGAAATGAGAGTTGTTCCAGTTTGTTGGAGAGGACGGGGGGCGACTCCGCACTACCGCACAACTCCACACACCACTTCCGGCTTTTATCCATGTATTTAGGCTTGGCCGTTTTCTCCTCTGAAGGAACCCGGGTACATCCCTGCTCTATCAGCAGGGGCAGAATATCAGCGCCTCCGACTGACGAGGTGTAAAGCAGGCTCCATCGAAATTTCAGAAGAGTTTTTAGCGCTGGATAACTTGGTATCAGCTTGCTGGCTTGGGTGATGCGCTCTGCTACAACGTTGGCATCCGAACTGTTTTTTACGGCCTCTGCCCAAAGAGTAGGGTAGTCAGCCCTGCGCCGAGGGAGATTGAGCTCTGGGTAGACATGTTTTGCCAAATGCTCCCAAACAGGATCTTGACCCGTTTCCGCAAAGAAATAGTTCTGCCCCAATAGGAGAATCGAGGGGTCTGTTTGAATTTTCTGATATAATTCAGAGAATACCTCAAGTTCCATATAGACCTCCTTAACTTAAACTATATAATCTTTGTGAAACTTTACACGTTAGTGCGATGTGGATTAACAGATGATGTGTTTATTATACTCAAAATTTGAAAACCTGCAATATCACTTTCTACAACAGAATGCCTGCAGGAATTATCACCCTGCAGGCCTCCCTTCGCCGCCTTTGGACTTATTTAGTGTCGGCTGGTGCTTTGCAATGGATTGCTGCTCGTGCTCTCGCCGGGTGTGGGAAGTGGAACGGCCATCGGCCACCTTATACTCGATGGTGTTTCGGCCCTCCTGTCCCACAGGCAATTTCCCGCTGCGGATGTGCTCTCTGGTCCTACGGGCAAGGTTGTTGGTTTCGCCCACATAGGTGATGGAGCCGCTGCTGTCCCGCATCCGATACTCGCCAGGTTTAGCAGGAGGCTTCACACCGATGCCGGTGGTGGGGTCGTACTTGTTGGGGCGGCCAGGCTTGTAAATGGACATAGTATTACCTCCTTCTCTGTTCGATCCTCTCACTTACCACAGAGGTCTGGGCTTTCTAGCAGAAATCGACCGGATGACGCGGCTCTGTGGTTCCCTGAGTGGAATCGGAAGCAGTTGCACCTTCCCGCAGTGCTTGCAGGTAAGGCCCAGATCTCCTGTCGACGGGTTATAGGAATAGGTGTGGCGGCAGTATGTACACTGCCGTACCATCATACAAAGGCTCATAGAATTGCCTCCTTTCTTGCCCGTGGAGCGCTGCTTCAGCAGCGCTCCATCAGTGCATCTTCAGCTTCCGCAACGCCGGCGGCCAGTCCAACGCCCGCACCAGCGATGGTTCCAACAGCGGTCCCGGTTGCGACTGACGTGCCGGCCACCGTGGCGACTGCGCCGCCGACCATCCCGCCGATGGTGGCACCTGCTGTGATGGCACTTACAATTAGAGCGAACATGATAACACCTCCTTCTCAGCCGATCGGCTATCCCGACGGCTTCCTGCTGACACGATAAAGTATAGTGGGTCCGGGCAGAACTGGGTAGGGGGAGTTTTGTTTACTGGTGCGTTCCAAAAAAGTAATAATTATGATATAATTAAATAAATATCGTTCCAGCATTGGAATTGTGGATTGCTTGGAGGGACTGCATATGACATTCCAAGGTTTGCTTGTTGACTATCAGAGATGGCTTAATGACCCTAGTCTGCGCATAGAAAACAAACAGCGGCTGAACCTCAGTGATCAGGCATATGCTGTCCTTTTGAATGACAGTGACATATTCAAAGTGGCGGACTCTGCAAAAAGGGAGAGCGGCGGACCGTCCTCAAATATCATCAATCACATTTTCAGTCACTTCCGCGAGACGGCGCACTCCTCTATCGCACTGTCTTGCCAGACCCACAAAATTGATCTGGAGAAGGCTCTCGCACCGGTGCAGCCCGATGCTGCACGAGAGTATGCGGTTCAACTACTGCTAGATGAGTACCAGAGACACCTGGTGGATGAGCTCCAGCACCGGTCTAAAAAGGGAAAAGCGTTTTCTTTTCGAATCAACAAGGAGAACCTGGACTATCTCGCCTCTGAAGAGGGCCAGCGGGAAAGTGTATTCTATGACGGTCGTGTGGGAGATTATATCAAAGCGGTTCTGGAGGAATACGCAGGATATCCTCGCGTGGAGAGAGAACGTATTTACTTCAAGAGCATCCTGGACGAAATACAACTGGCAATCTCCCATCAGACAATATTAAAACTGACGATGTATAGCATGAGCAAGACGAGAAGCGGTACTGCAAATAATATTTTATATGTAAAGCCACTGGGAGTGCGGCAAGATTCGGAGCGACTCTATCATTATTTGGTGGGGATCAATGCCTCCTGTAAAGATGGACCCTGGACACCCGGGGCGATCCGCTTGACGTCAATCAAAAATGCGAACTATTTGAAGCAGGCGGCGGCTGTCAGCAAAGAGGAAAAGAAATCCGTTGAAAATGAAATACGGAAAAACGGTGTGCAGTATCTGTCTGATAGTCATTCTGTAGGAACGGTTAAGGTACAGTTTACTCCGGAAGGAGAGCGTCAGTATTATCGGATACTACACCTGAGGCCCCGTTATACGGCAAATCCAGAGCCACTGGTCTATGAGTTTTCCTGCACCCGGTTTCAGGCGGAAACCTATTTCTTTCGATATGGTCACAATGTGAAAATATTAGAGCCCAAAGACCTTGCTGATAAATTTATGAGACGGTATCAATCTGCGGCCAAGCAGTATCAAGATGAAGCGTAAGTAAAGCGGTGTGTCACTGCCTTTGTCAGGGAGCGACGGTGTACTTGCGTTCCGTCTCCTGTTCACTTGAATATTGATGAGGCAGCAAAAGAGGAGATCCTGCGATTGTGTCGAGGGCAGGATATTTCTATCAACAAGCTAAGCGGCATGGAGGGCAGAAAAACACGAAGGCGGGGAGATTGCCTCCTCCATCCACAGGATCGGACAGACTGCCGAAGTATTGGGTGCGCTGCCATTTCAGCTGATTGTCTATGAACGACAGGAACTACTACCATAGTTACTTCACCCCTAACAGAAGCGATTGGATGTGACTAGATGCCGCACTGTACCCCGGCATACCTGCATCTTTGTGCTAGCAGCCCATATAGACCAACCTATCATCAAGAAAATTGTGGGACGCTCTGGTGCCGTGACGCTCACCGAACGTGTCTACACCTACCTGGACATTGAAACACTTGTGGAGGCAATCAACAGGATTTAAGAGAAGATGGAGCACAGCACGAAAAAGCAGGAGATACGTTCCTTGCGGAACGATCTCCTGCTTCATTAGGCTTTTGTTTTCACTTACCGCTTTTGTTTCTTGTGTGCTCCTTACGAAGCAAAACAGAACACTTTCGAGGACCACGCACAGCTCCAAAAATATCGAATTTTCCTGCAAATCGACGTCGTGAGACGTACTGAGAAGTAGGAAAAATCAGCGCTTGCTGAACTGGGGAGCGCGACGGGCAGCCTTGAGGCCGTACTTCTTGCGCTCCTTCATACGAGGGTCGCGGGTGAGGAGGCCGGCGGCCTTCAGGGCGGGGCGGTACTCCTCGTTGGCCAGCAGCAGAGCGCGGGCCACACCGTGGCGGATGGCGCCGGCCTGGCCGGTGACGCCGCCGCCGGTGACGGTGGCCACGATGTCCACCTTGCCCAGCTGCTCGGTGGTGACCAGGGGCTGACGGACCAGGAGCTTCAGGGTCTCCAGGCCGAAGTAATCGTCGATGTCACGGCCGTTGATGGTGATGGAACCAGTGCCGTTGGGGAACAGATGCACGCGGGCCACGGAGGACTTCCGACGGCCGGTGCCATAGAAATAAGGCTTCTTGCTCTTATACATGATCGTCTACCTCCTGCTTACTCGGCGGCCCAAATCTCGGGCTTCTGGGCGGCGTGCTCGTGCTCGCCGGCGCGATAGACACGCAGACGGGTGAGGGCGCTCTTGGCGATGGTGTTCTTGGGCAGCATACCCTTGACGGCCAGCTTCATGGCCAGCTCGGGCCGCTCCTGCATCAGGGTACGGTACTTGACTTCCTTCAGACCGCCGATCCAGCCGGAGTGACGGCGATAGTACTTCTGATCCAGCTTCTTGCCGGTGAGCACGGCCTTCTCCGCGTTGATGATGATGACAAAGTCGCCGCAGTCGGCGTTGGGGGTGAACTCGGGCTTGT
>ERZ1106929.1712-NODE-1712-length-17251-cov-40.963073_pt1 | contig 17251 bp, 19 predicted proteins | sample MGYA00403662_ERZ1106929 | MGnify/ENA primary metagenome ERZ1106929 (study PRJEB35170, sample SAMEA104062442) | human gut metagenome | biome: human gut; feature: human-associated habitat; material: faeces | place: Denmark | collected 2013-02-20 ... | reverse complement strand
TGGGATATGAGATATCACAGGAGAAGCCCCACATCGGGAAGGACTGGAACGAGTACCTGCAAAAAGAAAAACACTGGAAGGGGGCGATGAACTAAGTAACATCAACTGCGATCCCAGCATCTCTATACCCAAAAATTTTAAGGAGGAATTCAGCACTTGAACAAAAATCATACACTTTCGCGCCGAGCTATTGCCATGCTGACGGCAGAAAAACTGGACATCCTGCGTCAGATCTTCTGGGATATGAACGCCATCTCTTATTGGGTGGAAACCGTCTCCGGTGATGAAGATGAAAGCGATACCGTTATCCTGCACATCACTGTCACAGTCAAGGATCATCTGCAAATGGCGGAGAGATCCAGGAGATTATCAAAAAGCTCCCCACCGATCTCAGCGAGGAGCGCAAGCAGGTGGTATTGACTGCGTATCAGCTCTTGGGAAAGGTAAACTACTTCTGGGGAGGAAAGAGTCTTGTGCTTGGACGGGACTCTCGCTGGGGAACGCCTATGGAGGTGACAGCCGCAGGCAGCTCCAGCAGCGGGACCGTGCGCCCGTTCGGCTTAGATTGTTCGGGGTTTATCGATTGGGTATTCTACAACCAGAGCGGAGGGCAGTACATCATCGGCCATGGTGGAGGGGCGTCTGCCCAGCACAACTACTGCACACCCATCAGTTGGAACAATGCCAAGCCGGGCGACCTCGTCTTTTATCCTGGCGACAGTCATGTGGGGATCGTCTGTGGCTTTGACAGCAGCGGTAATATCATGGTCATCCACTGTGCCAGCAGCGAGAATAATGTGGTGGTGACGGGGAAAAGCGGCTTCACCTCGATTGGCAGGCCCGAGTATTTTGCGGATTGAGAAATGTGCGCATGGAGATGTGTTCATAGTTGATTGCTATCATGCTCCATGATATACAGAGAAAGGCAGGGAGCCTCAATAGAGGCTCCCTGCCGCTTGGGTTCTTACTTGCCCTGATAGGCTCTGAAAAGGAAAGTAACGATTTGTGCGCGGGTGCAGTTGTTGTCAGAGCCGAACAGACCGCCGCCGATGCCGCCGGTGATACCGTTCTTCTCCGCCCACTTGACTGCCGCCTAAGCATATTATCGAGTTCGGTGAAAAGTACGGTAACGGCAAGTTTGAAATCGTAACAGATCCGCTTGAGGCCGCTAAGAATGCCGATATTGTTTATACAGATGTATGGGCATCAATGGGACAGGAAGAAGAAAAGAAAATCCGTGAGGCAGCATTCGCAGGCTATCAGGTTAACAAGGAGCTTATGGCTGTTACAAACAAGGATTGTATGGTTCTCCATTGTCTCCCTGCACACCGTGGCGAAGAGATTACTGCAGATGTATTTGAAGAACACGCAAATGAAATCTTTGAGGAGGCAGAAAACCGTCTTCACGCTCAGAAGGCTGTTCTTGTTGAATGTATGGCAGATGAAATGCCTGAAAAAGTTTGATGACAGTTTGATTCTTTAAAACTTCATAAAAAGCAAAAAAGTCACATTGTACAACAGCAAGACAGCTGTTTTGTGCAATGTGACTTAATTTTTATTGCAAAACGGAGTATAATTCCATTGGGGGATAATAGCAAAATCAGAATTGCAGGTGTATAATTATGTTAAACAATTATACGTTTTATGGCGAAAAAGGAAGTCTTTAAAATGACAAGAGAACAAAAACAGCATATTCTGCATTTTGCAGTCAGCTCTCTGGGCGGATTTATGGGCGGATATGCAATTTACAATCACTGTGATGTGTTCGGTAACGCACAGACAGCAAATATGATTCACCTTGTCAGCAAAATTTTTACGGGTGATTTTGAGGGCGTTGTGTTTATCGTCATCGCTCTCCTTACATATATTCTCGGCAATGTTTTCTTTGTAATTTCCGACCGTTTTATTAAGCTTGAAACCAAAACCGTCAGCCTTATTGCAAGTGCGGTTGCACTTCTGATTATCGGAATTTTTCCGAATATTTCAAACAACTACCTTGCAATTCTGCCGATTCTGTTCGTAACTCCTGTTTTGTGGAATTCATTCAGAACAGCCGGAAGTTATGTTACATCTCCGATTTTCTCAACAAATAACCTCCGTGTTGCAACGGTTTCAACATTCACGGGTATTATTGACAAGGACAAGGATATGAAGAAAAAGGCTAAATTCTATTGGCTTACGCTTGCAAGCTATCATATAGGTGTTGTCCTTGCCTGCGTTCCGAGCGTTTTTATCGGTGTGAACAGCATCTGGTTTGGCTTTGTAAGCATTGTCCTTTCAACAGCTTCATATATGTGGCTCTGCGGTGTGTTTGACAGAAAAGAATCCTTTGCAGCATCCGAAGGCTTAGCAGCACAATCGGAAATAATTTAAAATAAAAAATAATGTCGGCGGTACACCTCCGACATTATTTTTTTGTTTATAACTTTCAATCGGCAAAGTCACATTATCAACATCAAAACACCCATAATAACAGGCTGGTGGGCAAGATAAATCCACAGGCTGTATTTGCCGATTTTGTCAAAAAGCGGAATTTTGAGTTCAAAATATTTTGCAAGATTTTTTTGTGCGATGAAATTCCAAAGATAAAAGCCTGCCGTAAAGAGGAAAATCCACGGAATAATCGGGAAATAGTCTGCCGACACAAAGTCGGACGAGGGGAATCCCAGAAATGCAAGGTACTTGCACGAATAGAGAAAATCGGGCAATTTTACGATATCCAGCCCGAAAAATCCGACACAGCCTTTTTGCAAATCATACGAAACCGCATACAACAAAAGTGAAATCAACGCTCCCGATAGGGGGCTTATTTTTTTGAGGTTATCCGAAAAAACGGAAACAATCATCATTGAACAGCCTATCAGATTCAGTACACCGAACCATACCGCCTGATTCGGTTCGGCAATCACGGTAACGCAGGTAACGGCAAAGCCCGCAAGATTTAAAAGAACACCTCTTTTTATGCCGTTTCCCGAAAAGTTAAGGCACATTCCTGAAAGCAGTATGAACATTACGCAGATACTGCGTTCCCAGACCGCAGTCATGGGATAAAAGTACCAGCTTGTGTTAAGTCCGTACATCATAAAAATATCGTAGCATAAGTGAAACGCAACCATGCTGACGGTTGAAATTCCACGCAGAGAGTCGAGAAGATAATATCTTTTGTTTTCTTTTAACAAGGCTTTACCGTTTGGATTCATCAATTATTTATTCCTTTTCATCATAACGGAAAAGACGACCACAGCCAGAACAAGCAACACAACCGCATATCCGCAGACGGGGATAAGTTCGGGCATAATGTCCGAATAGTTGCCCGAAATTGCATCCCTTGCGGCGTTTACGGCATGGGCAAACGGAAGTGCGTTTGCAAGGTTTTTGAACCAACCGCCGACCATTTCAGTATCGAACCAAATGTTTGAAAACCATGCCGAAAGGTTTGTGAGCAATGCACCGCAGATTCCGCCGACAGCCTTTTCATTCAGAAGTGTGCCGAGCAGAAGTCCGAGCGAGATAAACACAATTGCAATCGGAATGTTTACCGCAAGCATAAGCAAAATGTTCACGCTGACCTCAAGTCCGAGGAAGAACGCAACAACAACGCATACGGCACTCTGCAAAATTGCCATTGGCAAAAGCGGAAGTGTGTAGCCGATAATAAACTCGTGTGCTTTGAGCGGAGATGTGAACAATCTCATCATAAAGCTTGTGGTTCTGTCCTTTGCAATGAGCATTGACGAGAACAGCGAGATAAAGCTCATTCCGAAAACCGTACATTTCGCCCTCGTGGATTTTAAGGTCAAGGTTTGATACAGCCGTTTTTTCCTTATATTTTTTTGTAAGTTTTTCTGTTTTTATTGCGTACATATTTTCTCCTCAATTCAGGATAAAAGGGATTCAAGTCAAATTTTACTTCATTAACTTATCAAAGGGATTTTTTATTTTTGCAAGTGCCATACCTTTTTTCTCGTCACCGAGAACCAGAAGTCTGTCGCCTGCCTCAATTCCGAACACCTTTCTGGCGTGTTTAGGGAGTGTAATCTGTCCTCTTTCGCTGACCTTAACAATGCCGAAAATGTACTTTCCGTCACCGTCGGGAGTGAGTGCGTCAGATTCTTCCTCGTAAAAAGGACACACAAGAAGCATTTCTACCGTAGTTTCAAAAATCTGCGCCATCGTCACGCATTTTTCGACATCGGGAAGAGATTCCTCGTTTTCCCACTTTGCAACAGACTGTCTTGACACCTCAAGCTTCTCCGCAAGGTCCTCCTGTGAATATCCGTACTTTTTCCGAAGATACTTCAAATTCATACCAATCATACTTTTCATATCTCCTGAGTTAAGTATATTTCATATGTAACGCAATTTCTACCAACCTGATTTTACACTTTATGTAAAAATCAGTTGCATAATCCCTTTATGATTTATGATAAACTCCCTTACAGATTTTGTCAAACAAAAGGCGGTTGAGTTTTTTACGCTTTATTTACCTTATTCTAATGTACATATCATTGTTTGTTCACAAAACTGTCACATTTCAATGTTAAACTTAAACTAATATCGTATGTACGGAGGATATATTATGAAAAAACCTACTAAAAGAGATACAATCAATCTGTTTTTCTCTGCATTTCTGATCATCGCATTTATCGTTTGCGCACACTTCTTCTCACAGTACGCATCAGCCCTTTCACAGCCACTCGGTTCAATCATTCCGATTCTTGTGTATGCTGTGTTCGGTCTTTTGATGTTCTATGCAACCCGTGTCGGTGACGGCAAGGCGGTAAAGCGTTTTTCGCTCGTTACACTTATTGTAATGGTGCTCCCGTCACTCTACATAATCGTTGCTTCCCTTGCTCCGGGACTTCCGCTTTATGATGTATTTTCAAATGCAAACGGCTCGGGATTAAGCGTTATTGTAACGCTTGCAAGTATCGCACTCGGTTACGGAATTCCTTACTCATTCCTCAGCGGTTTTGAAGTTGCCGATGATGAGGCTGTTGAAGAAGAAACAGGCAACCCTGTTCAGGGAGGCATTGAGGCTGATCTTGCAGATGACGAAAACGCAGAAGATACTGCATTTGAAGAATCCGAAGAGGTTGAAACAGAGGAACTTTCCGAGGATGAAAGCGAATCAACAGACGAAACCGATAACGGTGAAGACGCTTGATTTACTGCTGATTTTTCTTAAATCGACGAGTACCTGCACGGCTTGTGCGGGTACTTTTTGTATATGGCAAAAAATTATGCTTTCAAACTTAACAGTGCTAATATTCAGTTGACAAATTGTCACGGCTGATTTATTATTTTTGTACGGGGTGTGCAGAATAAATGCACCGTGTTTTTCTGTTTCAAAATTTTTCTTTCAAAGGAGAATTACATAATGGACGATAACAATAAATATAATAGAAACAAGGATTATGAGCCTGACAACTTTGATGACGAGGTTGCGTTTCCTGCAAGAAGAAACAACGCCCCCGAAAGATCTTCCGATATTCAGGAGGATTACGGCGATAACTTTGACAATGATGTAAAATTTGTCGGCGATTATGACGAAGACGCCGTTCAGATGCCGGAAATCGACTTTGAGGACGATATGGAAACTCCCGTAAAAATGCCGTCGGAAAGAGATGACCGCACACAGACTCCCGACTATGGCGACAATTTTGATTCTCAGACAGGGGAGCAGGTGTCAAAGGCTACAAAGGATTTTCAGTATGACCTTTCATCTGACGATATTGGTAACTACTACACAAAATCAACGATACACCCAAAGCGTAAAAAGGTTGTTAAAAAGAAAAAGAGAACGAGCCGTAATGTGGCGGTTATCTTAACAATTGCGGCGGTAATCTGCCTTATTGTTGCCGTTGTTTTTGCATTTACACAATGCAGTTCACAGAAAAAAAATGATAACAAGGCTTCCACAGCACCGTCAACGGAACAGGTGACAACGGTACAGCCTACAACGGAATACGGCGATGACAACTATGTTCCCGTTTACACGGAAGAACCGACATATGCACCGCCGACTGAATATCAGCCTGAAACAGAAGCGCCTGTTCAAACTGAACCGCAGACAGAGTATCAGCCTGAAACAGAGCCGCAGCAGAGCAGTGATATCAGTGTTACCGAATCGTCACAGACTTCGGATGACACTCAGCCGACACAGTCATACGAGAGCGGCGGCGATGAACCGTATGTTGAAGAAAACTGATTGTTTTCTTTTGATAAAATGAATTTATGAAATTGGAGATGTTTTAAATGGGTTGCACCCACGATTGTTCAAGCTGTTCTTCGGATTGCAAAAGCAAAGAGCAGAATTTGCACGAAGAACTTAATAAATACAGCAGCGTAAAAAAGGTAATCGGCATTGTGTCGGGCAAGGGCGGAGTAGGCAAGAGTCTTGTAACCTCAATGCTCGCAGTAACATTTAACCGACTCGGTAAAAGCACGGCTGTTCTTGACGCAGATATCACAGGTCCGTCAATTCCAAAGGCATTCGGAGTACATGAGAGATGCAGAGGCAACGATGAGGGAATTTTCCCCGTTGTTACCGAAACGGGAATCAAGATGATTTCCATAAACCTTCTTCTTGAACATGAAACCGATCCCGTGGTGTGGCGTTCGCCGGTTATCACAGGCACGGTAAAGCAGTTTTGGAAAGATGTAATCTGGGAAAATGTTGACTATATGTTTGTTGATATGCCTCCCGGAACAGGCGATGTTCCGCTTACGGTATTTCAGAGCCTGCCGATTGACGGCATTGTTATTGTTGCGTCACCGCAGGAGCTGGTTTCAATGATAGTTCAAAAGGCTGTTAAAATGGCAAAGATGATGAATGTGCCGATTTTAGGTCTTGTTGAAAATATGAGCTGGTTCATGTGTCCCGATTGCGGAAAGAAACACAGCATCTTCGGCGACAGCCGCATTGAGGAAGTTGCAAAGGAATATGACACACAAGTGCTTGCAAAGCTTCCGATTGATCCCGAACTTGCAAAATGTGTTGACGAGGGAAAGATTGAATTTTTTGAAGGGAACTATCTTGACGAAGCGGCAGAAATAATCGAAAAAGAACTTAGCAAATAAGTATTTGCAATATCTTGCTTTTTCTGCTATAATAAGCAGACACAATTTCACAATTACAAACCGGAGGAGTAAACAATATGAATTGTCCCGTATGCGGTCATGAGTCTGACGGTAAGTTCTGCGAAAACTGCGGATCACCTCTCACTCAGAACAACACACAGGAAAATGCAACAAACAGCGTTGATTCGTTTGGTCAAAATCCGACACCCGAACAGCCGAATTATGACTATAACACAGAGAATCAGAGCTACGATCAGGCGAACCAAAATAATAATCAGCAATACAATCAGGGATACAACAACTGGTACGGTAATCCGAATCAAAACGGCACAAGCTACGGTCAGCAGTTTACAAATGTACCGAACGGCGGTAATAACAAGGGCAAAAAGACTGCTGTTATTATAACAAGCGTCGTTGCAGGTATTATCTTACTTTTGATTGTCATTATCTCTGTTGTGGCATGCAACATTATTCCGAACCTTGTCAAAACTGTAGATAAGCATATTGACAAAGCAATTGATGATGCTTCAAGCTATATTTCAAAGGACTTTGACAAAGAAACAACTGCTCCGGCATTTGATTCGGACAGTGCAACTTCCGACATTGACGAGGACGATTACCTTACGGATAGCAAATCTCATGTTACATATTGTAAAAGTGATGATTATGAGGGTTGGAAAATCATGGGCGTGGACGATGATTACTTCTACAATAATCTATCCCACTCCGACAAGGAAGTCACAGAAATTACAATCAATATCCCCGAACAGATTGACGGTGTGGATGTTGTTGAAATTTCAAGCTTCGGGGTCTATCTATCCTATGTAAAGGTTAAAGTGGTTATCCCGAAAACCGTTAAGGTTGTGGATTCGTTTGCATTCAGCTTCAATGACAATATATACGAGCTTGAAATTGCCGGCGGTGTAAAGGTTCTTGAAAGCGATGCGTTCACATCTATGCCAAATCTTAAAAGTGTTACTGTTCCCGATTCCGTAAAGGAAATGGAGAATTGCGGTCTTGGTATGGATGTTGATGACAATTATGACAGTGTTCCGCTCAAGGGCTTTAAAATGTATTGCAAAAAAGGTTCCGTCGCCGAAGCATATGCAAAAGAAAACAATTTGTCATATGAGATAATCAAGTAAAAAGTTAATGTAAATTAAAAACAGCTTTCCGAACTCAAAATCGGAAAGCTGTTTTGTTTTTGTAAATATTTGTACAAACAATCACTATGCTACGCTCGGGCATAATAATTTTTTCTATATCATACTATCTTCACGAACGGGGAACGGCGGCTCGCCGTGCGGCAAAACAAGCCCATCCGTTGTCAAGATGTTCTTCGATGATGTCAAAATACTGACTTACGGATGCCTTGACTTCTTCGGCACGAGTGTCGATGATACCGCTCATAATGTAAACGGCATCGTCCTTCATAAAGTCCTTAATGCCCTTTGAGAGAAACATAATCGCATCGGCAACAATATTGGCAAGAACAATGTCATACTTGCCCTCAACCTTGTCGGTAAAGCTGCCGCAGATAGCTGTAAAGCGGTCAGCAACGCCGTTAATTTCTGCGTTTTCAGCCGCAGTTCTCACCGCAGTTTCGTCAATGTCAACACCGACGGCACGGTCTGCACCCAAAAGCAATGTTGCAATACCGAGAATACCGCTGCCGCAACCCACATCAAGAACAGAATCGCCCTCTTTAAGGTACTTTTCGCACATTTCAAGGCAAAGCCTTGTGGTTTCGTGACCGCCCGTGCCGAACGCAAGGCCAGGATCAATGTTGAGAACTTTGCGGTTGCCGGCATCGTAATCATCTCGCCAGCTCGGACGGATAAGAAGTTTTTCACCGACTTCAATCGGGTTGAAATATTTCTTCCAGTTGTTTCTCCAATCCTCTTCAAGGCAGTCAAGAAGTTCAATTGAATGCTTTATACCCTCCGCATTGTAGCGTTCCGAAAGGAATGCAACCGCCTCTGACGGCGAAACATCGGGTTCAAGATAAATGTGAACAAAAGCCTTGTTTCTGTCCTTTGCAAGCAAATCCTCGTCAATAAGGTCAATATGGGCAATGTCCTCAACCTCTTGCTCAAGGTTTGTGTAATCTTCAATATAGATGCCGTAGGGAACTACGACATTTGCAATATCACTTGCTCTGTCAATATCCTTTGCGTCAACGGATATTTTTATTTCTGTCCAGGATTCCATTTTAACCTCTGATTCACGGGCATTTTATGCCGATATTTTTGTTTGTAATGTAGTGGCAGATAAATTGTTCAGAAAATCACAATTGTACGCTCGGGCATAATATGTTTTTTGCACAACAAATTATCTGCTCAAATTGGGAGCGGCGGCACGCCGTATAAAAAATTTGTGGGGACAAATGCCCCACAAATCTTATTTATTCTGTGTTACTCGTTGAACATCTTCTTGATTTTATCAAAGAAGTTTCTGCGTTTTGCGTAGTTTTTGTCGCCTGTTGCGCCGTCAAGCTGTTTGATAAGCTCTTTCTGCTTGCCGTTAAGATTCTTCGGAACTTCAACGGTAACTCTTACATACTGGTCGCCTCTGCCTCTGCCGCCGAGTCGCTGAATACCCTTGCCCTTGAGTCTGAAAACATCACCCGGCTGTGTACCCTCACGAACCGTGTAGGAAACCTTGCCGTCAAGAGTAGGAACAACAACATCTGCTCCGAGAGCCGCCTGTGTAAAGGTTATCGGAACTTCGCACCACACATCGTCACCTCTGCGTTCAAAAACAGGGTGCGGACGAACATTTACATAAACATGAAGGTCGCCTGCAGGACCGCCGTTTGTACCTGAGTTACCTCTGCCGCTTACATTAAGAATCTGCTGATCCTTGATACCTGCCGGAATTGTTACATCAACAGTCTTGTTCTTGCGCTGTTTGCCCGAACCGCCGCACTTTTTACAAGGATTGTCAACAATCTTACCTCTGCCGTGACAGGCATCACAGGTACGCTGAGTCTGGACAACACCGAAAGGTGTTCTCTGGTTGATTGTTACCCTGCCCGAACCGTCGCATGACGAACAGGTCTTGGGGCTTGTGCCGGGCTGAGCGCCTGTTCCGTGACAGTCGTCACAGGTTGTTACGCATGAATAGTTGATTGTCTGCTTGCAGCCCTTTGCCGCCTCTTCAAATGAAATGTAAACCGTAGTTTCAATATCACTGCCACGCATAGGAGCGTTTGCATTGTTGGAACGTCTGCCGCCGAATCCGCCGAAAAAGCTTGAGAAGATATCGTCAATATCAATACCCTGACCGAACGGGCTTCCTGCTCCGCCTGCACCTGCGCCGTAGTTGGGATCAACGCCTGCGTGACCGAACTGGTCGTAACGAGCCTTTTTATCGGAGTCGGAAAGGACTTCATAAGCCTCGTTTACTTCCTTGAATTTTTCCTCGCATTCTTTATCGCCGGGATGCAAATCCGGGTGATATTTTTTGGCACAGGCTCTGTATGCCTTTTTTATTTCATCGTCGCTTGCGCCCTTTTGAACGCCAAGCACCTCGTAGTAGTCTCTTTTGTCTGCCATATTACTCTCACCTTTGTCAAAATACCGAAATCACGCAATATTGCAAGCCGGTTATCGTCTTATACAGCCAAAAGGAGCCGCCATATAACAGCTCCTTTGACTATATGTTATTCTAACATAAATTACTTGTTATCGTCAACATCGGTGAAATCAGCGTCATATACATTAGGATCTCCGCCGTTGTTGCCTGTAGGATTACCGCCGTTTGGCTGAGCACCGTTCATATCGGGAGCACCGCCCTGCGGAGCAGCCTGCTGATAAAGCTTAGCGGCAGCATCGTTAAGAGTCTTCTGGAGGTCTTCCTTAGCTGTGCCGATGAGTGCGGCATCGTCCTTTGAGATAGCCTCTTTAAGAGCTGCAACCTTTGTGTTGATTGCGTTCTTGTCATCCTCGGGAATCTTGTCACCGCTTTCGCTGACGAGCTTTTCTGCCTGATAAACAATGTTTTCAGCCTCGTTCTTAGCGTCAACTGCCTCACGGCGCTTTTTGTCCTCTGCGGCAAACTGTTCAGCTTCCTTAACAGCCTTGTCGATATCTTCCTTGCTCATTGAAGTTGAGTTACTGATTGTAATCTTCTGCTCTTTGCCTGTACCGAGGTCTTTTGCAGATACATTAACGATACCGTTGGCATCAATATCAAATGTTACTTCAATCTGCGGAATACCACGCATTGCAGGAGCAATGCCTGTGAGAGCGAAAAGACCGAGCTGCTTGTTGTCACGGGCAAATTCACGCTCACCCTGAAGAACATTGATTTCAACCTGTGTCTGATTATCAGCGGCAGTTGAGAAAATCTGGCTCTTCTTTGTTGGGATTGTTGTGTTTCTGTCGATAATCTTTGTCATAACACCGCCCATTGTTTCAACACCGAGTGAAAGCGGAGTTACGTCGAGGAGGAGAAGTCCTTCAACTTCACCGCCGAGTACGCCTGCCTGAATAGCGGCACCGATAGCAACACATTCATCAGGGTTGATGCCCTTGAACGGCTCTTTGCCGATGAGCTTCTTAACAGCGTCCTGAACAGCAGGGATTCTGGAAGAACCGCCAACCATAAGAACCTTGTCAATCTGACCGATCTGAAGACCTGAATCCTGAAGAGCCGATCTTACAGGACCCATTGTAGCTTCTACGAGGTCTGATGTGAGTTCGTCAAACTTTGCTCTTGTAAGAGTAAGGTCAAGGTGCTTAGGACCTGTCTGGTCTGCTGTGATAAACGGGAGGTTGATGTTAGAAGTTGTAACACCTGAAAGTTCAATCTTTGACTTCTCGGCAGCCTCTTTTAATCTCTGCATTGCAACCTTATCCTGTGAAAGGTCAATGCCTGTTTCTGTCTTGAATGATGCAACCATCCAGTCGATGATTCTCTTATCGAAGTCATCACCGCCGAGACGGTTGTTACCTGCTGTTGCAAGAACTTCCTGAACACCGTCGCCCATTTCGATGATAGATACATCGAATGTACCGCCGCCGAGGTCATATACCATAACCTTCTGGTCTTTTTCCTTATCTACACCGTATGAAAGAGCGGCTGCTGTAGGCTCGTTGATGATTCTCTTAACATCAAGACCTGCAATCTTACCGGCATCCTTTGTAGCCTGACGCTGTGCGTCTGTGAAGTATGCAGGAACTGTGATAACAGCTTCTGTTACAGGCTCGCCCAGATATGCTTCTGCGTCAGCTTTCAGTTTCTGCAGAATCATTGCAGAGATCTCTTGTGGTGTATAGGATTTACCGTCGATGGTTACTTTGTAGTTAGTACCCATTTCACGTTTGATCGAGCTGATGGTTCTGTCAGCGTTTGTAACTGCCTGACGCTTTGCCGGCTCACCGACAAGTCTTTCTCCTGTCTTTGTAAATGCAACGATAGACGGTGTTGTTCTGACACCTTCTGTATTGGCGATAACTGTTGGTTTACCGCCCTCCATAACTGCTACGCAGCTGTTTGTTGTACCTAAGTCAATACCAATGATCTTACTCATAATGATTTTCCTCCTCTAAATTTGGAATATTAGGAATGAGTGGTCGTCCAGCAGTCTCTGCCGGATGATCACATTGTTTCAATGTTAGTTTGCAACCTGTACCATACTGTGACGAACGATGGAATCCTTGTAGGTGTAGCCCTTCTGGAGTTCCACTGCCACAACATTCTCGCCGAGGTTCTCATCCTCCACATGCATCACTGCGTTGTGGAAGTTCGGGTCGAACGGTTTTCCGACTGCCTCGATCGGCTTAACTCCCATATCATCGAGTGTCTTTACAAATTGCTTATATATCTTTTCCATTCCATCTGCAAACGCGGATCCTTTCGCGTCTTCCGGAATGGAATTAAGACCTCTTTCAAAGTTATCGACGATCGGAAGGATCTTTTCGATTACATCCTTCGCACCGATCTCATACATTGCGGACTTTTCCTTGTCCGTTCTCTTGCGGTAGTTATCAAACTCCGCCATGGATCTCTTGAGCTTGTCATTTAACTCATCGATCTTCTCGTCCTTCGGATCTTTCTTCTTTTCAGAAGCTTTTTCCTCTTTTTCGGACGTCTCTTTATTTTCTTTTTCGGAAGCGGCTGTCTCTTTGGTTTCTTTTTCCTCAGAAACGGCTTTTTCCGTTTTCTCTTTTTCTAACTCTTTCTCTTTCACTGCTCTCTTCACCTTTCATTTTTAAACGTTTCGTTCAGCTGCGCAACTAACGATCTCAAGGTCGATACGACTTTTTCGTAGTCCATTCGTTTTGGTCCCACGATACCGATCGTTCCGCGCATCCCATCGCCGAGCGCATAATTTGCGGTTACGATGCTGCAGTCTTTCATGCTCTGGACCGGAGTTTCATCTCCGATATAGACCTGAATTTCATTGTCCGGATCATCCGTTTTATTCTGCTGCTGCCCGTCGATCAGTCCCCTGAGAAGTTCTTTATGTTCCAAAGTACCGATCAGCTGGCTCGCTTTTTCCGTATCGGAAAGCTCCGGGTATTTGAAAATATTGGTTGCCCCGCTGGTATAGATCTGGAGATCTTCGTCCTGGGACCGGATCACTTCACTGACTTCATTCAGCACCAGATCCACCACTCTTCTGTGGGATCCGGCCTGTTCTTTCATTTTTGCGATCACGCCAAGGTTGATCTCCTCGATCGTCAGACCGTTCAGGCTGCTGTTTAAAAGAATATTTAAATTCAGAAGCTCTTCGTCACTGAGTTCCTCATCGATCGTAACAAAGGAGTTTCTTATAATATTTCCTTCCACAACGACTACCACCAGAAGTTTGTGTTCCTCCACCTTCGAGAGCTGGATAAACTTTAACTTTGTCTGGTTGTAACTCGGTCCGCTGATCAGGGTCGCATAGTTCGTATTGTTGGCAAGAACCTTTGCAAGCTGCTTCAGAAGCAGTTCCACGCGGTCTACCCGCTGGATCATCAGTTCCTGCATATGCTCGACCTGACTATCTTTTTCCTTGATGATCTGGTCAACATAGAAGCGGTAACCTTTATCGGAAGGAATTCGTCCCGCCGAGGTATGCGGCTGAATGATGTAGCCAAGTTCTTCCAGATCAGACATCTCATTTCGGATCGTTGCGGAGCTGAGCTTCAGATCCGAGTATTTGGAAATCGTTCTGGATCCCACCGGCTCACCGGTCTCCAGATACGTCTGGATAATCGCTTTTAAAATTTTTTCTTTTCTCTCATCCAGTTCCAAAACTCTCACCTCTTCTTTATTAGCACTCTTTATTGAGGAGTGCTAACATTTACAGTTGTTACTATATTACTTAGTGTGTTGTTTGTCAAGGGCTTTTGATAATTTTCACATTTTTTTCACTATTTTTTTCATCGCCTTTTTCTACCAGGATTTTACAGGATCCGCCCGGCTTTCCCCTGGATTTTCCTGTGAATCCCGGGGGCTTTGCGTCACATTAAGAACATTTCTGCCATATGGGGGGACTGTTTGCGTCCTGGCAGTAATACCCAAAAACTTGACAAATTTGGAAAATTATGTATAATACATACTTGTTTCCAAATTGTTACATTTCTATTACACATCTGCATATAATTTGTAATAGATATGAAACAAAAAAAGAAAGGATTGTTATATGAAGAAATTTAGATTGACCATCTGTGTTTTACTGACCGTCATTTCGATGCTCTTAAACACCGTATGTGCATTCGCAAGTACCCCGAAAAACTCTGGCCACCTAGACAGCATCGATGGAAATAAGGTTTCGCTGCCCCGGATACCCCGGTCTCCGTCACCGTCACTGTGGCCAACTCCCATACAGGCGAGTCTCTTTTATCTGAGACCGCCGAAGCTGATATCGAGCGCAATGACTTAAAGGAAAGCGGCATCGGAAACGGTGCCCACGGCTTTGAGATCATGATCGACTGGTCCTCCATCCCGGATGATACCTACATGATCAAGCTCAGCGTGAACGGCACAGCACTTCCGTTAGCTTACCAGTACAATACCGCAACAAAGATCATCAAAAATGCCACCCTCGTTTCCTTAGGTACATTTAAGACCACAGCTTACTGCCCGTGCAGAAGCTGCTCCGAGGGCTACGGCCGTCTCACAAAGACCGGAACCCAGGCGACCGCAAGCCGCACCGTAGCCGTTGACCCGCGGGTCATTCCGCTTGGAAGCCACCTTTTGATCGATGGTGTCGAGTATATCGCTGAGGACGTCGGAGGCGGCGTCAAAGGAAAACATATCGATATTTTTTACAACACACATTCGGAAACAAGAGATCACGGCGTTGAGCGGTCTGAGGTCTATCTGATCCAGTCTTAAGTTCATCTGCCCCGTTATATGAGTTTCCACCCGATATATGACAGGACTGGAAGGACATCCACTAATAAATTCTTCCTGCTGCATGGCAAAAAAGGGAATCTCTCCAGAGCATGTGAAAATGCTCATGAAAGATTCCCTTTCTTAATTATACATATCTTATGTGAGTCAGGACCTCTCCTGAATTCACAGGCTTGCTCCTATCTTTAAACAGTATGCCCCTTCGCCACATAAAACGGCTGTGTATCCGTTCCCTTCAGCTCCTGGCCAACCTCAATCGTCACGTTCTTGTCTGTGACAACGTAATCCAGCCGTGCGCCTGCATTCACCACCGTATCCTGCATCAGGACACTGTTTCTGATCTTTGCGCCCTTCGCGATCTTAACGCCTCGGAAGAGAACACAGTTCTCCACATCGCCTTCGATCACGCAGCCATCAGCCACAAGGTTATTTTTTGTCTTACATCCGTTAATATATCTTGTCGGGTTGTCATCACGGATCTTTGTGTAGATCTGACCGCCGGTAAACAGCGCGTCCAGATTCTCATCATCGAGAAGTTTCATATTCTCATCGAAGTAGCTCTTAAGACCAGTGATGCAAGCGGTGTAGCCATCGTATTTGTAACCCTGGACATTCAGCTTGCTCAGCTTCGGAAGGAGCACATCGCGCTCCAGATATTCTTTTCCAAGAAGCGAAGCTTCGTTGATCAGATCGATCAGCAGTTCGCGGCTGATGACCATAATATTCAGATAGAAATTCTGGATACCTTTGTCTTTCGGGTTCACATAGAGCTTATTGATGCGTTTGTCTTCGTCCATGCGGAGGGTGTAGTAGTAACCTTTGGCATCATCTGGAGCTTCCACAAAGCCCTTTGGAAGTTCCTGTTCCCGATAAGCAAGTGTCACATCTGCGCCGCTTGCAACATGAGCATCCACCATTGCTCTGAAATCAAAGTTGGACGCGATATTTGCATTTGCCAGAAGGACGTATTTCTGTTTCTGTTTTTTCAGAAAATCCAGAATATTTGCCAGTGCGCCAGCTCGTCCAACATATGGCTTGGAAGAACTGTATGCATTTGGTGGGAAAATATTCAGGCCGCCATTTTTACGAACCAGATCCCAGGAACGGCCGCTTCCCAGATGGTCGATCAGAGACTGATAGTTATTGCTTACAACGACTGCCACATTGGAGATACCGTTGGTCACCATACTGGACAGGGTAAAATCAATGAGGCGGTAACGGCTTGCGAACGGGATGGATGCCATCAGACGAAGGCCAACCAGTTCCGGCACGAAATAGTCATAGCTGTTGGGGAAAATGATTCCCAGAGTTCTTGTATTGGAATTTACCATTTTTCTTCACCGCCTTCTACGTTATTGCTGATCATGGCATTGGGGCCGATGACAGCCTCTGCACCGATGGTCACACCGGATCCGATGGTTGCCACGCACTGCTCACCATCTTTTGGCATTGCACCAACCACGGCATTCTCACCGATTTTTACATTTTCAGCGACGATACAGTGTTTTACTACTGCACCGGATTCAATGACTGTACCGCCCATGACAACAGCGTCTTCTACCACAGCACCTTCTGCGACCTGAACACCGGAGAAGAGAACGGAGTGTTTGACTGTTCCTTTGATGCGGCATCCATCGGTGATCATAGAATCTTCTACCACAGCATTGGCACTGATCTTGTGACCGGACATACCACTGTTACGGCTGTAGATCTTCCAGTCGTCATCGAACAGGTTGATACCGCTGTGCTCCGGATCAAGGACTTCCATATTCGCTTCCCAAAGAGACGGGATAGTTCCTACATCTTTCCAGTATCC
>ERZ1106929.1703-NODE-1703-length-17403-cov-3.396126_pt1 | contig 17403 bp, 18 predicted proteins | sample MGYA00403662_ERZ1106929 | MGnify/ENA primary metagenome ERZ1106929 (study PRJEB35170, sample SAMEA104062442) | human gut metagenome | biome: human gut; feature: human-associated habitat; material: faeces | place: Denmark | collected 2013-02-20 ... | reverse complement strand
CCCCGACCTTTTGGTCCGTAGCCAAACGCTCTATCCAGCTGAGCTAAACGCACATCTTTGTTGCTTTTCCTTTGTGATATTTCGTATCACCGCTGCAACAATATGTATGATACTCTAAGACCTATAAAATGTCAAGGGTTTTTTGAAAGTTTTTTTATTTTTTTTCAAAAATATTTTTTATTGCTATTTTTGATGCAAAAGCAACAGTTTTCTAGTTTCTTCTCAGTGCCTCGATGGGGCTGAGTTTGGCTGCTTTTCTTGCCGGGTAGATTCCGAAGAATACACCTACTGCACAGGAGAACAATGTTGCCGCCAGGATAGTTCCCAGACTGATCCCTGGTGTGATGGTGGTTCCCATGCTGCTGCCGATCACCGCACAGATCACATGTCCCCCTGCGATGCCAAGGACAATGCCGATCAGGCCACCCATGATGGTCAGGATCGCTGCCTCAGCAAGGAACTGAAGCATAATGGAAGAAGTCTTTGCCCCAAGGGATTTACGGATACCGATCTCTCTGGTGCGCTCTGTGACGGACACCAGCATGATATTCATAACACCAATACCGCCTACCAGAAGGGAAATTCCCGCAACAAAAGAAATAAATGCGGTGACCATTCCAAGCATCTGGTTCATGGATTTCATGATATCCTGGAAACTCTGTACCTGGAAATAATCGTCTCCGGCACAATGATGGCGTCTTTCCAGAAGATTTACGATCCGGTCTGCCACCATCTGGGAATCCAGATTTTTGTCTGCCTGAACTGTGATCTGATAGAACTCACCGGTACTTCCTGTAAAATCGTCCATGGCCGTATAAGGCACGTTAATGGACACAGGCATACCGTCATAAGTGTAGCTGACAAAAGTACCGTTCTCCTTCTGCGTGGTAACTCCGCAGATACGAAATGTCTTGGTCAGATCATAACAGGTGACATCCAGTGTCATTCCCACGACATCATCCGTTCCAAAAAGCCGCTTCGCGTCGGCATCTGAGATCACACAGACATTTTTTCCCTCTTCAACCTCTTTCTGTCCGAAGTAACTTCCATACTTCACAGAAGCATTGTCCACCAGTTTGGCGTCCTGCGCCTCACCGGTTACTGTAAGATTAAAATCGCCTTTTCCGGTTACTGTCTCTCCTGTATAGGAATCTGAAACATTAACACCTTCCACACCATCCAGATCCCGGACCGCATCAATATCCTCAGGCTGGATCCAGACATCATCTGCGGTGGCATCATCGCTGCAGTACACCGCAATCTGGCCGCCGCCGATATCATCGATCTCACTGTTCATCTGATTCTTGGTTCCTTCACCGATGGAAACAATGGCGATCACCGATGCAATACCGATAATGATACCCAGCATGGTAAGAAACGATCTTCCCTTATTTGCCATGATGTTGTGGATCGCCATTTTGATGTATTCATAAATATTACTCATTGGCAGTCTCCCCTGTCTCTGCTGCACTGTCACCATCTGCAGGTGCTGCTTCTGCCGTCATTCCCTCTTCCAGAGAACCCAGATCCTCGATGACCTCATCGCCTGCTTTGATTCCATCTGTGATCTCAACAGAATCCTCAGAACTGATTCCTGTAGTGATGTCCTGTCTTGTGATCACGCCGTCTTTCAGTACATAACAGAAAGAGCCATCTTTACCAATATTTACCACTCCTGCCGGAAGTGTTACTACATTTTCAGCCTTTTCCGCATAGATCTTCACCTTTGCGTCAACGCCGAGGAAAATATCTTTATCCGGTTTATCAATACTGACAGTAGCTGCGATCAGAGTAGATCCCTTCTCGTTTGTTGTAGCAATATGGCTGATCTTCGTTACCTTGCCGGTATATTTCTTATCACCGATGGTAATATCCGCAGTCTGGCCTTCTTTTACCTTTGCATAATCATACTTGGATACATTGATGTCCACACTGACTTTACCTGTGTTCTGCAGGGTAAAAAGCTCCATTCCCTGTGTCACTGCTGCTCCCTGCTGCACTGCAGACTTGGAAATAACGCCGTTAAAATCTGCCGTGATACCTTTTTTTCCTTCCGCAACAAGTTCTTTTGCAGATTTGGCATCCAGTTCTGTAAGATTATTGCTGACTCTCAGCTTCTCTTTTTCTTCCTTTGTAAGGCTGGTAGAATCTGCCTCTGCAATGGATTTCTGTGTGGCAAGATCGGACTGAAGATCTGCCAGATCAGAACTTGCCTGATCAATGGCATTCTCAATTCCTGAAGTATCCACAGATGCACCTGTGGAAGCAGCGGATGCACTTCCCTGGTCTGTCAGATCCTGTCCATCGTCCTGTGTTCCGTCTGTAACAAAATCTTCCCCTCCTGCACTGCTGTAATCCGAATATTCCGGCATTTTCGGCTGAGCCGCCTTTTTATCCTCGTAAGCTTCTTTTGCCTCCTGGCAATTAATCTCGGCCTGGCTTCTTGTGTTCTCCGCTTCGTCCAGTGCCTGCGCGTTCTCATCACTCTGGTCTGCCTGCCACTGGGCAAAAGCCATCTGATAATTATTATCTGCCTGGTTATACTCGCCCTGGGCCTTAATATAAGCGGCATTCAGCTCGCCCAGTTCCTTCTGATACTGGGGAAGCGTTTCATTCTGATATGTAGTAAGCGCCTCTGCATATGCTCTCTGGATATCCGCTTCCTGGGCTGCCTGAGCATCGGCTTTTGCCTGGGCTTCCGCCTGAGCCTGGGCCTGTGCGTCTGCTGCTGCCTGCGCCTGCACAGATGCCAGCTGAGATTTCAGTGATGCCAGATAGTTCTGCTTATCTTTCACCTGCTGCTCCAAACTGGAAACTTTTGATTTGGCATTATTCTGCTTCTGCTGTGCCTCATCAGATTTATTGATGGAATTTTTGTAATCATACTCTCCGGATTTCACATTCAGTTCTGCCTTCTGATTATCTCTCTCCAGATCTTTCAGCTCAAATTCCACAAGTTTTGTACCCTTTGAGACGGAATCCCCTTCTGCAAAAGATACTTTTTTTATCTGTGCGTTTACCGGTGAATAAAAAGTTTTCTGTTCATCACTGACAACCGTTCCGGTTGCATCCACAATTTCTTCCACATCTCCGGTCTCCGCCTTTGTAACCGAAACCTGAGGAAGCTGTGCCTCGCCGCGGCTTCCTCCTGATACTGCGTAAAAACCGCCTGCCACAACTGCCACTGCCGCTACACCGATTACAATCTTTTTTCCTTTTTTCATTTCTGTTAAGCCTCCTCGACGAATTCCTCATTAATCATATCTGATTCAATTTTTCCATCCATGATACGAACCACCCGTTTGGCCTGAGCCGCGATTCCATTATCATGGGTGATCAGGATTAACGTTTCTCCGGATCTGTGCATTCCCTTCAGAATCTCCATAATTTCCCTGCTGGATGCAGAATCCAGATTTCCGGTAGGTTCATCCGCCAGAATTACAGGGGGCTTGGCCGCAATCGCTCTTGCAATGGCCACACGCTGCTGCTGTCCGCCCGACATTTCGTTTGGCTTATGATCCATACGCTTCTCAAGTCCGACTTTTTTGAGGGATTCCACAGCAAGCTTTCTTCTTGTTTTCCGGTCGATCCCACGATAGATAAGAGGAAGCTCCACATTTTCTATTGCGGTAAGATTCGCGATCAGGTTAAAACCCTGAAAGATAAATCCGATCTCTTTATTTCGAACCACCGAGAGATCATTATCTTTCATTGTGGATACGTCTGTTCCATTCAGATAATATTTCCCGGAGGTAGGAACATCCAGACAGCCCAGCATGTTCATAAATGTAGATTTTCCGGATCCGGACTGTCCGATGATAGCCACAAATTCACCTTTATGGATCTCCAGGTTCACATGATCCAGCGCTCGCACCTCATTTTCTCCGGGATTGTAAACCTTGCACAGATCTACTACCCGTACCAATGCTTCTTCCATAATAAAATTACTCCTTGTAAAGTAAATCAGTCCCAGGCAAGCCCCTCCTCTGCTTATTGCTTTTCGCCATTGAAACAGAGAGCTTCCCTGATCAGGTTAAAAATACAGAGCGAAGTCTGCAGGGGATACTGCTGTTTCTTGTCGGAACGCTCCAAGCCAAAACAGCAGCAGGCAGACTGCTCTGTCATTTCCGGGAAAACCCCGCTCATTGATCTGTAACGAAAAGATTACCTGAATGTCTTCAGAACTGACACACATTTATACATCTGTTTATGCATCAAGTAAAAACGCCTTATATGCCTTGTATGCCTCATATACATCTGCCTTGCTGGTAACCTCCCACGGAGCATGCATACTCAGCACTGCCACGCCACTGTCGATAACCTCCATTCCGTAAAGTGCCGCAATATAAGCGATGGTTCCGCCTCCGCCAAAATCAACCTTTCCAAGCTCTGCTGTCTGGAAAGCAACATTGTGATCATCAAAAATCCTGCGAACTCTTGCAACGTACTCTGCATTGGCATCGTTGGAACCGGATTTTCCTCTTGCTCCGGTGAACTTGTTAAGAACGATACCACGTCCAAGATATGCTGCATTCTTTTTCTCAAAAGCCTCACCATAGGCCGGATCATAGCCGGCACTTACATCGGAAGAAAGCATGCTGGAATTACGGAGAGCTCTTCTTAATGCAAGCTCGGAATAGCAGCCCATTCCGTCCAGAAGCTCTGCCACGCTGTTCTCAAAAAATCTGGACTGCATGCCTGTGGCACCAACGCTTCCGATCTCTTCCTTATCTACAAGGAGACAGCAACCGGTACGCTTCGGTGTCTCCTCCATCTCCAGCATTGCCGCAAGGGATGTGTAAGCGCATACACGATCATCCTGTCCATATGCTGCGATCATGCTGCGGTCAAGTCCACAGTCTCTTGCCTTTCCTGCCGGAACGATCTCCAGCTCTGCTGAGAGAAAGTCCTCTTCCTCAATACCATACTTCTCATTTAAAATCTTCAGCACATTCTGTTTTACCGCATCCTTTTTGGAATCATCCGGAAGCTCTGCAAGAGGTCTGCTGCCGATCAGGATATCCAGCATCTCACCCTCAATAACCTCTGCTGCCTTTTTCTGGAGCTGTTTTCCGGAAAGATGGATCAGAAGATCTGTGATGTAAAGTACCGGATCTTCCGCATCCTCACCAATGCTGATCTCCACAATGCTTCCGTCCTTCTTTGCAACAACACCATGCATGGCAAGAGGCAGTGTCACCCACTGGTATTTCTTTACACCACCATAATAATGGGTATCCAGATAAGCCAGATCCGTATCCTCATACAGAGGATTCTGCTTGACATCCAGTCGCGGAGAATCGATATGTGCACAGAGAATGCTCATACCTCCGGAAAGCTCTTCCGTTCCTACATGAAACAGAGCAACGATCTTCTTCATCCCTACCGCATAAACCTTGTCACCGGCCTTGATCTTCTCACCTTTTTCAAGCTTCGACTCAAGAGATTCATATCCGGCAGCCTCTGCTTCCTTCACGATTTCTGCAACACATTCCCGTTCCGTTTTTCCTTTATCCAGAAATTCTCTGTAGGCTTTTGCAAGATTCTCCATTTCTGTCTCTTCTGCTTCCTTATAAGAAAGCCACGCATTTCTTCTTTCCATTTTAGTGGTCCACCTTTCTTTATAGCTTCCGGCAGCTGCCGTTTCTCATCATATTATCTGCAATCTGTCTACTATTATAGGTCAAACATTTACGAATTTCCACCGCAATTGACATTCTTTACAAAATCTTTATGATTCGTTATAGTAGTTCTTAAGAATTAGCCCTGTATCCAAAATTTTCAGGTATCTCACACACGGAAAGCTTTCTGTTTCACCGTAGACTTTACCTGTATTCTCCAACAGGGCAAAGGAGGAATCAACATGCAATCATCTGCTCAGTTAAAAGAGCTTCTTCACAGCATCAACCGCAAAAGCTATCCCGCATACAAGTCCCTGCGGGGTGCATACCAGTTTGACCGTTATATTTTATCCATTGACCACGTACAGGGAGATCCTTTTGCCTCTCCGTCTCACATCAGCGTGAAACTTTCCCACCGTGACACCGGATTTCCGGGAGAATATTACAAGGATTCCCTGACCCGTATCACACTGGGAGATTTCCTGAACCGACAGTTTGAACAGCAGGTAAATCATTATACCTTCCGTGCAAAAGGATCCGGAAAAAGCGGCCTGATCTCAGTCAGTCACTGTGGTCAGGAGGTTCTTGCACGTACCGCCTGCGAGATTACGGAAAAAGGCATCACTGCCCGTTTTTTCATTGGTTTCCCGGCCAATGGCAGAACCATCAACTCCCCCGAACTGGAAAAAATCCTCTTCGATTTTCTCCCGGTCTGCGTGCATAAAGCGTTCTTTTACCGGAACCTTGATGCCGACCGTCTGAAAGAAGCGATCGAGCTTGCCGAAGACCAGGAATATATCCGCCGGGAACTTGCGAAGCGTTCCCTGGCTGCCTTTGTAAACGATGGGGCCATCCTTCCCAGGGAAAGCGGCATCTCTTCCCGCCCGATGAAAAATTCCGTTCCCTTTGTTTCTCCGGAAAACCTGCGGATTTCCATGGATATGCCCCACAGAGGAACCATCACAGGCATGGGCATTCCCTGCGGCATCACATTGATCGTAGGCGGCGGCTACCATGGCAAATCTACCTTGCTTAACGCACTGGAACTGGGTATTTACAACCATATTTCCGGTGATGGCCGTGAATACGTCATTACCGATTCCTCTGCCCAGAAGCTCCGCTCTGAGGATGGCCGTTTTATCAAAGACGTAGATATTTCTCTTTTTATCAACGATCTTCCAAACAAAAAAGACACCCTCTGCTTTTCCACAGAGGATGCCAGCGGCAGCACTTCCCAGGCTGCCGGGATCGTGGAAAGTATGGAAGCCGGAAGTAAAGTGTTTCTTCTTGACGAGGACACTTCTGCCACCAACTTTATGGTACGGGATTCCTTCATGCAGCGTGTGATCTGCAGGGAAAAAGAGCCCATCACTCCATTTCTGGAACGTGCACGGGATCTCTATGAAAAGGCAGGGATCTCCACCATTCTGGTTGCAGGAAGTTCCGGAGCATTTTTCCACATTGCGGATACTGTGATCCAGATGGATAATTATCATCCCGTGGATATCACAGAAATTACCGGAAAGCTCTGTCAGGAATATCCTCTCTCAGACGTTGAAACACCTGCGTTCCGTCTGCCGGAAAGCCATCGCATCATGACCAGGTCCAAAGCGGCTCCATCCCGCCACAGCCGTCCCGGACAGCCGGAAAGACTGAAAACCAAAGTTCATGGCAAAGACGGCTTCTCTCTTGGAAAAACCGAAGTAGACCTCCGCTATGTGGAGCAGCTGATCGACTCCGAGCAGACAGCATCTCTGGCATTGCTTCTGAAGTATGCCTGTGAACATCTCATCGACGGAAAACGTACTCTGCCGGAGATCGTCACTTATCTGGATTCCCAGCTGAAAAAACAGGGATTATCATTCTTCTCGGAAGGAAGTTATATTTCATGTGGTTATACCATGCCCCGGATCCAGGAGATCTATTCCTGTTTCAACCGTTACAGAAGACCGTAACTGCCCTCTGCATCCACACGACCAGTAATCTTAACAAAACAAAAAAACGTTGCCGGTTAACATTGGAAACTTTTATCTCCTCTGTCATCCGGCAACATTTTTCTGTAAATCAAAACCACCGTCCTGTCGGCTCTGTCTTGCCAACGGAACGGTGGTTTATCTTCATACATATTTTAGGGAAAGGAAAGAGTTTTTCTTAAGAGCTTCTGTTCTCTTAAGATGTTTATATCATACAGGATAAATGTGAGGGAAATTTGTACAATTTCTAATAAATTTATAAAATTTATTAAAAAATAGCAAAGAATGTTGATTTTACGGGATTCTTGGAATGCAGATTTTGGTTTTACCCCAATTATTACCCCAATCCGCTCATTTTATTCAAAAAAAGGAGCAGCAGTCATAAAACTGCCACCCCGATAAATCCATTCTCTATCTGCTGCATTTCCTGTTGCTTTGTATTCGGAAGAACATGAGCATATAAGTCCGCGGTCATGGCCAGGCTGCTATGTCCTAAGATTTTCTGTAGCGTCTGCATGTTTCCGCCCTCTTCTATGTACCGTGTTGCGAAGGTATCTCTGAAAGCATGGTGCGTAAACCTCTCGATTTCTATACCCTGCTGCCGGAGCCGCTTTAAAACGTTATCTATAGCAGATGATACCGTGGATGATGCTATTGCCTTAGCTCCATTACTCCCGATAAAGATATTACTATCCATCTTTCTCGCATGGATTTCCCCGTAAACCATGGACATTTTGGTTTTCTGCATCTGCAAGATTTTTTTTATTGTGTCATTCATAGGAATATCGCGATTACTGGTATCTGATTTTGGCAAAGTCTCCTCAATACCGCCACCCTCTTTCCAGCTCACGGTCTTGTTTACCCGGATCACATTGTTGATATAATCTATATCCTGCCACTTTAAAGCCGTGATCTCATTAAGTCTCATTCCCGTACACAAGGAAAAACAGAAAAACTCATATAACCATTCCGTCTTGGCTTCTTGCATAAACGCCTGCTGCTCTTCTCTGGTTAATGCTCTGTGAATAGTCTCACTCACTTTTGGCCGGTCATCCTTCCTTAATGGTTTCACACTAGCAGCAGGATTCTTCATAAGGATTTCATCATCGACAGCCGCGTTCAACACCGTTTTCAGCAGTACTATAACACCATTAGTCATGGATGCACTCAGCTTCTTTGATAAATCCTGCTGCAATTTCACCACTGCACGCTTTTCTATTTTCTGAACCTTAATTTTTCCCAGTACTGGTCTGATATGGTTATTGTACTTCGACCGGTTTATTTTAATGCTACTGTCCTTGATCGTTCCTCTCCGGGACTTCTCCCATTCATCAAAATATGCGTCCAGTGTTATATTTTTGTTGGAATTATACAGACCTGCCTTAATTTCCTCACGGATCCTGAGTTCATTCTCCGCACATTCCTTTGTGCTACGACCATAGGCACTGTATCTCTTGCCCTCCACGGTAAAACGCTTTTCGAATAAACCATTTTCCTTTTTTCGCATCCCTGATGGTATTCTCGCCATTATATCACCTGTCTTTCTATTGGCAATAGGGCAGCAGTCCGCCGCCCTTGGTTGTCTTATTTAATTCCCAGAAAGCTACAAACAAATCTGAAAATTGTATATGTTTGGTCATGATCCGCTTTCTCTAACAGCTCTATGATTTTCTTTTTGTAGTCCATATTAATATCCTCTATTTTTTATTACTCTGGCAATGAATCTATAGAAGAACTCAAGCAAGCTATCATCATTTACCTTCTGTAGTATCTCAATAGTTTCTTTCTTGTAATCCATATTAGTACCCCCACTGTCTCTTAAATGAGACAATTATGTTATACAAAAATTTCAAAAATTTTTCGCTCTGGATTTCATTCAGCAAAGTTTCAATTTCTTTTTTATAATCCATGTTATGCCTCCGCCACTTTCACATTATCTTTAATCCGCTTTACCATCAGATAATTAGCAAGGTTATGCACTCTCTTAAGGTCTTCCAGATCATTCATCATTAAAGCATCTATAATCAGCCAGAAACGCTCCTGATCTTCCTCTGATAATTCCATAAAGGCTTCATTGCTGGAACAAGCTATCCGAAAGAGTTCTGCCAGCTCATAGATGTGCTGTAATGATCTTCTATCTTTGTTAGCCTGGACAACGTCCATAATTGCCTTTCTGCAAGGAACCTGAGTTAAATTACATTTCTCCATTGTTTTCTGCCTCCTGTTCCTTTTTAATCTGCTGGTTATAGCATCCTCTAACAAATCCAAAAGCTAAGTCTAATAGTTCTACATCATCCATCCTTAACGCCATACTAATAATGTCTGACTGCCTGGACAATGCTCGAACCTGCTCACGACACACATTCCAACTTTCTTCCCAGTCTTTCGCTTCTTCCTTTGCGTCCTCCAACTGCTTTTTAAGATCTGCAATAATCTCTGTTGCCATAACCACACCTACACCGTCTATTTCCTGTGCCGGAACACCTGTGGCCTGCATCACTTCTGTTTCTTCTAATGTTCTTAATGTTTTTTCTTTACTCATGCTTCATTCTCCTCTCGTTCTAATTCGTGTACATAATCACATACTTTAGCAGATATAAATCCACTCAAAAAAATTACAAGAACGTCCATTACTGATATCATACTTTCGTTCCTTTCTTTTGTTGTCTGAGGGGAATGAGTATGTTATAATACGCACAGCCCCTCAATTTTGATCGTTTGTCGGGTTGCTTTGCCTTTATCAGAGTTGCCGCTCTGGTAAGGGCTTTTTTATTAAATTGCTTCTACCTGAGACTTTCCAAAGAAACTGGCTTTGTATGTTGCCCCGTCTCCTCTGCTTCCCCAGATCAGAGAACATCCGAATAATGCTGATGCTCCATGCTTTACCTTATAACCAAGCTCTTTCCACTTAGCAAAGGTATTGGTTTCCTCTGTGATTCCTGCTGCATGTTTCGCATCTTCGATTCTCTTTGCATTGATTTCTTCTGCCTTTGCAGATAACCATGCTCTGTGAAGTGCTTCTGCAAAGCTGATATTCTTTGTCTTGCGGTAAACTTTCCATGCTTTCAACATGATCTTGCTGAGATTGTACTTCATATTGCTGTCCTCCTTTGCTTTTCAAGGCCCCTCAGCCCTTCAAGCATCTTCCTGACTATTGATATGCCCTATTGCGATTCTCACAGGTATATGGCTTGAAGTATTGGGAGCTTTCGGCTCTCCCGGCTGTTGTCTGTTCCCTTGAACTGATTACATCATACTATGTACGTAGTTATATGTCTATTGACAATTTGTATAAATATGTACGTAGTTTTTCTGTATTTTTTACTATGTACATAGTTGACTTTTTGTGTTATACTATGTACATAATAGGGAAAGTGTAAGTATTTTATTATGCCCTCTTTCCAGAAAGGAACTAATACCATGAGTGAAACCAGTGCAAAAAGAAAATACGATATTGAATATGCCAAAAATAAACTTAAACGTATTCCTCTTGATGTACAAAAGGAAAAATACGAGGAAATCAAAGCCGCTGCAACTGCTGCTGGTGAATCCGTAAACGGATATATAAAAAAAGCTGTAGATCAGCGAATGGACCGCGACAATGCATAATCATTATTATTCACGAAAGGATGTGCTCTCATGGCAAAACGCTTATATACCTATGATGATATTATGAATCTGCCTGATTTTATCCGGGTAGAATTGATTGACGGTGTAATTCATACAGACGACTGGACAGATCTGGAGGTTGATGAGGAAGTCTTTCAGAATCCACCATCTGAAGATCATCACGTTACCTATCGTCTTTCCATCGTAAAAAAATAAAACAATACCTGATATTTTACTGTTCTATTTGCATAGGAGGATTCCATGAGCCTTTTCAATAAAATTAAAAGTGTTTTCAATTCATCATCCGATGATGTTCCTGATGCTCAAACCATCTATTTCAAAAATGGAGAGATGTACAAAGTATATCCCACTGATAAAGAAAGCTGGTACGATGCCAGATATCTGGTTTCAGATGGGGTAAAATATGATCTGGAGAATCTGGACGATTTAAAGCGCATTCCTGTACCAAAATTCCCGCCACATCAAAATATAATGGAGGGATATGGCGTTACTGGAAATTTAGATTATGTTTTAAGGATGAAAGCCGGAAGCTTTTATAATCGCAAAGATAAAATAAGATGTTCAGCCTGTTTATGGAAATGTACTGAATTAATGTTTGCTCATCCTTTTTTATCTTGGGACGAAAGCCACTTTTACCGGATAGTACAATGGCACGTAGAAATGGGAATGTTTGACGAAGCTGACAAGGCTGAGAAATATATATTCTGTACTTGATCATGATGCAAACTATCAGCAATTGATCAATCATATAAAAGATAATCCTGAGTACATAAAACAGCAGGAGGCATTTCATAAGAAAAATCTGATGCGTAAAGAATACTATCATATTTTTTATGAATTGCCTGAACTAGCCCCCAAATCTTTTAGTGCCTATAGCAGAATGAAAAATGCTCAAACAAAAAATTTTCTCAAACTTAAAGATCAAGCAATAAAACATGGGATTTCAATAAGCTAAAACTGAATATAGTATATTTATCCAGGCAGCCAGTAGAGCGGCTGTGGTTCCCTGATCCTGAGCCTTGACAGGAGGGAATGCTTATGAGCGATTATGAGATTTTTATGATAATCCTGACGACAGCCAGCTTAATTGTATCTATCCTTACATACACACATAAGAAATAGCCGCCCTGCTCTCTGGTAAAGAATAGGCGGCTACGTCTTAAACATATATCTTGCCAGGACGGGGAACCTTGACTTCCCTTACTGGCTGTCTTGATAAGTATATTATATGCCAGCTTCAGGAATTTGTCAATTTCCCGTTGCAAATCACCCATATCTCTTACTATCCCTATTTTCTTCTTATACCGCTTCGAGGTATGTCAAATCTTTCACCGCTTCAAGTCGTTTCTTGCAATCTCTGTATATCTCCTGATAATGTTTCCCTCGCATAATTCCCAGATCAACCTCATGCAAAATGATATTTTCCATTAAAGACAGGTTATTAAGCTGCATCACCGTAGCTTCGTCCCTTTTATTGATTCCTGCCATTTTATTTGCCAGCCTGGAATAAGTCATGTAAAGCATTTCTGCATGGCTGCTGCCCTGTCCCTTTGCATACTCAACAAGTTTCTGGATTGTATCGGTTTCTGCTTTTCGAGTAAGCTTTCCTGCTTTTCGGGTTTCAACCCACATTTGAGTAGATTTCTCACGGATAAAGTTCTCCATCTGATTAAATGCCCGGATATACTGCAATTTCCATTCGAGGGCTTCTCTCCCAGTAAACCCCATTGCTAAAAGAGAAAAACCATCACGATTCATATAAAATTTTCTATATGATTGCCCGTTACCAGATTTGTAAGAAGAAATCTTAAACATTATTTTCACAGCTGAATTTTCAGCAATGAGATTATCAATACTCTGCAAAACATTTTTATGTTCTTTTCCAAACTTCTCAGCTACCTGCAAGCTGTCACATACTGCTTCGTCATTCTTTAAATAAACAAGTTCATTCATACTGTACGCCTTTCTTTAGCTATATCCAAAAATACCATCTTGTTCCATCAATTTATTAATTTCTCGCCTGTTCATCGACAGTTCAAAAGCAACTGGCGTTTCGTGAAAATCACGATTTAACCTGATATTCTCACCTGTTCGAACACTCGAGTTCTCACCGCTTCCTCACCGCTTTAATTCCATTTCTCACGGCTTCATGCGGCTTTCCTGCGGCTTCATTATCAATAACAAGGCTCCTCAAAATAGTGGATACCCCTTTTTATAACTTTTCACTGCTTCCTCACTGCTTCAATCAGACCAATACCCAAAAATCAGTAATAACGCATGACCGTAAATGACCGTATTTCTCATAATAGGTCTTTTATTGAACCGTAGGTTCGGCAGCAGGATTTTATTCAATACCGACATTATCTCTTCTCTCTGTTTTATCGGCTCATTTAACCTTTTTCTTCCTTTACTTACAACTTTACCTTAGTTGCATTACAATTGATTTTTGCTCTGTTTTATTCCCATACTCCTGTATTTTCAGATATATTATGGCTTAGCCTTTCCCTCATCTGCTGACGCTGTTCCTCTGTATACTGTTTCGGAGGAGAAATCCGGATCCAGGCTACCGGAACATGGGCACAAATACTTCCATCCTCATTATCCGCAATAATCTGACAATCCTCAGGATGTTTCTCTGCCAGCTTGCGGATTACAGATTTATACCGGCCCTGAGAGAATGTCAATGTTGCTTTGGTACCATTGGTCATAAATTCAATTGCATTTTCGTTACATCCATTCATAAAAATCTCCTTTTTGTTTTGTTCGTGTATTGTTCATGTTCTCTCTGTTCGCTCTTTGTTTACTGACTCATTAAAAGGTCATTTCTCGGGGTTCGCTCGGAGTTCGATAACATCTGAGTGCATTTTCTCGAAGTTCGTTCGAAGTTCATTTTGGAATCATGCGCCAGACTTTTAGGGACTCCGAAATCTCTGAATAGTCACCCGCGCGTTATCGCGTCAACAAATTCCCTACATTTTTTCATCTATATGCCGATAAATGTTAAGTTTTGTTAAGTTCTGCACCTCTATATCCAAAAAATATAAGGTTTTTTTAGGTTTTACCTATACATACAAAAATGTTAGCTTTTGTTAGGTTCCATAATCCTATACAGAAAAATATATGAGGTTTTCATGGAACGCCTCCGCCTATATGAGCCAAAATACTAAGTTTTACTAGGCAGTAAAAGCACTAAATAATACTGAAGATTTTGGCCATATATGCAGAAATGCCACTATTTGCAACCTTATTCATCAGCTATATACTCTGAAACTCCACCTTTTTCCATCCTATTCATCAGCTATATATAATCGGGTTCCACGTTTTTCCAAGATGCATTCCCTACACAGAGAAACAGACGGTTTTGACAGGTTGCCGATCCGAGAAGATGTTAATATTTGCTAATATTTTCGGCTATATATGCTGAAATCGTAGGTTTCCGTAAGTTCTCCCCTATATAGAGTGATATGTGGGGTTTTGTCGGGTTCCTCCTATACAACCAATTATCTCAACAAATTTCAACATTTCCCTTATCCTGCCAATGAAAGAATGTTATTCTTTGTGAGAAAATCTTTAATCTGATCATATTCCCAGCCACAGCCAATAAGTCCATTTACAAGCATTTCTTTCGACTAAATGAGCTGAAGTTCTTCTTCAGACAAATGATTCCAGATATTATCCTTTGCAGACATTCCATATTCTTCCCTGAGCTGCTTTGCATTTTTACCGAATATCGCCTTGTAAATGGTGTTCGTATAAGTTGCATAGGCATAACCGTGCATCCGCTCATTTTCCATAGAAATTTTCAGGGTGTTCGTCAATGCTTGTCTGACTGCGATTCCTTTTACTTTTTAAAACGGATATCTATTACATGTCTGTAATGCCGCCCGGAACACAGCCAACGTTTTCTTCCGGTACGCATAAAAATCTTTACGATCAAGCGCAACAAACTTCTTTTTATTCATCTTGTCATAGCTCATTCCAATTACGATACAGCAGTATAGTTCGTCAACAATGTTCGGATACACCTCCGCTGCACACTGCAACAGCAATATCTTGTCCCGCATCTCAAGATTCTTGCAAAATTCACCCAATCTCTTATCTTCATCTTCTGAAAATCCATAATCCTCATAAGTTGCTTCTCTTGTAAGCATTGAATTCCTCCCTGTATTTTCCCTGCCATACTTTCTGCATGACAGGGGATTATTCTATGTCATCTCGAACGGGTTTCTACCGCTTGTATCTCGTCTCATCTGCGCTTCTTTCATCATCTCGTCAAACAGTGTCCTGCGATTGATCTGAGCTGTAAATCGGTAGCTTCCGCCGCCAGCCTGTCGTCCTGCTGTTTCTTCCCGGACGATCTTTCTGAGCAAGGCTTCCGGCGTCTCGATGTTGTTACCCTGCTTCTGGTCTCCTAAGACTGCAAGGAACTCGCTTCGAGGCGGGATGACTGCGCCTTTAGCCAGATATGGAACTGTATTGACTCTTGGTAAATTCATTGAGTATTTACCCCATCTCCGCTTCCCATCAGGGGTTGTAACATCGTAAGAAAATGTAAATGCCTTCTCAATACCGGAAAGAGAAGAATTAACATTGCTGATCGTGCTGTTAACCTTATTAACTACTTCATTCAAAATCCTTGCGATTCCTGTTACTGCCCCGGAAATCCCATTAATCAGATTATTGCTCATCTCATTTCCAATCGTATTCATATTTCTGGCAAGTCCGTTTAAACTATCCTTTGTACTACGCACCATCTGAGTTATCAACTGGCCAATTCTCTCGCAAGCCTTTTCCCATTTCTTAGTCATTGTGTTATACTGACCTGAAAAATGGCTCTCCACAGTCTTCTGCATCTCGCCAAGCTTTAAATTGGCAGTCTGCTTCATTTTATCCAGATTTTTCTTTACTTCTGATGCCGAATTCCCCCAGTTTGTCGCCGTGGTTGTATTCACACCTCCAGAAGCATCCTCCGCTGCTTTCTTTACTCCTGCAAGATTAGTCTCCGCATCCGTTTTCATTTTTCCAGTTGAACTGCTTATTGTCTTCTGAGCCTCAACAATACTAGAATCAACACTGCTTTTTGTCGCCTGAGCTGCGGAAGGAAACTCCTGTGCCAGTTTTTTATTCAGCTCATCCAATGGGACTCCTGCTTCTTTCAAGGCATTATAGACAATATTAAAAGCATCCTGCGCATTGGCTGCTGATCCGCTTGTATTATTAAATACTTCTAAAACACCTCTATATGTTCCTGCATACTCACTAGAAGATACACTGAGATCATATAGTACACTTCTGATTCCTTTTATTGATTCTTTCACAGTTATTGAAGATGTATCTATTGTGGAAGAGCTTTCTGAAAAGCCTTTTCCCAGAGCTTGTACCTTACCTGTCATTTCTTCAACAAATGCACTTGACACTCCGGCTTGCGCTCCATATTGCTCAAGGATCTGCATTGCTTTCTCAGCCGATACGCCATATTCACCCAATTTCTGAACCATGCTGTCATACATCTCACTGTTTGACTTACCGGCAGTCTCATCTGCTTCTACTAAAGCCCACAGTTCTTCTACCTGTTTGTTCGTAATTGCATGAGCTTCGCCCATCTTGCCAGCATAATCATGTAAGTATCCACCTGTCTGAGTTAAAATTCCGTTTCCGCCCTGTGCAGTTTCTACTAACTCAGCAATTTTCTTCGTAAGCATAACCGTTCCGGCAGTGACCAGTGTAATTGCACCGGCGGTCCCAACTAAAGAGCCCAAAGAAGATGCAAATGTAGCAATGCCTGATGTAGATCCAGCAAGTGCACCATTGGTCAGATTAGAAATATTTCCCGCTAATGTCTGTACTGATTCCTCTGCAATCAGCTTCTTTCCAATAGTGGTAACAAGGAATTTTACCAGGCTTCCAATGCCCGTTATATCCGCAATCTTTACCGCGATAAACGCCTTACCCAAAAAAGCGGCTATTTTCCCTGCGGTTCCGCTTGCCTCCAAACCATCGAACAAACCACCCAGTGTCCGGGTAATCGCAGTTATTACCTGTTTCAGATGCTTCACCCAGTTGATCTGCCCCAGCATTTCACCAATCCCCTGGCCCAAAGCCTCCCAGTCTGTTTTTTCTGCCATATCAACCAGTGAACTGCATAAGCTATTCAGGAAAGCTTCCAGTTTGCGCCCATT
>ERZ1106929.1683-NODE-1683-length-17552-cov-6.346574_pt1 | contig 17552 bp, 16 predicted proteins | sample MGYA00403662_ERZ1106929 | MGnify/ENA primary metagenome ERZ1106929 (study PRJEB35170, sample SAMEA104062442) | human gut metagenome | biome: human gut; feature: human-associated habitat; material: faeces | place: Denmark | collected 2013-02-20 ... | reverse complement strand
CATTTTTTTATTTGGCGTTGGCGCCATAGCCAAGTGGTAAGGCAGAGGTCTGCAAAACCTTCACCACCGGTTCAAATCCGGTTGGCGCCTCCAAAACAGAGTACCGCTCTCAGCGTTCTGCTGAGGGCGGTATTTTTATGCGGAAAGGAAGTTTGTGATGGGCAATACAATGATGAACGCCTCTTATCAGGTGGGGACCATGGCAGTCTGGCTGGGCACTTTTGCGGACCCGGAAGAATTTTACCGGTATGTACAGACCTGTTACTGCACACTGGACGAGGCTGAACTGGACCCGGAGTATATTTTCTCCCCGGCGGAGTTTGAAGAGCGGCTTCACAAGCTGTTCCGTCCGGAGAATGGGGAACGCCCCGAGGAAGCTATTCTGCGCCGGGCTTTCCGGACCCAGTACAATGCGTTTGAGTATGACTTCGGTCTGCTGTTTGACGAGGACTTTGCAGTGTGCGATTACTGCATGGAGCCTACGGAGGATCTCTCCCTGCTGCTGGAGGAGTGGCCCGAGCTGCTTGAACCGGTCCGCAAGCTGGTCCAGGAGCAGAATTTCCGGGAGCCGGTCAACTGTATTTTTGCAGTGCCGTCCTGCATGTATACCGGGCCGGTCCGGATCTCCAATCCCCAGGGCGGAACACTCTGGTTCGTTGGGAATATGAAGGAGGGCGCTTTCTCCGACTCTGTGGCGGAGGATTACAATATCAAGTCCGCAGAGCTGGCAGAAACAGCCGAATAAGTAAAAAACACAGCCTGTATCCAACTGTCCGGGTACAGGCTGTGTTTTGCTTTTATGAAAGATTACAGGGACTTTCCGACTTCGGGGCCGGGGGTCAGCACCTCAGCGGATTCGGGAGTGACGATCACAATACCCTTGGTCTTGAGGCCGAACTGGGAAGTCTTGGCGTTGCCGGCTGCCACCAGATCGGCGTCGTCGGTCCAGCGGGCAGTACCCTTGATCTGATAGCCCTCCAGGCCTTCATAGACAACCACCGAAACATGGGCGTCCTTTTCCAGGTTGGCAAGGGTCTTGTTCATGAACACATCGCAGAGCAGGATCTCGCCCTGGGCGTTGATCTCCTTGAACATGATCACAATGGTGTTGGGGTACTCTCCATTGGTGGAGAGGGTGCAGTTTTTGGTTTTATTGAACAGTGCGCTGACACGCTCGTTGAGCTGATACATCGTTGTTTCCTCCTGTCTGGGATTGCTTGTATTTTGCAGCTGCTGATGTTATAATAATCCCAATGCATGGATTTTACAAGTATGTACTTTTTTGTAATATAACTTACCAAATAGTAAGTAACACGCTAATGCGGAGGGAATTATGACAGAGAAGGGAATTTGTCCGATCCAGACGGTATTTGGGATTCTGGGCGGTAAGTGGAAGCATCGCATCCTGCTGGAACTGCATCCGGGTCCGATGCGCTACAATCAGCTGGCAGCCAGCATCGGGACGATCAGCTATAAGGTGCTGACCCAGCAGCTCCGGGAACTGGAGGAAGACGGTCTGGGCTGCCGGAAGGTCTATCCCGAAGTGCCGCCCCGGGTGGAATACCGTCTGACTAACGAGGGAAAAAGTCTGATTGGCCTGCTGGACATGGTGTACGACTGGGGCTGGAACGATATGAAGAGCAAAGGCTTGCCCATCGACGCGTTAGGCGAGATGTGGCACGGCTACCGGGAGAAGGATGAGCGCATCATGTACCAGCCTTATTACCGGACAACAGAGATCGGGCACACAGAGGACTAAACAAGTTCATACATACGCCAAGGAAGGGCTCTTACTTCATAGTAAGAGTCTTTCCTTTTTTTAATCTTATTTCCTGCAGGCGAGAAGCTTACTTGATTGTGCGATATTTACAAAATTGCGCTCAGGAGTTATGGTTACGATAAGCAAAAGCCCAGTCGAACATGGAATATTCAAAGGAAAGGAAGAGAACAAATGAAAAAATATCTTGCTTCGCTGCTGGCTCTGGTGATGTGCCTGTCTCTGCTGGCCGCCTGCGGCGACCCTGGTGGAGCGACCTCTGGGGCTCCCGGCTCCAATCCTCCCGCCTCCCAGGCCATCGACCCCGACAAACAGGGGAGCACCGCTGTCACCATCGGCTATGTGGGCGGCCACTACGCCTGCTACCCCTCCTCCGCCAATTCCGACGATTTCATCCAGCAGGGTATGGTGTATGACAAGCTTTTTGAAGTGGATGACAATACCGGCGAGTACACCTCCCGAGTGCTGTCCTCCTGGGAGTGGGCCGACGATCAGACTCTGGTTATGACGCTCAAAGATGGCATCACCTTCTCTGACGGCAAACAGATGACGGCCGAGGATGTGCTGTTCTCCATCCGCAACTATATTGACCAGGGCGAAACCACCGACAAATACCAGTACTTCCAGTACATCGACTTCGACGCCTCCACCATCTCAGAGGATGGTATGACCCTGACCTTGGTCTACCAGTTTCCTTACGGCCCCGCCGAGCGCACCCTTAACTGCTCCATCATGCAGAAGGAGTTCACACAGGCCCACGATAACGCCGACCAGATCTGGTACACTGGTCCCGTGGGTTCCGGCCCCTATGAAATCACCGACTGCGTCCAGGACTCCTATGTGACCTTCACCCTCCGGGACGACTACTGGAACACCGATTACACCTATGATGCCACGGAGATTACCCTGCGCTTCTACACCGACGAAACCGCCATGTACATCGACTACCAGGCTGGCAATCTGGACGCCATGTACGGCGTGGGCACCACTGTGGCCTCCCAGGTGGAGGCGGCCAACGGCGGCCAAGGTTCTGTCCAATACGTCTCCAACAACGACGTGGCCTTTATCATGCTCAACGAGGACAACGAGTACCTGGCTGATCCCGCCGTACGGGAAGCCATTGCCTGCGCTTTGGACATGACCTACATCACCGATGTGGCCTACGGCCTGCTGGGCACTCCCGCCAAGAGCCACTATGCCTCCACCTTCGACTGTTACAGCGAATATGAGGGCTATGCCTACGACGTGGAGCGCGCCAAGCAGATTCTGGCTGACGCGGGATACAGCGACGGTGAAATCTCCCTGCGCTGGGTCTCCCCCGACCAGTCTCCCCAGCCCGAGGTAGGCAACTCCGTCCAGGCCCTGCTGGATATGATTGGCATCAATGTGTCCGTAGCCTCCTACGACTTGCCCACCGCTCTGGGCATGTATCTGGAAGGCGAGTCTGATATCATGATGATGACGGTCACCGGCGGTAACCCCACCAAGGAGCCTTATCAAACCCTGTCCGCCTTTGCCGCCGATGCTCCCTTCATCTGCATGTCCATCTCCGATGAAACCTATAACAGCTATTTGGCGGAGGGTCTCAATACCGTGGACGAGACGGCCCGCTGGGCAGCCTACCAACAGGCAGACCAGTGGCTGTACGAAAATTTTAATGCTCTTCCCATCTGCGAAACTCTGTCCGCCATCGTATACAACAGCCGCATTGCCACCTTCAACCAGTCTGCCGTGGGCCGCGGCTGTCTGGGGTCCCTGACCCTGGCCTGAACCGCACCGCTCCAGCTGTTTTCCCCGATGTGCAAGCCAGTTGCTCCGGGCATGCCCGGAGCAACTGGCAAATGATTCTGGAGGTGTTTGCACTTGCTGCGCTATTTCTTTAAGCGGCTGCTGCTCATCATTCCCACACTGCTGGGTGTGATGCTCATTATTTTTACCATTACCTATTTTATCCCCGGCGATCCTGCCAAGATGGCTCTGGGTTCCAACTACACCGAGGAGGCCTATCAGGCCAAGCGGGAGGAAATGGGCCTGAATAAGCCCTTTGTCCAGCGGTATGTGGACTATGTGGTGGGATTCGTCACCCGGCTGGACCTGGGGACCTCCTATGACTCTGGATGGACCGTGTCCAGCATGATTTTCAGCAGCCGTATGGGTATCACTGTCAAACTGGGCCTGCTGTCCTGTCTGATCACCATTGTATTCGGCATTGGCATCGGGATTTTGTCGGCAGTGAAAAAATATACCCTTGTGGACTATGCCGCTACTACGTTTGCCGTCATCTTCTCGGCCGCTCCTGGCTTTTGGGTGGCCCTGATGTCTATGCTGATTTTCTGCCTCCATCTGGGGTGGTTCCCCGCCTCCTGGGGCGTTGGCAGCTGGCGGGAAATTGTCCTGCCTGTGGTGTGCATGGCGTTGAGTCCGGTCTCTCTGGTGGCCCGCATCACCCGCACGAGCATGTTGGACGTCATCAACCAAGACTATATCCGCACCGCCCGTGCCAAAGGCGTCAAGGAGCGGTCCGTCATCTTCAACCACGCCCTGCGCAACGCCATGATTCCGGTGCTCACAGTGGTGGGTGCCCAGCTGACCATGGTGGTCGGCGGCTCCTTTATCATTGAATCTGTCTTTTCCATTCCAGGCATCGGAATGCTTCTGCTGTCCGCCATCAACACCCGGGATTTCCCCACCATCCAGGGGACCGTGCTGGTGTTGTCCATCTTTGTGTGTGTAATCAATCTGGTGGTAGATATCGCCTATGCCTTTGTGGACCCGCGCATCAAGTCCCAATACGAGAATGTGGGCCGCCGGCGCAGGGCAAGCGCCACCAAGGAGGTGGCCTGATGTTTTCCAAAAAAGCTGCGGCCCCCACAGTAGAAACCTTAGAGCGCCACAGCCAGTTTGTGGACATCTGGCGCCGCTTCAAGCGCAATAAGCTGGCTGTGTTCGGCATGGGTCTGGCCGTCTTTCTGATTCTGATGGCTGTGTTCGCCAATTTCATCGCTCCCTATGACCCGGCGGCCATCTCCACAGACCGGCTGGCCTCACCCAGCCTGGAGCACCTGATGGGGACAGACAACTATGGCCGGGATTTGTTCAGCCGCATCATCTATGGCGCACGGGTGTCCCTGCTCATTTCCCTGATGGCGCTGGTGTTCTCCCTTATCATCGGCATCGGGCTGGGGGCTACCGCCGGATACTTCGGAGGTTGGTATGAATCTGTCATCATGCGCATCTGCGATATCCTCATGTGTATCCCCGGGATGCTGCTGGCGGTGTGCATCTCCTCCCTGCTGGGCATCGGCGAGGTCAACACCGCCATCGCCATCGCCGTCAGCGGCGTGGCCCCCGCGATCCGGATGATACGGGCCACAGTCCTCCAAATCCGCAGCCAGGAGTTTGTGGAGGCAGCCAAGGCCACCGGCTCCAGCCAGCTGAAAATTATCTTCCACGAGATCTTGCCTAACATCCTCTCTCCGCTGATTGTGGACTCCACCATGCGCATCGGCGGCAACATTCTTCAAATTTCTGGGCTGTCCTTCATTGGCCTGGGCGTACAGTCTCCCACGGCGGAGTGGGGTTCGATCATGAGCGACGGACAGGAATTCATTACCACCTTTTGGCCTATGATCACCTTCCCGGGTATCGCCATCCTGCTGACCGTCTTTGCCTTCAACGTTATGGGTGATGGACTGCGGGATGCGCTGGACCCCCGGCTGAAGCAGTAAGGAGGCGGAACGACAATGGAACATCTGCTTGTGATTAAAGATTTGTCCGTCCGCTTTCAGACCATGGACGCGGATGTGCACGCCGTCAACGGCATTGACCTGGCCATCGATGCTGGCGAGACGCTGGGTCTGGTAGGAGAGACCGGCGCTGGGAAGACAACCACTGCCCTGGCCATTTTGAACCTGATCCAGTCCCCGCCGGGGAAAATTGAGTCGGGCCAGATCTTGTTTGCCGGAAGGAATATTCTGGAGATGACGGACGATGAGCTGCTTTCCATCCGGGGTTCCACCATCTCCATGATCTTTCAAGACCCTATGACTGCCCTGAATCCCATTTTCCGGGTGGAGGACCAGATCGCTGAGGTCATCCGCATCCACGAGAAAAAATCCAAGCGCGAAGCGGTGGAAAAGGCCCGGGAGATGCTGGAGCTGGTAGGCATCCCCGCCGAACGGGGCAGCGACTATCCCCATCAGTTCTCCGGCGGGATGAAGCAGCGGGTGGTCATCGCCATGGCGCTGGCCTGCTCGCCTAAGCTGCTCATCGCCGACGAGCCCACCACCGCCCTGGATGTGACCATCCAAGCCCAGGTGCTGGACATGATGACAGAGCTGAAAACCAAAATGGACTCCTCCATGCTGCTGATTACCCACGATTTGGGGGTGGTGGCGGAGACCTGCGACAAGGTGGCCATCATGTACGCCGGCGAGATCGTGGAGTACGGCAGTCTGGAAGATATTTTCGAGCACACGGCCCATCCCTACACAGAAGGGCTGTTCAGCTCTCTGCCCTCCCTGGAAAACGACGTACACCGGCTCAAGCCTATCCAGGGCTTGATGCCTGACCCGGCCAACCTCCCGGACGGCTGCAAATTTCATCCCCGGTGCCCCTATGCGGTGGACCAGTGCCGGAGTGGAGCGCCTGCGCTGCGGGAAATTTCCCCTGGCCACCTGTGCCAGTGCCGCCGGTGCCAAGCCGAGGGTCTTCCGGGGCGCGGCGCCACAGGAAAGGTGGGTGATTCCCAGTGAGTCAAGAGATCCTCCGTGTCGAGCATTTGAAGAAATATTTTGACACCCCCCGGGGCAAGCTCCACGCCGTGGACAACGTGGGCTTCACCCTAAACGCAGGTAAGACCTTGGGCGTTGTAGGCGAGTCTGGCTGCGGCAAGTCCACCTTGGGGCGGACGGTCCTGGGCCTCACCTCCGCCACCGACGGCAAGATCTTCTTCCAAGGGGAGGATATCACCTTTGCCAAAGGCCACGCCAGGCGGGAGCTACAGAAAAAGATGCAGATCATCTTCCAGGATCCCTTTTCCTCCCTCAACCCCCGGTATACAGTGTTCGAGCTCATCGCCAATCCCATCCGCACCTTCCGCCTGTGCCGGGGCAAAGCGGAGACAGAGCGTAAGGTGTTTGAGCTGATGGATACGGTGGGCCTGGCCCGGCGCTTCGCCTACGCCTATCCCCATGAGCTGGACGGCGGCCGCCGCCAGCGCATCGGCATTGCCCGGGCCCTGTCGGTGGACCCGCAATTCATCGTCTGTGACGAGCCGGTATCCGCCCTGGACGTGTCTATCCAGGCCCAGGTGCTCAATCTGTTGCAGGACCTACAGGAACAGAAAAATCTCAGCTATATCTTTGTCACCCATGATATGTCGGTGGTCAAGCACATCTCCGATGATATCCTGGTGATGTATGTGGGCTCCATGGTGGAGAAGTGCCCGTCCAAGAGACTGTTCCAGGCCCCGCTCCACCCCTATACGAAGGGCCTGCTGTCCGCCATCCCCGTGCCCTCCATCCGGCGCAAGCGCAGCCGCATCATCATGCAGGGAGAGTTGACCAGTCCGGTGGACCCAAAGCCCGGCTGCCGCTTTGCCAACCGCTGTCCCTATGCCAAGGACAGGTGCCGCCAGGAGCTGCCTCAGTACGAGGAAGTTCAGCCGGAGCACTTTGTGGCCTGCCATTATGCGAGGGAAATCAATGAACTGTAACCGATGGCTGACTGCTTTGCTCCTGCTCGTCGTCTGCCTGTGCCTGGCATTGGGAACAGCCGCAGCAACAGCTCCTTCCGTCTCTGGCGAAGAACAGGCGATTGCTGCCCAACTGGCCCGGGACAATGCAGCCAAGGCCGTGCCCTCCATCCCGCCTCTGGCGGGCGGCATCGGCCTGGCGGCGCTCCTGATCTTTGGGGCTATCACCAGCCGGAGGCAGCGGACGCAGGAGGAAGCCGGATATGATCCCATTCTGGAGGATCGCCGCATTGGCGACCCGTACCGCCGGCTGGCCAGCGCGGGCAAGCGCCGCCGACGCCGGTGAAAGCAGTCCCCTGCCGCCGTTTCTCAGCGGCAGGGGACTCATTTTGTGATATGAGGTGAACCAGAATATGGCCTACTATATTCAGGAAAACTGCGTGGCCTGTCAAAAGTGCAAGGTGGAGTGCCCCGTGGGCGCTATCCGTCTGACGGAGGACAGACCGGTCATCGACGAAGCCCAGTGCGTCTCCTGCGGGACCTGCGCTGTGATTTGCAACGAGGGGGCGCCCATCGACCTAAATGCGCCCCCGGCGCTTCCCGCCCTTCACCCCCTCTTGGAAAAAGACTGCGACCTGCTGGTGCTTGGCGGGGGCGGCTCCGGACTGGTGGCTGCCGCCCGGGCGGCCTGGCTGTCCGGGAAACGGGTTATTGTAGTGGAAAAAGGCCCCAAACCCGGTGGAGGCGCCTGGTACGCCGCAGACTTCAAAATCTACAACAGCCGCTGGCAGCAGCAGCGCGACATCCCGGACATCTTGGAGGACAGCGTGCGCCGGGCTATGGATGACACCTATTGGAAGCTGGATCCCCAGCTGGCCCGAAACTGCTTTCAGGCCACCGGAGCATTTTTTGACTGGCTGTGCGATACCGGAGAGCGCGTGGAGGATCAGTTCCGGGAGGGGACCTATATCTTTGATGGTCCCAACGGCCCGGTAATCCCCGTGTTTAAGCAGATGCGCCGGGGTAGGCAGGGCGGCACGGGAAAGTTTGTGGTGGACCAGATGACAGCCCTGTGCCAACGGCTAGGGGTAGAAATTCTCACTGGACACAAGGCCGTGGAGCTTTTTTCCCACCAGGATCTGGTGACCGGCGCGCTGGTACGGGATGCCGGAGGGATGACCCGCATCACCTGCCGGGCCTGTGTCCTGGCCACCGGGAGTTGGATCGGAGACCAACAGCTGCTGGAGCGGGTAGATCCTAAATTCGCCGCTATGTCTCCGGTGCGCAGTCCCCACCGCAGTCCCAAATACACCGGAGACGGACTCCGGCTGGCCAGGCAGGTCGGGGCGAAGCTGGACTATGACAGCTTCTGCCTGCGGCTCATGGGCCCTCTGCTCATGGCGGCGGACGGTACGCCCTATCAGACGCTGGGAGCCATGCTGTTTGACCCCTCGGTCATCTTTGTCAATCAGAACGGGAAACGGTGGATCAACGAGCAGACCGGCCCCCGCAAAGGCTTTTTTGACACGGCCATCTCACTGCGGGAGCAGCCGGGCGGAATATCCTTCACCCTGTTTGACGCCAACTGCATTGCGCACGCGGTTGAACGGGCCAAAGGCGGCGGTCAGCGGGGCATCTTCGGCGGCGTGGAATTCCCCAAGGACTGGAAAGCAGATATGGACGCCGCAGCGAAGGAATACCCTTTTGCTCTCTACCAGGCGGACTCGGTGGAGGCGCTGGCCGGCAAAATGGGGGTAGATCCCCAGTCTCTTGCCGGGACAGTTTCGCACTACAACGCCATGTGCGCCCGGGGATGGGACACGGACTTCTGCAAACAGGGCGAAGAACTGGTTCCCCTCTGCCGCGCCCCCTATTACGCCTTGCGGTGCTCCATGGCTACGGACGGCGCCTTTGGCGGCGTGCCAGTGGACCCGTGCTGCCGCGCTCTGCGCCCGGACGGCACGGCCATGGAAAATCTCTATGTCACCGGAGACTTTGCCTCAGGACGCTTTCTCAATCAAGGCGGAGTAAAAGTGCAGATCATCAACGACCTGGCCTGGGCCTTTGCCAGCGGCTTTCTGGCTGGCAGCCACGCAGCCACCTTGCTTTCCCAGTCCCGTTAACATTACGCCCGGGCCACCTTCCGGATTACCAAAACCGCCAAGGGGCGGCAGCACGGTTCTGTGCTGCCGCCCCTTGCGTGCAGAAAAGGAAACACAACTGCTTCCTGACAGGATTCAGCCAAGGATCATTGCAATGACCATGCCCACAATGGTGGCGGCCGAGGTAGCGCCGATCTGCACCACCACGATCTGCTTGTACACGTCCTTGTGGCTCAGGCCCAGGAAGCTCATGGAGACATTGAGCATACTGGAAAAGGGCATGGAGTCAAAGGTGGTGGCGGCGGCCAGGGTCAGGCGGTGGACCAGCCCCGCGTTGGCGCCGGCGGCGATGGCCTTGGCGCCAACGGTGCCCACCGCGCCGGAGATGCCGCCCATAGAGTCGGCGCTCAGCGCGGCGAACAGGGCCGTGCCGATGACCACCATCACATAGGGGCTGACGTTCATGCTGCCAATGGCATCCATAGCGGCATTGAAGAAGGCTGTATTGGAGATCAGAGTGGAGTAGCCCACGATGGCACACACCATCAGCAGGGGTACCGCCGTCTGAACACAGCCATTGGTCAGGGTCTTGGCCAGACGCTTGTGGAAGCCCCGCCGGATGTTCAGCAGCAGGCAGACCACAATGGCAGCAATCTGGGCGATGACGGTGGCGGGAGTGGACTCAATCTGAAAGCCGAACTGAAGCACAGGGCAGACGATCACTACCACCAGCAGGGGGATGATAGCCTCTACAAAGGAGGGCATTTGATCCTCAGCGAGATCGGCCGCATCCGCCCGCATTCCCGCTTCGGCAGGGGAAGGCTTGTAACCGATGCCCAGCTTGCGATACTTGCGCACCATTAGGAATTCTACATAGAGTAGAACCAGCGCCACCTGCACCACGCACATCACCACGCCGACGGCGGCACCGGAGTACATGGTGGTACCATAGGCCTGGGAGGCGATGAGGTTCGGGATGGTGGGAGAACCAGGCATCATGAAGGAGAAGGCGGAGTTGATGCCCACCATCACCACGCAGGCCACGTTCAGGGGCAGGTCGGCGGCCTTCATCAGGGAGAAGGCGAACACGGCCGCCAGGAAGGGCCAGGACTGGATGCCCACAAAGCCGCAGATGGCCACGAAGATAGCCAAGCTGAACACGGCAAAGTTAGTGCCAAATTTGTTAATGAGCATGCGGCCCAGCACCACGTCGGAGCCGGTACCGATCATACAGGCGCTGAACATGCCGCCGAACATGAAGGCGATAAATAGGTTGGTACAATAGCCGCCCGCTCCGCCGGAGAACAGGGTCAGTAGCGCGTTGACGGGGCCGCCTTCCACAGCGAAGGAGAGAATGAGGCTGCCGATGATGGCGGCGGGAATCAGGTTGACCCCCTTCATCACGAGAACCATCAGAACAACGAAGGACAGAATAAACAGGATCGCGGAGACTGCTACGCTTGTCATAACAAAACGCTTCCTCTCTTTTTTTGATTCGTTTACGCGATGGTCAGCTGAATGAGTCCTGTGTATTCGCCGGGTTCCACCCCCCTTTCCGTACCATCCACCGTCATGGTCAGCTTTTTCCCTTGGATACCCGTCATCCTGCCCCCCTTGGCGATGGTCAGTTTGGTCAGATAGCAGTCTCCGGTGACGTTCCACACGCCGCCGTCGGCCACGGTGACGATGACCCCGTTGTTGACGGGAGGGGCGGGGATCTGGGTGATGTTGGACAGTTCCTGGCAGTTGTTCTTGGTGATCTGGGTCAGGCCGTCCTTGTAAAAGGCGTTGGCCGCTGAGATCACGCCGTTCACGGTGGCGTTTTCGATGTAGATGTCCAGGTTTTTGGCTCCCATGAGCGCATCACCGAGGAAACCCCGCAGTTTTTCGGCGCCAGGAGGAGGCGGCGGTGGCGGCGGGCAGTCCGCTGGTTTGGGCTGGCGGCGGTTGCAGGCCCGGAAATTTGTGGTGGAGTTGAGAAAATCCCCGGTAACCTCCATATGGGCGATCTTCACGAAAATATCCTCGTCCGGGATGGCCGTGGCCAGGTCCCGGTCGTCCCGCACGTCCACCTCGCCCACGGGGATGAGGAAGGGGTCGTCACACATACCCACATCGTCGTTGTCCATGAGTTGAAGAATGGTGCCATTCTTTGCCTCCATCACCGCCTCGTCCAGCTCGATGTGCAGGTTGGAGCCTTTGACCACCATACAGGAGGCATCTGTGTGAAACTGCGCGCCGGAGTTTATTTTCAGCCAGCCGCCGTTGTGCCGATGACAAAACACACCAAACCGCTTGGAGTTGACCACCGCTCCGTTTTTGAACTCCACACAGCCGTTGCCCAGGCTCATCAGCGCCCCGGTGTAGGCCACGTTGAAGGTGGAGTGGTCGATCACATTCAGGCAGCCCGGCTCGTCGATGGAATCATAGTCGAACATGATGTCGTCCGCGATGCAGAAGCAGCCATAGCCGTTGTCTCCGGTGATTTCCACCAGGGAATCGTTCACATACATGCGGTTGAGCCGCGCTCCATCGATGGACAGCACACCCCAGCGGTCACAGGTGCAGTGGCAGCGGTTCATCGTCAGCACCCCGTTGCCCGCCAAGTTTAGAGTGCGGACGTTACCCCGCAGGCCGATGGACCAGGGCGGCTCCATCATACGCTCCATGGCCCGGCCCGCCTCCAGTTCCTCGGGGGTGGGTTCCTTGGCCTCGGCGTGGAGTTGGCAGTCGTCCATGGTCACCCTGGCGTTTTCCCCCACGAATAGCGTTCCCCGGCCGATTCCCTTAGTATGGATCTCCGTGTTGCGGATGGTCACCTCCGCGTTTCCCGCAGCGGCGATGGCCGCACCCATACCTACAAAATCGTCCGTTCCGTCCCCTTCCAGGGCGATGACGGTGTTGGAGATCTCATATTGGGAATCGCCGGTGATGTAAAAGCCGTTAAAATCCCACTCTCTGGACTCGATACGGACCCCTTGGGCTTTCTTATCGCTGAATTGTCCTCCTTGAAGGGCCGCCAAGACGGAGCTACTCTCCACAATTCGTCCGTCATCCAGGATGACGGCGGCATGGAAATTGCTCACTGTCTTCTCTCCAAACCGGAGGGACGTGCGGGTGAAGTTATCTGATACGGTCAGGTATACGTCTCCCTCATAGGTTCCGGGCCTGGGTGTACAAGTCACGCCGTTTACCGTCAGGGTCAGGTACTTTCCCTCCGGGGCTGCAATGGAAGCCCCTTCGGCGATGGTCAGGCGGGACAGCGCCTGGCTTTCTTTGACCATCCAGACGCCTCTGGAAATCGTTTTTTCTTGCATATTTTTATTATCACCTTTCTTTCCTTTGGACTTTATGGCGATGACAGAGCATAGGTTTACAGCCCCAGGTCCACCACAGCGTCATATCCGTCCCGGACCGCCATCATGACATTTTTGGCTTGGCGCGCGTCGCCCACCACATAGAAGGTGGAGCACAGAGGGCGCAGGGCCTCCACCTCATCGCTGCGGGAGCGCATCCCGGCGGCCAGCACCACACTGTCGCAGGGGAAGGTCTCCTCCGCGCCGCTGTCCAGGTGCTTCACCGTCACGCTGTCCCCGGTGATGGCCGTGCAGCCGGCGCTGGTGAGCACCCGGATGGCCCGGGCCTCCACCTCGTGGTGGAGCCACAGGAAGGGGTACTTCAGGCAGTCGGCGGCAATGTCGTCCTGGAGCTCCACGATGGTGACCTCATGGCCCAGGTCGCTGAGGTAGACGCTCTCCTCGCAGCCGATCATCCCCCCGCCGATGACCACCACACGCTTGCCCAGGGGAGTATCCGGCATCAGATCCGCGCCGAAGAACACGTTGTCCCCCTCCACACCGGGGATGGGGGGCGTCACCGGCCGGCCGCCCACTGCGGCAATGAGCACGTCAGGCCTGACCTCATCTACGACGGCTGCGTCCACCGTGGTATTCAGCCGTACTTCGATCTCCGGATGAGCCAGCACCTTGCGGATTTGGCTGTCCCGATAGCGTTTCATGGTCAGCTTGTTGGGGGCGCCATTATCGGCGAACTTCAGCGCGCCGCCCAGCTTATCCCGCGCCTCGCACAGCACCACGCTGTGGCCCTTCTCCGCCGCAATGAGGGCCGCCTCCATTCCCGCCGGGCCGCCCCCGGCAATGAGAATCCTCCGTCGGCGATTGACGGGCAGGGGGTGGAAAAAGTCGCACTCCCGGCCGATGATGGGGTTGACCGCGCACCGCATTCCCCGGAAGGCGATCATGGAGTTCATACAGTCCGAGCAGCGCAAGCAGGGCGTGATCTCATCCTCCCGCCCCTCTATGATTTTCTTGGGCAGAAAGGGATCGGCTACCAGGCCCCGGCCGATGGCGATACAGTCCGCGTCGCCGCTGGCGATGGCGTCCTCCATCTGCTCCGGGAAGTTGTAAGCGCCCACGGAGCACACCGGGGTCTTGACGTGTTTTTTGATCTCCGCGGCCAGATTCCGGTTCTCCATGTCGTGCTCGAAGGGGCCGGGGTGCATCTTCACACAGGAGTACTCCACCTGCTGAGTGCCGGCTGAGACATGAATGAGTTCCACCTTGCCGTCCAGGGCCTTGGCGATCTGGATGCCATAGTCCAGGCCGTAGCCTCCCTCCGTGCGCTCGCTGCCGGAGATGCGCACTTCGATGGGAAAATTCTTGCCCACTGCGGCGCGGATCTCGTCGATGCACAGCAGCAGGAAATTCAGCCGTTTCTCCGGCGTTCCCCCCCAGTGGTCTTGGCGGAAGTTGGTCAGGGGGCTCAAAAACTGGTGGATGAGCCAGCCGTGACCGGCGTGGACGGTGACCATGTCGAAACCGTAGTGCTTGGCATTCGCCGCGGCCTGGCCGAACATGTTGGCCGCGTGGACGATCTCCTCCTCGCTCATGGCCCGGACCTCGTCTCCCCAGTCGTCCACATAGGCCGAGGGACCGGCGGGAGTTTTGCCCAGAAATTCCGGTGCGCATAAGGCTCCACCGTGGTCCAGTTCAGCGGAGGCCGCCGCGCCTTGGGAGTGGATAGCATCCACCAGCTTGCAGAAGCTGCTGGCGTTTTTGGGGTCGTCAATGCCGATCTGCTCCGGGTGGGACTTGCCGTTTTGAAGATCTACAATGACCTCGCCCACGCAGACCACCGCCGCCCCGCCAGCGGCCCGAAGCTTGTAATACTCGACGCCCTCCCGAGTATATTTGGTGTCCGGCCCTAGCTCTGACAGCGAGGTGGGTGCAGAGAAGATGCGGTTTTTCAGCGTCAGCCCCGCCAGGGTGATTGGACGGAGCAGCTTGGGATACTTGGTGTTCATCATTATCTCCTTTTCTTGGGGCATCACCGGCCCGGCTGGTGTTCCGGGATGCGGGGATCGTTATAGCGGTGGTCCTGGTCCAGCGTCTCATAGGGTTCTGGCCACATCACGTCCCGCTGAGGCGGCTGGAGCAGGCTGTACGGCCTGTGCCATGGACCGGGATAGGTCACAGCGGGCATTCCGGCGGTGACCGGAGGGGGTGGGGGTGCGTCGGGATCGGTACGGCGGGCGTATTCTTCGGCGGCCCAATCCCGGTAGTCCAGGTCGGACATGATATCGGGGCACACCTGCTCGTTGAGGTACTTCAGCCGTCCGTCTGTCTCATCGATCACGAAGTCGGACCCGTACCGCTCCCACATGATATGACACCACTTGGTCCCATCGGGGTCCAGTGTGGAGTGGATGGCACCAGGGGTGACGAAGGAGCCCCGGACGCTCCTGCCGTCGTCGGCCACCTCAATCACATCGCAGGTCAGGGTGTGAACGGAGCACTCCATCAGGGGCCGGAAATCCTTCCCGGCGATCTCCGGGTAGAGGTCGATCATCTGCATCCACCGCTCCATCCCCATACGCTCATAGTCGGTGATGTTCCCGTGCCAGACTTGGTCAAAGCCCACCATGCAACCGAAGAAGTGGCCCCAGCCACAGTCCTCTGTATGCACCCATAGCTGGTCATACTCCGTGGCTCCGTCGCAACGGGCGTGGAGATACTGGTGCCGGGCTTTGACGTTTTCCGCCTCCTGGCTCAGCGCCGCGTTATGGATCCGCCGCTCCAGGCTCAGATGTGTTTTCATCTCCAGTTCCTCCCTTCTCCGGCTCTCATGCCGACGACGGCCGGGGGCCGGTAGCCCTCGGGGCCGTAGCTGATGTCGTCGCTCCATGTCTCATAGTTCTTTGGGGGCATGGGGGGATAGTCATCCCACCAGTTAAAGGTCACGTCGTGGGTGAGCCTCTCCACGATAGGCTGGCCAAACTCCCGGCGCACCGGGTTCCGGGACTCGGCGGACCAGTCCTCATACACCGGGTACTCGCCGTAGTCGTGGCCCGCCTGGCAGTCCACGTCGGTGGATACCACGATGTGCCAAAGCTTCCAGCCGTCCGCTTCTCGGACAAAATCCGCCGCCACTTTGCCCAGCATCCACTGAACATGGGCAGTGCCGTCGGGCCGGGCCATGGCCTCGTTGCCGATGGAGTACCACAGGCCCTTGGCGGTCTGTCCGTCCCGCGCCACCTCTACCAGCCCGGTGGTTAGAGGATGGGCGTACATATTGCCCAGGTTCAGCTCCTCCGCCCCGTTGGCGGCGCGCTGTTCCTCCAGATGGGCCTGGTGGGCGTCCACATAGTAGCCTCGGATGGCCTCCATACCCACGTAGTAGCCCCAGTTGGAGCCGTAGGAGGCGGTCTTTTTCCACTCGGGCTCTGTCACCCACAGGGTGTCCAGCTCCTCCTGGCGGCGGTCCCAGGTCTGGAGGAACACCCGCTTGTGCATCAGCTGCTTGATCTGCTCCACATCCCAGACGCGGCGCATTTCTTGTTCCAGGGCCAGTTCATTCCGTTCCATCTATGTACCTCCTCTCAGACACCGTAGCTGAAGGTGTCGGCAAACGTGTGGTAGGGCTCCGGAATCCGGGGCGATCCGGTCAGCGGCCGCCGGCCGCTGTACTGCACCCGGTTGGGTCGGCCATGGAGTAGGCCGGCATGGCGAAGTCTTTTAGAGGGGCGAACTCCGGCAGCTCGGGCAGCGGCTGGGCAGGCTGTCCCCAGTCGGTGCCGCAGCGGGCGTCCACGTCGTTGGTGATCTGCAGGTGCCAGAGCTTCCAACCATTCCCCTCCCGGACAAAGTCTGCGGCGTAATACCCCCAGGTCCAGCTGGCGGTGGGGCCGCAGGAGAGCACTTGAGCCTGACTGCCCCAGCAGTACCAGAGGCCCTTTGCCGTCTCCCCGTCCCCCGCCACCTCGATCACCGGGCAGGCTACGGGGAAATCCCGGAAGGTCCCGATGCCAAAGTTTTCCTCCGCCGTCCTCTGGCCGATCTCCTGGGGGAACTTTCTTTGCAGCAGCTCCGCCACCAAGGCGTTGCGGGCGCGGACGGCTTGATAATAGCCGCGCACCGCATCTGGACCCACATACCAGCCGTCGTTGTCGCCGTAGCACACGTCGTCTCTGGATGACCACAGGGCATCGAAAATTTCGGCATCCATATTCATGATAATATGGTTGACATAGATGCCCATGAGATTCTTGATATCCCGCTGATCCTCCCAGCGCCCCACCTGTTCTTCCAGCGAACCTGTATTCCAGTTCATGTCATCACTCTTTTCTGTTCCAAAATTGATAAATCAAAATTGATAAATTTAGTATAAAAGAGCGAAGGCCCCTTGTCGTTGTCTTTCACAGACAGCCTGCGGAGCAATTTTGTCTGTCCTGGCCAATTTGTCTGGTTTGAACAAATGGATTGCGCCGAGCCGCCAGCTCGTGTATAATGATGACAAGCCCCAGGCCTTTGCTCATGTTAGATAAAGAAGTAAAAGAAGTGTAAAAAATTTTGCCGTCCCTATCCGGCTGACTGCCGGACAGGTCGGGCTTTATGCGCCGGGCAATTCTACCTTGCCGACAAAAGAATAATAGATTTCGATTTCCTGTCTGCGTAACTTG
>ERZ1106929.1681-NODE-1681-length-17567-cov-9.693239_pt1 | contig 17567 bp, 18 predicted proteins | sample MGYA00403662_ERZ1106929 | MGnify/ENA primary metagenome ERZ1106929 (study PRJEB35170, sample SAMEA104062442) | human gut metagenome | biome: human gut; feature: human-associated habitat; material: faeces | place: Denmark | collected 2013-02-20 ... | reverse complement strand
CTGGCAGTATAAGCAGTCCGGCGTCCTTTTGAAAACGGGATAAAGTAAATTTGCTTTACGGAGTTACGGCCCACACCCGGGCGGGCAGGCCGGTGGCCCCCTTGATGTTGGGGTAGGACACCAGGATCACCGCCCCGGCGGGGGCCACCTGATCCAGGTTGCACAGCAGCTCCACCTGGAGCTTGCCGCTGGAGAGCACGTACCGCTCGCAGGCCAGGTCTCCCGCTTCGGCGGCCAGCTGGGAGGCGTCGGTATCGATGGTCTCATGGCCGTTGGCGGCGGCGGAGCGGGTCTCGTAGATGTACTTCAGCGCCTCCATGGACCAGCCGGGGGTGTGCTCGCCCCCCTCAGCGTCGAAGTTGGACAGGGCGTCCATGCTGGGCCAGCGCTTGCCCCAGTCGGTGCGCAGGGCCACGAAGGCCCCGTCGGGGATGGGGCCGTATTTGGCCTCATAGTCCAGAATGTCCTGGACAGTGACGGCATAGTGCACGTCCTCCTTCACCTTCTCGCTCACGTCCACCACGCACAGGGGATAGACCAGCTGCCGGGCCCCGTAGGCCTCGGACAGCAGGCCGCCCTTGAGGAAGTGGCCGGGAAAGTCGATGTGGGTGCCGAACTGGCCGGGGAACTTGAAGGTCTGGATCAGGCAGTCCAGCATGGGGTTGCCCCAGTCGTACACCATTTTGGACAGCTCCACCGACCCGTCCGGGATACCCGACCAGTAGGGGCTGTCGTTGTCCAGGGGGTGGGAGAGCTCCACCCACTTGTACTCTCTCGCCTGTTCCAGTGCGGTCCAAAGTTCGTACATAATCGCTGCCTCCTCCGCCATGCAGTGCATGGAAATTTGATAGCTTATTGTACCACGGCAGGGGAGGACCTGTCCAGAAAAAGCGCCGGGCGGTCAGGGGACCGGAATGGTCTCCCCAAAGACGGTGACGGAGACCGCCTGCTCCGGGTCCGTGATCCGTTCCAGCTGGAACACGGCCTCAGCTTGGCCGGCGTCCGAGTTATAGGTGAGATCCAACAGCCGGGACATGGGCAGGGTGGAGCCGTCCGCCAGGGTGAGGAAGGTCTCCTCCATCAGGGAGGAGAGGCCCACGGGGCCCCACATGCGGCTGTCGTGCTCCTCCCCCTGGAGGGTGAGGGCGCAGCTGATGGGGGAGAGGTACAGCTGGGTCACCTCCATCTCGTCCTCTCCCACCAGGACGGCCTGCCGGACGGAAATCTCTGTGCCGCTGTCCTCCTCCGGCAGGTCCACGGTGCAGGTCCATGCCTCCTGGGAGAAGTCGATCTCCAAATTCTGCACCGTCTCCCGACCGGTCAGGCGCACCGGGGTGAGGACGGCGGTGCGGCCGGTGAAGGGCTCAGTCTCCGCCTTCAGATAGGAGGTGGGGGAGCGGTCCCACAGCAGCGTGATGTGGTTGTCGGCGGGGTCCTCATCCTCCAGCATCGTGGACCCATACCGAAAGCCCCCAATGCCATCCCGGTCCTCCAGCTCGGGCAGGAGGTCCGAATCCAGGTCGAGGAGGTATTCTGCCTGGTCCAGCGCCGTTCCCTCCGGGGCGGTCACCTCCACCAGAACGGTGAAGGAGTACCGGTCGGCCAGCGCCTGCCGTACGGATATGGTCCAGCCATTTTCATAGGTGTGGCTCTGATCCACCGCCACCACGCCTGCCCCCAGAAGCTCCGTATCCTGGGGCGTGCGCTGGAAAAAGGAGAGGAGCCGGGGGTCCAGGGCAGAAAACGCGGCGGCGGCGCAGGCCAGGGCCATGGCCGCGGCGGCGGTGAGGACAAACACGCTCTTTTTCCAGCGCCTGGACGGATTTTTCACCGCTTTCTCCGGCGCCTGGAGGCGGGCAAACATGGCCTCCTCCTGGTCCGGGGCGGGGGACATCTGTTCAAAAAGATGGTTGAGTTCACGAGGGTCCATAGCCTTCCGCCTCCAATCGCAGTTTCAGGGCCTTTCGGGCCCGGGACAGGTGGCTGCGGAGGGTGCCCGGCGACTCCCCCAGCAGCTGGGCGATCTCCCCGGTGGAGTAGCCCTGGTAATAATAAAGGTAGAGGATGAGCCGCTCCCGGGCGGGCAGGGCCGCCACCTGCTCCCACACGCCGGCCTCCTCCGGCGGCTGCCAGGTGAGGCGGTCCAGCTCCTCCGGGTCCGCCCGGCGGGTGCGCCACCAGTGCTTCAGTTGGTCCCGGCACTCGTTGCGGGCGGCGACGATGAGCCAGGCCTTCTCCCGCTCCGGGTCCTGGAGGGCGGGCCCGCGCTCCAGGCGCTTGCGGAAGACGGTCTGGGCGGCGTCCTCCGCGTCAGGGACATTTTTCAGCATCAGCAGACAGATCTGATAGACCATTTTGATGTGCCGCCGGTACAGCCCGGCCAGCTCCTCCGGGGCCAGGGCCGTGTGCTTCTCCATGGGACCGCCTCCTTGTTCTCGCTCTCTATTTATAACACGATTGTCCCGGGAATTGTGCGGCAGAGGGCGAAAAATTCTTTGCGCCCGGCCAAAGCGCGGGAAGCAAAAGGTCGGCGGAGGGAGCCGTATTGATGCTGTTCCACCAGAGAAGGACACGGAAAATTCACGAATTTTTCATTCTTGGACTGGGAATTCATGTTGCCATCCCGTCTGGAATATCGTATAATAACTAAGATAGACATGTTGTCTCCAAAGGGCTGGCTTCGGCCCGGCTGGGGAGTGGCCGTCAATCACAGCAGGAAGGAAGGGGTCGCGTTGTTGGAGACGTTGATGAGCTTTATTCAGGAGGAGATCCCGTTTGTCACCACCATCCGGATCTTCGATCTGATCGACATCGCCATCTTGTCCGTTGCCATCTACCAGCTGCTGTGGATCATGCGGAAGAGCAGCTCCGGCCGGGTCATCAAGGGCGTCCTGGTGCTGATCGTGGCCATCGCCGCGGCCGACTGGCTGCAGCTCACCGCCACCAGCTGGGTGCTGAACTGGGTGGTGGAGTGGGGCATCCTGGCCCTGGTCATCCTGTTTCAGCCGGAGATCCGCCGGGTGCTGGAGCGGCTGGGCAGCGGGAAGCTGTCCAGCATGTTCAGCAGCCAGCGCCCCGCCTCCCCCTACGACATGGAGACCGCCATCCGGGAGACGGTGGAGGCCTACACCTCCATGTCCAAGGACAAGGTGGGGGCCCTCATGGTCTTTGAGCGGAAAAATCTGCTGGACGACGTGATCAAGACCGGAACCCCCCTGGACTGCTCTGTGTCCAGCGAGCTGTTGAAGAATCTGTTTTGGAACAAGGCCCCCCTCCACGACGGCGCGGTCATCGTGCGGGAAGGGCGTATTGTGGGGGCGGGCTGTATGCTCCCCCTGTCCGGCAATGTGAATCTGAGCCGGGATCTGGGCATGCGCCACCGGGCGGGCATCGGCATGAGCGAGCACTCCGACGCGGTGGTGGTCATCGTCTCTGAGGAGACCGGCTCCATCTCCGCCGCCATGGGCGGCATGCTCAAGCGCCATCTGGCCCCGGAGACCCTGGAGCGCCTGCTGCGCAACGAACTGCTGCCCGAGGAGGCGGAGGAGGAGAAAAACCTGAATCTGAGCGGCCTTCTGTCCAATCTGATCAGCCGTGGAAAGAAGGAGGGGGAGGAATGATGGAGCGTCTGAAGGAAAGCCGCTGGCTCTATATCCTTGTCTCCGTCCTGATTGCGGTGGCCTTCTGGCTGTATATCCGGAATGTGCAGAACACCGCCAGCGACTATACCATTTATAATGTCCCGGTCCAGATCACCAACAGCCGGGTGCTCAACGAGCGGGGACTGACGGTGGCCAGCCTGTCCCAGGACACGGTCAATGTGACGGTGAACGCCCCCTGGAGCGTCCAGCGGAACCTGAACCGGAACAACATTGTGGCCACGGTGGATGTGTCCACCATCACGGAGGCGGGCTCCTATGAGCTGGCCTGCACGCCCCGGCTGCCCACCAACGTGGACACCACGGACGCCTACTTCCCCGCCAACCAGGAGACCCAGACCATCACCGTCACAGTGGACACCCTGACCACCGAGACCATGAACGTGGAGGTCCGGCTGGAGGGCAATGTGGCCGACGGCTATCAGGCCGGGACGCCGGTGGCCGACCCTGAGACGGTGACCGTCAGCGGCACGCCGGACGCGGTGGCCCGGGTCCGCCGGGTGGTGGCTGTGCTCCAGGCGGAGAACCTGGACCAGTCCTTTGCCGGCAGCCTGCCCCTGGTCATGCTGGACGCCGACGGCAACGAGATCACCGACACCAATGTGACCCTCAGCCAGGACACCGCCTACGTCACCATGACGGTGGGCGTGGTCAAGGAGGTGGACCTGACGGTCAACCTCATCCCCGGCGGCGGCGCCTCGGCGGACAACGGGACCGTCACGGTGAACATCCAGCCCAAGACCATCACGGTGGTGGGCACCCAGGAGGAGCTGTCCGCCCTCACCGAGATCTCCCTGGGCAGCATCGACCTGTCCCAGGTGATCGGCACCTCCACCCTCACCATGCCCATTGAGCTCTCGCCCACCCTGGAGAATGCGGACGGGGTGACCGAGGCCCAGGTGACCGTCACCGTCAGCGGGCTGGAGACCCGGTCCTTTGACGTGACCAATATTTCTGTTATCAACGTGCCCGACCCCTACGGGGCGGATCTGGTGACCACCACCCGGACGGTGGTGGTCCGGGGGAGCGCCAGCGTGCTGGACCAGATTGACGCCAGCCAGCTGCGCATCGTGGCGGACCTGTCCGACGTGGCGGGCACCGGCATCCGGTCCGTCCCGGCCCAGGTCTACCTGGACGCCAGCGACGAGGTGGGGGTCATCGGCACCTATACCATCAGCGTAAACATTACCCAGTAACATCGGAGGCGTTTCATTTCTATGGTACAAAGCGCAATCGTAAAAAAGCAGATCAAAGAGGGCGTGGTGGAGGTCTCCCTCCTGCGGCAGGTGGAGTGCGGCCTGAGCTGCGGCGGAAACTGCGCCGGCTGCATGCAGAAGCCCCAGGGAGAGCTGCTGGCCCTGGCCAGCGACCCCATCGGCACCAAGCCGGGGGAGCGGGTGGAGGTGGAGCCCTCCGCCGGCCACTCCATCGGCCTGTCCGCCCTGGTGTTCGGCGTGCCCTGTATTTTCCTGGCTCTGGGCTACCTGGCGGGGATGGCCCTGGGACTGGGCGAGGGTGCCTCGGTGGGGACTGCGGCCGTGGGCCTGCTGGTGGGTTTTCTGCCCGCCGTGTGGGTCAACCGCTGGATCACCCGCAGCCAGAAGCCGGAGTTTGTCATCCTGCGCCACCAGGCGTAAGGCGGTGGATGCGTGTTCGGCTATGTCCGGCCTGTCCGGGAGGAACTGAAATGCCGGGACTTTGACCTGTACAAAGCCACCTACTGCGGCCTGTGCGGCGCCATGCGCCGGCGGTACGGGTGGCTGGCCCCCATGTTCCTCAACTACGACTTCACCTTTCTGGCCCTCCTGCTCTCTGAGCCGGAGGAGCGCTTTGCCCCCTGCCGGGGGCGGTGCCACGCCAACCCCCTGCTGAAAAAGCCCATGTGCCAGCCGTCGGAGGCCCTGGACGCGGCGGCGGACGAGAGCGTGGTGCTCACTTGGTGGCAGCTCCGGGACAAGGCCCGGGACAGCGGCCTCTGGAAGGGGATTCCCGCCCGGACGCTGGCCCTCCTGCTGAAGCCGGCCTACCGGAAGGCGGCCCGCCGCCGTCCGGAGTTCGACCGCTGTGTGCGGGAGAGCCTGGAGAAGCTCTCCGCCCTGGAGGCGGAGGGGTGCTCCTCCATGGACCGGGCGGCGGACACCTTCGCGGTGCTCCTCCAGGGGGCGGCCCCGGCCTCGGGGGAGGCGGCCCGGGACCGGGCGCTTCAGCAGCTGCTCTACCACCTGGGGAGGTGGATCTACCTCATCGACGCCCAGGACGACCTGGAGGAGGACCGGGCCTCGGGGAACTACAACGCCGTGGCCGCCCGCTTCGGACCGGAGGGGGACGGCGAGGCCATGAGGCGGACTCTGGACCACTCGCTGAACCTGATGGGTTCGGCGGCCCAGCTGGCGGACTTCGGATGCCGCTGGCCGGTGATTGAGAATATTCTGTATCTGGGCCTCCCGCTGGTGCAGCAGGCTGTGTTCGACGGGAGCTGGAAGCAGATCCAAAAACAAAAGATATGGAGACACAACACATGAGAGATCCATACAGCGTTCTGGGCGTCAAGCCCGACGCCAGCGACCAGGAGATCAAGAAGGCCTACCGGGAGCTGGCCCGCAAGTATCACCCCGACAACTACGTGGACAACCCCCTGGCCGACCTGGCCGAGGAGAAGATGAAAGAGGTCAACGAGGCCTACGAGGCCATCCAGAAGCAGCGCAGCGGCGGCGGAGGGGGCGGTTACAGCCAGTCCTCCTCGTCCTCCTCGGGCGGCTACCAATATGGCTATCAGCAGCAGTCCTACGGCGGGACCAACAACCCCACCTTCAACCGGGTGCGCAACCTGATCAACATGGGGGACCTGAACTCCGCCGAGCGCCTGCTTCAGGAGGTGCCCCAGAAGAGCGGCGAGTGGTACTTCCTCATGGGGAGCATCGCCTACCGCCGGGGCTGGCTGGACGAGGCCATGCAGAACTACAATCTGGCCGTCCAGATGGAGCCGGGCAACCCGGAGTACCGCCAGGCCCTGAACATGATGCAGCGGGGCGGCCAGGCCTACCGCCCCTATGGAAACAGCGGCGGAATGGACTCCCTGGACTGCTGTACCACCATGCTGTGCCTGAACTGTCTGTGCGGAGGCTGCAACTGAGATGAAAGCGACAAAGACTTGGCAGGTGGCCCTGGGCGGCGTGCTGGCCGCGGGCAGTCTGGCCGTGCTGTGGCTGGCCTGCGTAGTCCCCTCGGGACAGCTGGGGGTGACTGCGGTGGCGGGCCTGTTCCCTGTGGGGGCCGTTCTGGCCGCCGGACGGGGCGCGGGCCTGCTGTGCTGGGCGGCGGCCTCCATTCTGGGGCTGCTGCTCCTGCCGGACAAGGGGGTGGCTCTGATGTACCTGGTGTTTCTGGGCCTGTACCCGGTGGTCAAGAGCCGCCTGGAGCAGCTGAAGAGCCGCACTGCGGAGTGGGCCGGGAAGCTGGTCTATTTCAACGCGGCCCTGACCCTGCTGTGGTTTGCCTTCCGGGAGCTGTTTCTGCCCGCCCTCCCGGAGTGGATGAGCGCCCAGGCGTGGGTCCTCTATTTGGCGGGCAACGTGATCTTTATTTTGTATGACATCGCTCTGTCCCGGCTGATCGGTGGGCTCAACGCCCGGCTGCGGCCCAAGGGGATGTAGAATGTGAACATGAGGGAGTGACCGGATTTGGTCAAGAGTATGACAGGGTACGGCCGGGCGGAGGATACCGTCGCAGGGTGTACCATTACGGTGGAGCTGCGGTCGGTGAACAACCGGTATCTGGACTGCAATGTGCGCATGCCCCGGCTCTACCTGTTCGCGGAGGAGGCCATCAAGTCCCGGGTGCAGAACACCATCTCCCGGGGCAAGGTGGATGTGTTTGTGACCCTGGACAACACAGGGGCCGAGCAGGTGAAGGTGTCGGTGAACCGCCCGGTGGCCGACGGCTATTTTGCCGCGCTGAAGGAGCTGGCGGGGACCTATGAGCTGCCCCAGGACATCTCGGTGTCCCTGCTGTCCCGGTTCCCCGACGTGCTGCTGGCGGAGAAGACGGAGGAGGACCTGGAGGGGCGGGCGGCGGCCATCTGCGCCGTGCTGGACCGGGCCCTGGCCGACTTCGACCAGATGCGCACCCGGGAGGGGGCGCGGCTGGAGGCGGACGTGCTCTCCCGGGCCCAGACCATCGAGACGCTGGTGGGCCAGGTGGAGGAGCGCTCTCCCCAGACCGTGTCCGAGTACCGCGCCAAGCTGGAGGCCCGGATGCAGGAGGTCCTCTCCAACACCCAGATCGACCCCGCCCGCATCCTCACTGAGGCGGCCATCTTTGCCGACAAGGTGGCGGTGGACGAGGAGACCGTCCGCCTGCGCAGCCACATCGAGCAGCTGCGGGGGATGCTCTCCAAGGGAGGGGCCGTGGGCCGGAAGCTGGACTTCCTGATCCAGGAGTTCAACCGGGAGGCCAACACCATCGGCTCCAAGTGCAGCGACCTGGAGATCGCCCGCCACGTGGTGGACATCAAGGCGGAGATCGAGAAGATCCGGGAGCAGGTGCAGAATATTGAGTAAGGGGGCGGCGGATTGAAGCTCATCAACATTGGATTTGGAAATATGATCTCCGCCGGGCGGCTCATCGCCATCGTCAGCCCGGACTCCGCCCCCATCAAGCGGATGGTCCAGGAGGCCCGGGAGCGGGGCGTGCTCATTGACGCCAGCTACGGGCGGCGGACGAGGGCGGTGCTGGTGATGGACAACGACCACCTGGTGCTCTCCGCCCTCCAGCCGGAGACGGTGGCCAACCGGCTGTCTGGGGAGAAGGATACGGGAGAGGAGGAAGACGAATGACGCGAAAGAAGGAGCGGGGACAGCTGATTGTCCTCTCCGGCCCCTCCGGGGTGGGAAAGAGCACGGTGATCGCCGAGCTGCTGGGGCAGCGGGACAACATCTATTTCTCGGTGTCCTACACCACCCGGCAGCCCCGGGTGGGGGAGCAGAACGGCGTAAACTATAACTTTGTCTCCCGGGAGGAGTTTGAGCGGATGATCGCCGCCGACGAGCTTTTGGAGTTTGCGGAGTATGTCCATAATTACTACGGCACCTCCCTGAAGCTCATCCAGGAGAAGCTGGCGGCTGGAATTGACGTGTTGCTGGACATTGAGGTCCAGGGAGCGGCCAAGGTGCGGGAGCGCTGCCCCGACGCCCTGTTTATCTTTATCATCCCCCCGTCCTTTGAGGAGCTCTCCCGCCGGCTCCACCGGCGGAACACGGACAGCGAGGACGTGATCGCCGGCCGCCTGGAGAAGGCCCGGCAGGAGTTCCGGGAGATCCCCAAGTACGACTACCTGGTCATCAACGACAAGGTGTCCAATGCGGTAGAGGAGATCGCCGCCATTCTCACTGCGGCGGAGTGCCGCGTACCCAACCGGAGCCACATGCTGGCTCAATTTGCGTGATTTTGAAGAAAAGAGGAGTTATGCCCTATGATGCTGTATCCTGCTATGAGAGACCTGCTGAACAAGGTGCCCAGCCGCTATAAGCTGGTGAACGTGGTGGCCCACCGGGCCCGGGAGATCTCCACCGAGGCCGAGCTGGCCGGAGAGCCCCTGGACGAGAAGTCGGTGAGCATCGCCATCCAGGAGGTGGCCGACGGCAAGCTGGACGAGCAGCTGGAGCAGATGAACCAGCTGGACCAGAGCCAGCCCCAGTAAGAGCGAAGGGGAGAGGGGAAGCCCGTGGGACACATGACGGCCAAGGTGGCGGTGGCCAAGGCGATTTACGCCATCGACCGGCCCTATGACTACCGGGTCCCCCGGGAGCTGGAGGGCCGCCTGCGGCCCGGCATGCGGGTGCTGGTCCCCTTTGGGGCGGGCAACCGGGGGTCGGACGGCGTCGTCCTGGCCCTGAGCCGGGAGGGACCGGAGGGCGGCCTGAAGGATATGATTGCCGCCCTGGACGACCGGCCGGTGCTGGACGAAAAGCTGCTGAAGCTGGCACTGTGGATGCGGGAGCGGTACTTCTGCACCGTCTACGACGCGGTGAAGGCCATGCTCCCGGCGGGGCTGTACTACGCCCTGCGGGACTGCGTCGCTCTGAAGGATGGAGTGGACCGGGCGGCGGCCTTCGAGGCCGCCGGGGAGTCCAAAGCCGCCCAGAAGCTGGCGGAGCTGCTGCTGGCCTGGGGCGGACAGGGAGACATGGAACAGATCCGCACCGCCTTTGGGGCCAAGGACCCGGACGGCGCCATCCGGACGCTGATTGACCGGGGGGCCGCAGAGCGGATCACCAGCGCCCAGCGGGGCATCGGAGATAAAAAGGAGAAATTGGCGGTGCTGGCCATGCCGGCGGAGGAGGCCATGGCACGGGTCACCCCCCGCCGCAGGACGGCGCCGCTGCGCTATTCTGTCACCGAGCTCCTGTGCCAGCTGGGGGCGGCTCCCGCCAAGGAGCTGTGCTACTTCACCGGGGCCTCCATGCCCACCATCAAGTCCCTGGAGAAGAGCGGCATCCTCACCCTGGAGGAGCAGGAGGTGTTCCGCCGCCCCGCCGTGGCGGAGGTGGAACCGGCCGGCCCCATCCTCCTCAATGAGGAGCAGGAGGCGGCCTTCCAGGGCCTGGACGCTCTGTGCCGGACGGGACAGCCGGCGGCCGCCCTGCTGTACGGGGTGACGGGAAGCGGAAAGACCCAGGTCTATCTGCGTCTGATCCAGGAGACTTTGAAGCGGGGAAAGACCGCCCTGTTCCTGGTGCCTGAGATCGCCCTGACCCCCCAGCTGCTGCGCATCTTTGCCGCCCACTTCGGGGACAAGGTGGCGGTGCTCCACAGCTCCCTCCGGGCGGGGGAGCGGTACGACGAGTGGAAGCGCATCCGCCGGGGGGAGGCCCCGGTGGTCATCGGCACCCGCTCGGCGGTGTTTGCCCCCCTGTCCAACTTAGGACTCGTCATCCTGGACGAGGAGCAGGAGGCCAGCTACAAGTCGGAGAACAACCCCCGCTATCACGCCCGGGAGGTGGCCAAGTACCGCTGTGTGCAGGAGAACGCCCTGCTGCTGCTGGGCTCGGCCACCCCGTCGGTGGAGACCATGTACAGCGCCCAGAGCGGGGCCTACCGCTGCTTCACACTGCGGCAGCGCTACAACCAGAAGGCTCTGCCCCAGGTCCACATCGTGGACATGAAGGAGGAGCTGAGGGCGGGCAACGGCACCTCCATCAGCCGCGCCCTGCGGCAGGAGCTGGAGGAGAATCTGGTGCGGGGGGAGCAGGCCATTCTGTTCCTGAACCGCCGGGGAGCCAGCCGGATGGTGTCCTGCGGGGAGTGCGGCCATGTGCCCGAGTGCCCCCGGTGCTCGGTGAAGCTCACCTACCACTCGGCCAACGGGCGGCTCATGTGCCACTACTGCGGCTACTCCCAGCCCCTGCCCAGGGCCTGCCCGGTGTGCGGCGGGGGGCTCAACTTCATCGGCGTGGGGACCCAGAAGGTCCAGGAGGAGCTCCAGGAGCTCTTTCCCCAGACCCCCATCCTGCGTATGGACACGGACACCGTCACCGCCTCCCGGTCCCACGAGGCCATTCTGGAGGAGTTTCAGAAAAAGAACGTGCCCATCCTGGTGGGCACCCAGATGGTGGCCAAGGGGTTGGACTTTGAGAACGTCACCCTGGTGGGGGTCATCCTGGCAGACCAGTCCCTGTTCGTGGACGACTTCCGGGCGGGGGAGCGCACCTTCTCTCTGCTCACCCAGGTGGTGGGCCGGGCGGGGCGGGGAGAAAAGACGGGCCGGGCTCTGATTCAGACCTACACACCCGAGCACGATGTGGTCCGGTTCTCCGCCCGGCAGGACTACGACAACTTCTACCGCACCGAGGTGCAGCTGCGCCAGCTGCGGCAGGAGCCCCCCTTCCGGGATATTTTTCTCATCACCGCCTCTGGGGCCAACGAGTCGGGCGTGCTGCGGGCCTGCATCCGTTTCCGGCAGGCGCTGGAGGAGGGGCTGCGCCGGCTGGAGGACCGGGAGTGGCAGCTGCTGGGGCCCGCCCCGGCCCCGGTGGCCAAGGTGAACAACCGCTACCGCTACTGGCTGACCCTGACGGCCCCCAACCGGCACCCGCTGCGGCTGCTGCTGGCGGAACTGCTGCGGACAGCCCATCGGGACAAGGACAATAAAGGGATTACCCTTTACGTAGATGTGAACCCATATTAAGGAAAAATTCGGCGGAGCCGGCGGCTCCGCCCGCGTCAAGGAGGAGAAGGAATGGCCATTCGCAAGATTTTGACGGAGGGAGACCCGGCTCTGACCAAGGTCTGCCACGCTGTCACCAAATTCGACCAGAAGCTGTGGAACCTGCTGGACGACCTGAAGGAGACCCTGGAGGAGGCCCACGGGGCCGGTCTGGCCGCCCCCCAGGTGGGGATTCTGCGCCGGGCTGTCATCGTCATGGACGAGAACTTTGAGCCCATCGAGCTGGTGAACCCGGAGATCATTGCCCAGAAGGGGGAGCAGGACGGCCTGGAGGGCTGTCTGTCCGTCCCCGGCATGTGGGGCTATGTGAAGCGCCCCGAGTGGGTGCGGGTCCGGGCCTATGACCGGAACGGGAAGGAGTTCGAGGTGGAGGGCACCGGCATGACCGCCCGCTGCTTCTGCCACGAGCTGGCCCACCTGGACGGCCACCTGTACACCGAGCTCACCGACCGCCTCTACACCACCGAGGAGCTGGACGAGCTGGAGGAGCAGGAGGACGAGGCATGAGAATCGTCTTTATGGGCACCCCTGACTTCGCCGTCCCCTCCCTGGAGGGGCTCATTCAGGCGGGGCACACGGTGTGCGGGGTGTTCTGCCAGCCGGATAAGCCGGTGGGCCGGCACCAGAACAAGCTCCAGGCCCCGCCGGTGAAGCAGGCGGCGCTGGAGCACGGCATTCCGGTGTTTCAGCCCACCAAGCTGCGGGACGGGACCGCCCTGGCCCAGCTGAGGGAGCTGGCCCCGGAGCTCATCGTGGTGGCCGCCTACGGCCGCATCCTGCCCGACGAAATTTTGAATCTGCCCCCCATGGGGTGCATCAACGTCCACTCGTCCCTGCTGCCCAAGTACCGGGGGGCCGCCCCCATCAACTGGGCGGTCATCAACGGGGAGTCTGAGACCGGCGTGACCATCATGTATATGGCCACCGAGCTGGACGCGGGGGACATCATCGCCCAGGCCGCCACCCCCATCGACCCGGACGAGACGGTGGAGACCCTCCATGACCGGCTGGCTCAGATGGGCGGGGAGCTGCTGGTAAAGACGGTGGCCGATCTGGCAGCCGGAACTGCGGCCCGGACCCCTCAGGACGCGTCCAAGGTCACTTTTGCCCCCCTGCTGTCCCGGGCGCTGTCCCCCATCGACTGGACAAAGCCCGCCAAGGCCATCCACGACCAGGTGCGGGGCCTGACGCCCTGGCCCGCCACCTCCACAGACATTTTGAACGGGGAGACAGTGAAGGTGTTCGCCGTCCAGGAGACGGGGGAGAGCACCCGGAAGGCCCCCGGCACCGTTCTGGCCGCCGGAAAAGAGGGCATCGACGTCTCCTGCGGAGATGGCAAGGTGATTCGCATTACAGAGCTTCAGGCGCCCGGGTCCCGGCGGATGGCGGCGGCGGATTATTTACGCGGACACCCGATTTCTGTTTGATTTGACGCAGGGGGGATTTCGCCGCCCGCGGGCGGCGACCTACTTTGCCCACGGCGGCAAAGTAGGCAAAACGCCACCGGGGACGGCTCAGGATGGGCACCAGTGTGCCCATATTCGCCTTACCCCGGACCCCGTTTTACGGGAGTCTCTTCTGAGAAGTTCAGCAGAATTTCCGGCGCGCAAAATCTGAGTGGGCAACTAAATTCCTCCCGGGCCACTGGGCCCTGGGTTTTCAAAAATTGCCGCTGGTGCGGTTCCACTTCGGCGCCTGGCTTGGCCGAGCAGGTGTTTGCTGATCCGTTGTCTGCGGGCCGGTCTGGGACCGGCCCCTGCGAGAAGAAGGGACAGCTTTAGTGTTTAACCGTAGGGGCGGCCTATGGCCGCCCGAAAGCCTTCCCCCTTCAAGGGGGAAGGTGGCACGCGAAGCGTGACGGATGAGGGTGACCTCTTGGCATGCCCTCGGCGGGAGGCCCAAGGGCCTCCCCTACACAAATCCTGCACCGTTTCCGTTGTGCCGTAGGGGAGGGGCTTGTCCCTCCCGCCGTCCCCCGGAGGTCGTATCTCCCTTTGTGGGGAGCGGCCTCCCGGACGCGCCGTCCCCACCGCCCGACTTGAGCCCCACCAGGCCAAAAGGCGCGCTCCCAACCAGTAGGAGCACGACCCAAAGGTTACCGAAAACTCAGCGGCAGCGGTAATAGGCCGGAAACCGATCAGCTGAGCTACCCGCGCCTTTGCGACGACTGCTGGGGCCGCCTAATTGGGGCCCCCGTAAATGGGGGTCCAGGGGGTGGGGATCATGGAGGATGAGGCGGAGCCGAATCCGATTGTCCCCACCCCCTGGTGCCTCTTTGGCTTCTTTCTGGGCATCCAGAAAGAAGCTCGCCCCGCAGGGCGAACCCCCTGCAAAACCTCACCAGGCGGCAATGGCCCCATCACATCGGGGCTCGGTGCCGCCGATATACAGTCCGTTGTCCGTTTTCCAGATGATCTGCCCCCGCCCCATGTGCAGGTTGGAGTTGACGATCTCCACCTCATGCCCCCGGCGGGCGAGTTCCTGGGCGATGTGGGCGGACGCCTCCCGCTCCAACTGGACATGCCTCCCGCCGGTCCACTGGAACCGGGGGGCGTCCAGGGCGGCCTGGGGGTTCAGATGGTAGTCGATGGTGTTCACCGCCACCAGCACGTGGCCCTGGGGCTGCATAAAGGCCCCCATGACCCCGAAGGGCCCCACCGCCTCCCCGTCCTTCATCAAAAAGCCGGGGATGATGGTGTGGTAGGAGCGCTTGCCCCCGGCCAGGCAGTTGTCGCTGTCCTCATCCAGGGAGAAGTTGGCCCCCCGGTTCTGCAGGGAGATGCCGGTGCCGGGGATGGCCACTCCCGCCCCGAAGGTGGTGTAGTTGCTCTGGATGAAGGAGACCATGTTCCCCTCCGGGTCGGCGGTGCACAGATAGATGGTCCCGCCGCAGGAGGGGTCCCCCGCCTGGGGCAGAAGGGCCGTCTCCCCGATGAGGGCGCGCCGGCGGGCGGCGTAGTCCTGGGAGAGCAGGTCCTCCACACGGGTTTTCATGTACCGGGGGTCGGCCACATAGGCCTTGGTGTCCGCGAAGGCCAGCTTGATGGACTCGATGATTTTATGGTAGGTGTCCGCCCGCTCCCGCTCCGGGGACAGAGCCAGGCCCTTGAGGATGTTCAGGGCCATGAGGACGGTAATGCCGTGGCCGTTGGGGGGAATCTCACAGACGGTGTAGCCCTTGTAGTCCACCGAGATGGGCTCCACCCACATGGGGCGGTAGGAGGCAAAGTCCTCCTCTGAGAAGTAGCCCCCGGTCTCCCGGCTGAAGGCGACCATTTTCTCCATGAGGGGGCCCCGGTAGTAGCTCTCGCAGTTTGTGGCCGCCAGCTCCTCCAGGGTCTGGGCGTACTCCTCCCAGCGGAAGATGTCCCCCGCCCGGTAGGGCTCCCCGTCTTTGGTGAACTTCTCCCACCAGTAGGCGTGGGGGGCGGGGTTCTCTTTCATAGCCGTTCCGATGCGGCGGGAGTCCTCCTCCCACATCGGCTCCAGGTTGACGGCCACGGGCACCCCCTCCCGGGCGCTCCGGATGGCGGGGGCGAACAGCTCCGGGAGGGGTTTTGTGCCGAACCGGCGGCTGAGTTCCGCCCACCCCGCCGGGGCCCCGGGCACCAGGGTGGGAATCCACCCGGCCTTGGGCATTTCAGAAAAGCCCAGGGCGCGCACCCGCTCCGCGCTGAGGGCGGCGGGGGCGGCGCCGCTGGCGTTGAGGCCGTAGAGCTTCTTCTCTTTCTCCATCCACACCAGGGCGAAGCAGTCGCTGCCCAGGCCGTTGCTGGTGGGCTCCAGCAGGGGCATGGCGGCGGCCATGGCCACTGCCGCGTCCACCGCGTTGCCCCCCGCCTTCATCACGTCCAGGCCGATCTGGGCCCCCTGGGGGATGGAGGTGCAGGCCATGGCCTTGCGGGCGTACACCGCGTTCCGGCGGGAGGGGTAGGGGTAGTTTCTAGGATCAAACTCCGGCATTTTTCCGCCCCCTCAGCCCGCCTGGTTGCTCTTGCCGGTCCACTGGTCCGCCTGGATGGCAAACACCGCCGTCCGGTCCAGGGAGGCGTCGGGCATGTCCCAGCCGCTCTTGCCGGTCATGTGCTCCATAATGCGGCCCAGAGCGGCTCGCTTCTCCTCCCGGCCGGTCAGCTCCCGGATGGGGCCGGAGCCCATGATGCTCCGGTAGGTGTAGCTGTGGCCGCAGGCGGTGTCCGCCGTGCGCAGGGCGTGTTGGCCGTCCATCTCAAAGGCCACAGTCCCACCGGCCCGGAAGGCGGACACCTTCCGTCCCTCCTGGGCGGAGTGGACGTACAGGGTCAGCCGGTCCCCCTCCAGGTGAAAGCCGTAGTTCATGGGGACCACGAACATCCCGTCTCCATCCTGAGCCCCGATATGTACCGCGTGGCACGCCTGCAAAATTTCTTCCAGCTGCTTCCGATCCGTCACTTCCCGGTCTGCTCTCCGCATGGCCGATCCCTCCTTCAGATAAATTGTACTCGCTTTTTATCAGCCGCCCCGTTACAGCAGGGAGGCAAAATGGCGGAACACCGCCATGGGGTCCACGGTGCCCTCCACCGGCTTGTCCACCAGCAGCTCCGGGTGCCACTGCAGGCCGAAGATGGGCCGGGTCCGGTGGTAGACGCCCTCAATGACGCACCGGTGGGCGCCCTCCGTCAGGGTCCCCGCCTGGGCCTGGGCAATCAGCTCCGCCCGGGCTTCCCGGGGAATGGAATCGTCAAACCACAGCTGGGCGACCCCGAACTCCGGGGCCAGCCGGCGGACGGCCTGGTGGTGCTTGGTGTTCACCGGGGCGTGGGCCCCGTACAGGTCATAGGCGAAGGTGCCCGGGATGCAGGCGGTGTCGTGGACCACCTCGTTCTTCGGGTCGAAGCGGTGGATGTCCGACGTCTCCAGGTCCTGAATCAGGCTGCCCCCGAAGTACACGTTGATCACCTGACAGCCCCGGCAGATGCCCAGCACAGGGAGGTTTCGCTCCACCGCCCGGGTCAGGACGGAGAAGTACTGCTCATCCAGCTCCGGGGTGACCTCCAGGCTGCCCGCCAGGGGCTCCCCGTACCGGGCGGGGTCCACGTCGGGCACGCCCCCGGGGAGGATCAGACCGGAGCAACCCGCCAGGTCCTCCGCCTCCATCGACTGGACGGCCTCCAGCCCCAGGGCCTCCAGGGCCAGCACACAGCCGGAGTAGATGTGGTGGGGGTCGGGCCCCGTTCCGGCAATCAAAACACGTTTCATGCAAAATCCCCCTTACAGATCCAGCTCCAACAGCACGGGGCAGTAATCGCTTCGTCGTCGCAATGGCCCAGGCCACCCTCTCTTGGCCCTTTGGGCCAATTCACCTTGAGTCCGCTTAGCTCCGTTTCCGCCTCACGGCGAAAACTGCGCCCGCTCCCTTGCTCCATCTCCGCGCTAAGAGCCGCCGCTGATGCGGCGGTTGCGCTCCGAAACGCTCGCCTGCGGGCGAGTGTCCTCTCCCCACGCGACCCGCTGCGCTGGGCTCGCGCTGGGGCCCCAAATAGTCTAAATATCCAACTCCAGCAGCACCGGGCAGTGGTCACTGCCCTCTACGGTGGTCAAGATCTCCGCCCGCTTGATTTTGTCCTGGAGGCGGTGGGAGACGATGAAGTAGTCGATGCGCCACCCCGCGTTGTTCTTCCGGGCGTTGAAGCGGTAGGACCACC
>ERZ1106929.1666-NODE-1666-length-17725-cov-8.410187_pt1 | contig 17725 bp, 10 predicted proteins | sample MGYA00403662_ERZ1106929 | MGnify/ENA primary metagenome ERZ1106929 (study PRJEB35170, sample SAMEA104062442) | human gut metagenome | biome: human gut; feature: human-associated habitat; material: faeces | place: Denmark | collected 2013-02-20 ... | reverse complement strand
CGTTCTTGTTGGCGCCCACCGTGCCGTCGCCGCCCAGGCCCCAGATCTTGCAGGATACCTGTCCTGGATAGTCCAGGGCGATCTCCTCATAAGGCAAGGAGGTGAAGGTCACGTCGTCCTCGATGCCGATGGTGAAGCTGTTCTTGGGCTCCTCCTTGGCTAGGTTGTCGTACACCGCCACGATCTGGCCGGGCGTGGTGTCCTTGGAGGCCAGGCCGTACCGACCGCCCACCACCACGATGTCCTTCCGCCCCGCCTGCTGCAGGGCGCTCTGCACATCCAGATACAGCGGCTCACCCACGGAGCCGGACTCCTTCGTCCGGTCCAGCACGGCGATCTTCTTGCAGGTGGCGGGGATCGCATCCACAAAATGCCGGATGGAGAAGGGGCGGTACAGGTGCACCTGCACCATGCCCACCTTGCGGCCCTTCCTGTTCAGATAGTCCACCGTGTCCTTCACCGTCTCCGCACCGGAGCACATGATGACGATGACTTCCTCCGCATCGGGCGCGCCGTAGTAGTTGAACAGCTTGTAATCCCGGCCGGTGAGCTTGTTGATCTCATCCATGTAGTGCTGGACCACGCCGGGGATCGTGGCGATCTTCTCGTTGGCGCCCTCCTTGCACTGGAAGAACACGTCCGGATTCACCGTCGTGCCCCGGGTGGAGGGGTGCTCCGGGTTCAGGCCGTTCTTGCGGAACGCCGCCAGCTGGTCATAGTCCACCAGCTTGGCCAGGTCGTCATAGTCCAGCGCCTCGATCCGCTGCATCTCGTGGGAGGTGCGGAAGCCGTCGAAGCAGTGCATGAAGGCATACCGGCCGCCGATGGCGGACAGGTGGGCCACCGCGCCCAGGTCCATGGCCTCCTGGGGGGAGGAGGACATCAGCATGCCGAAGCCGGTCATTCGGCAGGTCATCACGTCGGAGTGGTCGCCGAAGATGGACAGGGCGTGGGCACTGACAGTCCGGCAGGAGATGTGGAACACGCCGGGCAGGAACTCGCCGCCGATCTTGTACATAGGCGGGATCATCAGCAGCAGGCCCTGAGAGGCCGTGTAGGTGGTGGTCAGCGCGCCCGCCTGCAGGGATCCGTGGCAGGTGCCTGCGGCCCCCGCCTCGGACTGCATCTCAATGACCTCCACGGGTTTTCCGAAGATGTTGGTCCTCCCCTTGGCGGACCACTCGTCCACCTTCTCCGCCATCACGGAAGATGGCGTGATGGGGAAGATGGCCGCCACCTCTGTGAACGCGTAGGACGCGTACGCCGCGGCGGTGTTACCATCCATTACTACTAGTTTTTTCTTAGCCATGTCTCCTGTTTTCCTTTCGATCTCACTTGGTCTGTTCTCATTGCCTCAACACCGTCCGCTGCCCGCTCCGGGGCAGCGGACGGCACTCCAGGGAGCTTACTTTATACCGGGATAGGCCCGGGCCACATAGTCGGCGATCCTGCGCACCGCCTCCTTCAGGTTTTCGTCGGAGTTGGCGAATACCAGCCGCAGATAGCCCTCGCCCATGTCGCCGAAGGCGGAGCCGGGCACCGTCACCACTCCTGCGTTCTCCAGCAGCTCCTCCGCAAACGCTTGGGAGGTCTTGCCGAATGCCTTGATGTTGGGGAAGGCGTAGAAGCTGCCCGCGGACTTCTTGCAGGTGATGCCGGGGATAGCGTTGAGTCCGTCCACCAGAATGTCCCGGCGGCGGGTGTAGTCCGCCACCATCTGGTCCACGCACGCCGTGCTCTTCAGGGCCTCCACCGCCGCCGCCTGGGTGAAGGTGGACACACAGGAGGCCACCCCCTCCTGCAGCTGCGCCATTTTCTTGATGTACCCCGGCTCCGGCGCTACCAGATAGCCGATCCGCCAGCCGGTCATGGCATAGGACTTGGAGAAGCTGTTCAGCACCATCACGCGGTCCTGCATCTCGGGCACCTGGGCCATGCTGTACGGCTGGATGCCGTCGTATACGATGGCGTCATAGGGCTCGTCTGTCAGCACCCACAGGTCATGGGTCTTCGCCACCTTGGCGATGGCCAGGATGTCCTCCTTCGTCAGCACCGCGCCGGTGGGATTGCAGGGGGAGTTCAGCAGGATCGCCCGGGTCCGGGGTGTGACGGCCTTTTCGATATCCGCCGCTTGGATCCGGTAGTCATATTCCTCATACGTGGGGACGGGCACCGCTCTGGCGCCGATGCTGCTGGCCTGCCCGTAGTAGTTGGGGAAGCAGGGATCCGGCACCAGGATTTCATCGCCCGGGTCCAGCAGCGTCATCATGGCCAGGAACAAGCCCTCCATGGCCCCCACGGTGATGATGACGTGGTCTTTGGTATAGCCCTCCCAGTACTGCTTCCGGTACTTGGCGGCCACCGCCTCCCGCAGCTCTGTGGTGCCGGCGTTGGGCGCGTAATGGGTCTGCCCCTCGTCCAGGGCTCTCTTCGCCGCGTCCTTGATGTACTGGGGCGTGTCGAAGTTGGGTTCGCCCACCGTCAGCTTGATCGCCTCCGGGTACTGGGCCGCCAGATCAAACATCTTTCGGATGCCGGACGCCGGATACCGCTTCGCCCGCTGGGAAATGCGCAGTTCCTGTTCCATTGGTAACATCTCCTTTTGATCATCTTCTCACGCGCACCCGGCGCACCCGTTCCGAAAGCGGGCACGCCGAATGCGCAGCAGGCAGTTCCTTACTTCGCAGCCTTGTCGTTCACCCACAGCTCCGGGATGGCGTTGGCCGCCGCCTCACTGGTGGGCTCCCACTTTCCGGACTTCAGCCGGGTCAGGTAATCGTTGATCAGTGCGCCGATCTGCTTGCGCATCAGGAAGCAGACCACCAGGTTACACACGGCGCACACACCGAAGAAGAAGTCGAAGAGATTCCACAGCACACTGAGGGCACCCACAGAGCCGATGATGGCAAAGGCGCAGCCCAGGAGCCGGTAGGGCAGAATGAGCTTCTTGCCGCCCAGGACGGTCATGCAGACCTCACCGTAGTACACATTGACCAGCGCGGTGGTGAAGGCGAAGAAGGTGATGATGGACACCACGAACACCGTACCGGCGATGGCGTTGCCGAAACCGGCGCCGAAAGCGGTTGCGGTCAGGGCCGCGCCGGTGCCGCCCTCGGTCCACACACCGGTGCACAGGACCACCAGAGCGGTCATGGTGCAGACGATGATGGTGTCCACGAACACCTCGCTGATGCCCCACAGGCCCTGCTTCACCGGATGGTTGGCGGAAGAGGAGGAGTGGGCCAGCGGCGCCATGCCAGTGCCGGCCTCATTGGAGTACACGCCGCGGGCCAGGCCCCAGCGGATGGCCAGCATCACGGTGGAGCCGGCAAAGCCGCCGGTGGCAGCCATAGGCGTAAAGGCGTACTCAAAGATCATGGCAAAGACGTGCGGAATGTTGCTGCCGAACTTTACCAAAATAAAGATACTGCCGATCACATAGGCCAGCGCCATCAGGGGGACCACCTTCTCCGCAAAGGAGGAGATACTCTTGATGCCGCCCACCAGCACAATGGCCATGATGACGGCAAAAATCACGCCCACGATCCAGCCGGGGATGTCAAAGGAGACCCGAATCGCCTCCACCACAGAGTTGGCCTGCACGGCGGGCGCAAACACCATGGCGCAGCCCAGGATCACAGCCCAGAAAATGCCCAGCCACTTCCAGCTCTTGCCCAGCCCCCGGCGCACATACCAATAGAAGCCACCGTGCCATCTGCCGGTCTCAGGATCCCGCTCCCGGTAGGCCATGCCCAGGGTGATCTCGGAAAACTTCACGATGAAGCCCATGAGGGCCACGGCCCACATCCAGAATACGGCGCCAGGGCCGCCGGTGGCGATGGCCACCGATACACCGGCGATGTTCCCCACGCCAAGCGTGGAGGCCAGCGCCGTGCAGCAGGCCTGGAACGGGGAAATATCGCCCTCGCCGTCGCCCTTGTCGAAGATCTTGCCGAACGTGTTCTTCATGGCGTGTCCGAACCTGGTGAATTGGAAGAACTTAAAGCGGACGGACAGGTACACAGCGACTGCGGATGTCAGGATCAGAAGCGGCCATCCCCACAGCCAGTTGGAAATCGCCATCATGATGTCGATGATAAACATATTCTACCTCCCAAATAACTTCATGCGCTCCATTTTCGATTGGCTGAATCATCTGTCGGGAAGTCTTTCCCCGCGGCTTCCCCGGCTCCTCCTTTCCTCCTATATTCGATATGCGGCCAGCCGCATAACTTGCCTGATTTCCAATAATTCCGTATAGTGGAAGCGGATTCCTTTGGGTAGAATTGTCAAAGCTGCCGGTCTTTTCTGGACATGTATCCAAAAAAGCGGCAGCTTTTCCGTAGAACGGGATCATTTTCCAAAATTGTGTCAAAAACCAAAGCCGCAACTGCGGCCCGACACGAAGCATTTCCACGGAAAATTACGGATCCTGTTTTCTTTCCTTATGATTTATGATATTATATAGACAAACATTTGTCAAGGCAGAATGTTTCTATGATATCGCCAAAAAGGAGCGGCCGATTTATGGCAAAAGAACAGGTATCCAGCATCCTCCGCGCCCTGGAGATTTTGGAGTGCTTCATGGATAACGAGACGGAATGGACGTTGAAGCGCCTGGTGGCACAGCTGGATCTGCCCACCACCACTGTCCACCGCCAGCTCTCCACCCTCACGGACCGGGGTTATCTGGTCCAGGATCCCGTCCGCAAGAGCTACCGGGTGGGGCCACGCCTCCTGCTGCTCTCCAGCACCGTCCTCAGCCACTCCGATCTGCGCAGTACCGCCCGGCCGGAGCTGGAAAAGCTGTCCGCCACTGTGAAGGAGACCATCAACCTCAGCGTGATGCTGGACCGGGAGATCTTTTATCTGGACAAAGTGGAGACCTTCCGCTCCGTGGTGTGCAACACGAAAGTGGGCACCCGAGCCCCGGCCCACGCCACCAGCGGCGGCAAGATCATGCTGGCCTTTCACGATCCCGATTATGTGGACGCCTACTGCCGGGACCTGCCCCAGATGCAGCGGCTGACGGACCGCACCGTCTTCTCCCCGGACCTGCTGCGGGAGCAGCTGGCCCAGGCCCGGATCAACGGCTTCGCCATTGACGACGGGGAGATCGAACCCGGCCTGATCTGCGTGGGCGCCCCCATCTTCGGTCTGGACCAGACGGTGGTGGCGGCGGTCAGCATCGCCGGTCCCACCTTCCGTATGAAAGAAGAGCTGGACGTGATGACTCGTGCCGTGAAGGCCACTGCCGCCAACATCTCCCGCCTGATGGGCGGGCGGCCGTGACGCGATCTGTTTTCCAGCTGTCAGGAGCGGGACCCCATAAGGGCTCCCGCTCCTGCTGTTTTTTACTTCCGCTTCCGGAACAGCTCCGGCAGTCTCCAGCCGCGGCCCTTTCCCCGCTCCGTGGCCCGCATCTGGGGAGGATGGTCCAGATAGAACTGCTGGACGGAAACCGGCACCGCGCCGGCCTGCTCCGCCCGGACAAAGCCCCCGTCCGGCAGCATCCGCCGGGCCTTCACATTGTCTCCCAGAAGCCGGGCCAGATAGTCCGAGAGGAAGTCCTGCACTTCCCGGCTCTCCACCGGGCAGGCGATCTCCACCCGCCGCTCCTGATTTCGGGTCATGATGTCCGCAGAGGATAAGTACATCTGCCGCAGGGCACCCTCCCCGAAGCAGTAGATGCGGGAGTGCTCCAGAAACTCCCCCACGATGCTGGTCACGGTGATATGGTCCGTCCTGCCTGGCACGCCGGGCACCAGGCAGCAGATGCCCCGGACGATCAGGTCCACCCGCACTCCTGCCTGGGATGCCTCCGCCAGCTTGTCGATCAGCTCCCGCTCCGTGACGGCGTTGGTCTTCAGGATGATCCGCCCCCGGTCGCCCCGGGCGATCTCCCCGTCGATGAGCCGTAACAGCGTCTGCTTCAGGGACACCGGCGCCACCAGCAGCTTGCCGTAGCTGCCCCGCAAATCGCCGATCAGCATATTCTGGAAAAAGGCCACGCCGTCGGCGGCAATGGTCCGATCCGCCGTCAACAGGGAGAAGTCTGTGTACAGCGCCGCAGTCTTTTCGTTGTAATTGCCCGTGCCGATCTGAGTCACATAGCTGAGCCCCGTCTTCTCCTTTCGGGTGATGAGGCAGATCTTGCCGTGGCACTTATAGCCAGCGGGTCCGTAGATCACCCGGCACCCGGCCTCCTCCAGCTCCCGGGCCCAGGTGATGTTGTTGCCCTCGTCAAAGCGGGCCCGCAGCTCCACCAGCACCGTCACGGCCTTGCCGTTCTCCGCCGCGGCGCACAGGTGCTTGATGACGGCGGACTTCCCCGCCACCCGGTAAATGGTCATCTGAATGGACACCACCGCCGGGTCCGCGGCGCTCTGGCGCAGCAGGTCCAGAAACGGCTGCATGGAGTGGTAGGGATAGAACAGCAGCACGTCCCGCTGGCGGATCTGCTCCCACATGGGCACCTCCCGGTCCAGCCAGGCGGGATATGCCGGCGCGTGGGGCGGGTAAAAGAGGGCGCTGTCCAGACTGTCCAGCTGGTAGGCGTATTTCAGAACCAGCGGGCAGGTGCACACATAGCTCTGCTCCGCCGTCAGCCTCAGCCGCCGGAGCAGCATGGCCTGCAGAGCCGGGGCCTCCCCCTGCATCTCCAGCCGCACCGGGGCCAGACGCTCCCGCTGGCGCAGCAGCTTGGTCATCTGGGCGCGCAGGTCCAGGTCCTCCTGGTCCATAGCCTCATCATAGCTGATGTCTGCGTTCCGGGTGACGGACACCACCGCCTGCTCCTCGATCTGATAGATCTTGAAGATCTTCCGCAGGTGGTGGGCCAGAATGTCCTCCGTCCGCACGAAGGCGCCGGGCCGGGCCGGCAGAGGCAGGATGGGCGGCACCACATCCGGCACCCCCACGATGCCCAGCCGCCGCTTGTCTCCCTCCCGCAGCAGGGCGGCGGCATACAGGGTCTTGTTCTTCAGGTGGGGAAAGGGGTGGCTGGGGTCGATGATCTGGGGCATCAGCAACGGGCGCATGGCCTCCCGGTACCAGGCCCGCACATACTCCCGCTCACCGTTTTTCAGCTCCTTGTAGGGGATATCCGCCACCCCATGTTCCGCCAGGGCCTCTATCAGCTCCCGGTATACCTGGTCCCGCTGCTGGACCAGCGGCACCACGGCGGCATAGATCCGCCGCAGCTGTTCCGCCGGGGAGAACCCGCCCTTGTTTTCCCGGGCGTTCGGGGCCACCAGGGCTAGGTCCGTCAGGCTTCCCACCCGCACCATGAAGAACTCGTCCAGGTTGCTGGTGAAGATGGAGAGAAAGCGCAGACGCTCCATCAGCGGCACAGAGGGGTCCGCCGCCTCCTCCAGCACCCGCTGGTCAAAGGCCAGCCAACTGAGTTCCCGGTTCTGGGTGTAACTCAGGTCCCAGCGTTCAGCAGCTTGTGACACAGATATCCCTCCCTGACGCCGTAGGGACTGATATACAGCTCTCCTTCGCACAGCGCCTCTGTCAGTGCATCCATCAGCACGATGCCCGGCAGAATCGTGTGCACCCGGTCTGGGCAGTGCCGCAGGATCAGCTTCCGCGCCTGGTGGTCCCGCTTCAACAGCAGCTTTGTCAGCCGGCGGACCTCCGCAGGCGTCAGGATGCGGTTTCCCGCCGGCTTTTCATACCAGTCATTGGCGATTTTCAGCGCCGCCCGGGCCGTGCCGCCCACGCCGCAGACCCGTTCCGCCCGGTGCGCCGGCAGCCGGGCCTCCTCCAGGGCCGCGGCCACGGTGCTGCGGATCCGCTCCAGCTCCTTTTTCTTGGGCCACAGGCCGTCCACGCAGCGATTGAACAGCTCCAGGGATCCGATGGGCAGGCTCTGGGCCTTTTTGACCTCCCCGGCCCGGACCTCCAGGACCTCTGCGCTGCCGCCGCCAATGTCGAACATGGCGCCGTCCTGCAAGTCCGTGGCCGTCCGGGCGCCGTAATAGCCCAGTCTGGCCTCCAGCTCGCCGGAGATCACATCCACCCCCACGCCGGTGGCCGCCCGAATCTGCTCCACTGCCTCCTCCGTGTTGCGGATGTTCCGCAGGGAGGCGGTGGCAAATACGTGGGGGGCGTCCAGATCAAACTGCCGCAGCAGCGCCTGAAAGTCCCGGATGGCCCCGCAGGCCCGCTGGATTCCCTCCGGAGAGAGCACCCCTCCGTGGACGTAGCTGACCAGTCCCGCCATCTCCTTTTCGGAAAACAGCAGGTCGAATCCGCCCTCCGGCAGGGTGTTGTAGACGGACAGGCGGATGGTGTTGGACCCCAGGTCCACAATGGCGAATTTCATGGATATGACGCTCCTTCTTCCCGCGCTCCTCACCGGGGCGCGGCATTTCACGTTTATCAGATTGACACAGGCAGATGAAATTCAAAAGCGCGGTGCTGTAAAATGCCGGTAAAATTCAGGCTTTTTCGATGGCTCTGGCCACAGCGGCCAGGGCCTGGGCCTCCGTGTCGTCAAAAAGGTGGGTGTAGATGTTGCTGGTGACGGTCATGGAGCTGTGCCCCAGGGTGCGGGAGATATCGAACATGGGCACGCCCTGGCTGTTGGCCACCGAGGCAAAGCTGTGCCGCAGGCCGTGGAGGGAGATCTTGGGCAGCCCCTGCCGCCGCACCACCGTCAGCAGGTCCCGGGTCAGCTGGTCCGGCTTGGGGGGCGCCCCGTCCTGCCGCAGCACCACCCACTCCTTCGGGTCGTCGCTGCGCCGCCTCTCCCACGCCCGCCGCAGCACCTGCTGCAGGTCCTGGAGCCCGGTGATGCCCAGCCGCCGGGCGGAGGTGCGGGTCTTGGGGGACTTCAGCACCACGCTGCCGCCCACCTCTGTGCGCACCTCCCGGATGGAGAGCAGCCCCGCCTCCAGGTCCACATTCTCCCACCGCAGACCGCAGATCTCGCTGCGCCGCAGGCCCAGATAGGCCGCCAGCTTCACCGGCAGCTCCATCATCGTGCCGGACACGGCGGAGAACAGCAGCTGCAGCTGCTCCGGGGAGTAAAAGCTGAAGCGGGCCTCCTTCTTCTTGGGCGGCGTCACCCGGTCCATGGGGCTGCGTTCCAGCATCTCCAGCCGCACCGCCATGCCCAGGGCCGTGGTCAGCATCACATAGTGCTTGATGACCGTGTTGGGGGACAGGCCCTGGTTCATCTTCTCATAGAGATAGCCCTGGATACGCAGGGGCGTCAGCTCCGCCAGAGGGATCCTTCCCAGGGCAGGCAGCACATGACAGCGTGCCATGTTGCGGTAGGCGTACAGCGTGCTCTCCGCCCGGTCCCGGGCCACCACCTCCTCCAGCCAGAAGGTCAGCCACTCCCCCAGTGTGCAGTCCTTCCCCGGCAGGCGCCGGTCGGCACAGGAGTTCCCCTCCAGCGCGGCCTGGGCCTCCTCCCTGGTGCGGTAGGTGCGGGTATAGCGCCGTCCGTCCTGCCGGAACACCGCGTAATACAGCTGCCGCTCCGTGTCGTATGCAAGATTCTTCTGGATCGTCTTTCTGGGCATGGGTGCATTCCTCTCTCTTTCTCTCTCGTTTTGCGATGCAGGCGCATCGCAAAAGGGCCGTGTGCCGCCGACCACGGCGCGGCCTGAAATTTCAGCGCACGGACCGGGACAGCCCACACGCGCGAAAACTTCATGCGCCGCCGGGGCAGCTGATTTTCGCGGCGCCCCACTGCCCATGAAGTTTTATGCCCTTTTATCATAAACAACTCACGCTGTCCAATAGGATACCCATATTCGGTCAGACAAAACACAATTATTGTAAATTTCCGGGCCCGCTCCGGCCCTCTATTCATGTAGGGCCGGGGCGAATGCCCCTTCTGCCGCAGGCTTTTTCACGGCCTGCGGGACAAAAAAGCGGCTGCCTGCGGCAGCCGCTCTCCAAGAGCCGATTCACTTCGCGTCCTTCACTCCCATCCGGCAGGCGGCCCACACCGCGTTGTGGTCCGAGAGCTCCTCCCCCGCAAAGCGGGCCAGGGCGGAATCCGGCCGGGCAAAGCCACAGTCCGCCGTCCGGGTAGAGAGGGTGCGGCTCTTGGTGGGTGTCATCCCCCGCAGCAGCAGCCAGTCCAGCCGCAGGCCCAGGCATCCGCCGCCCGGCAGGGGCTTGCGCCGGGTTAAAATGGGCGTCTCCGGCACTGCCCGGTAGCCCATGGCCTCCGCCGCCGTCAGGGCAGCCTCATACTGCGCCACGTCTTCCAGACAGCGGCGCTGGAGTGCCGGACTCCCCGCGATCTCCCGGATGGCGTCCTTGTCCCGGCCATCAAAGGTGTTGGTGTTCAGATCTCCCCCCAGCACTACCGGAATGCCGGGAAGCAGTTCCTCCGCCGCACGGAGCACCGCCTCCAGCTGGAGCCGCCGTCCCTCGCCATGGGTGCGGTTCTCCAGGTGGATGGAGGCCACGCCCAGAGGCCGACCGCCCACATCCAGCTCCGCCATCACCGCGCATCGCCCGCCAATCCGGCGCTGGCGGTCGAAGTACCAGTTGTACTGCTCCGGCAGCCGCACGGTCCACGCCCGCCGGATGGGCCAGCGGGAGAACACCGCATTTCCGTGGAAGCCCTTGGGGTCCTCCCCATTCACCAGCTCGATGAACTCCAGGCCGTAGGCGTAGTTCCAGCCGAACCGCTCCGCCAGCTCCCGCGCGGTGTTCCGGCCGCCAGAGCGGACGCAGCCATCATCCAGCTCATTGGCCAGCACCACATCCAGGGGCCGGACGCCCGGGCAGTCCTGAAGAAAGTCGCCCAGCTCCTCCAGGTGGACGCCCCGCTCCATATTGAACACCAGCAGGCCCAGCTCCTCCGGCACCTCCGCCGGGGCCGGCACCGGTGCGCCGATCTCCGTCTCCGAAAACTGGGGGATCATGGCCATCACCGTCTCCTGCGTCTCGTGGTCCAGCAGCGCACCCAGGCGCTGGCGCTCCGTATTGGGGATACCCTTCATAGTGTCCTTCCTCCTTGTGTTCTGGGGGCGCAGGTGGAGCGGACCACCAGCTCCGGCTGGAGCAGGTCCGCTGTCGGCCGCCGGTCCCCCTGAATCTGGCACAGCAGCCGCTCCACGGCGATGCGTCCCTGCTGAAATTTATGCTGCGAAACAGTGGTCAGATGGATACGGGGAATGGCGGCGTAGGAGACGTTGTCATACCCCACCAGGGACAGGTCCTCCGGCACCCGGATCCCCCGCTCTTCCGCCGCCTCCAAAATTCTGAGGGCGGTCAGGTCTGAAAATGCCAGCACGGCGTGGGGCAGCGTCCGCTCCCCGAACAGTGCCAACGCCTGTTCATAGGCCCACTGGCGCAGTTCCCGGGTGTCCGGCGGCGCGGGCAGCACCCGGCCGGAGAGCCCGTGCTCTCTCAGCGCCCGGCGAAAGCCCCGCACCCGCTGCACACGGGTGAGAGAGTCCGCACGCCCACCCAAAAACACCAGGTCCCGGTGGCCCAGCTGCAGCAGATACCGGACGGCGATGGCCGCCCCCGCCTCATTGTCCGCCATCACATAGCTGCACTTCTCCCCGTGGTTCACGCCCAGGTACACGCAGGGAGTGCCCTCCAGCAGGTCGGCGTGCTTGGCCTGGCTCTCCCGGGACAGGGGCGAGATCAGCACGCCGTCGATCTGCCGGGCCAGAAAGTTCTCGATGGCTCGAAGCTCCCGTCCCTCCTCCTGGAGGGAGTTGCTCAACAGCACCCGGTACCCGTTTTCCGCTGCCGTCTCCTCAATGGCAGTGGCGATGCCCGTGAAGTAGGGGTTGGACACGTCCGGCACCACTACCCCCAGAGTGTGGGTGGCCTGCCCCGTCAGCCCCTTGGCGGCGGCGTTGGGCACGTATCCCAGCTGGGCGCAGGCGGCCCGGACCCGTTCCTTGGTCTCTGCGCTGATCTCCGGGCGGTCGTCCAGAGTCCGGGACACAGTGGCCGGGCTGACCCCGGCCAGCGCTGCCACGTCCTTAATGGTCGTCCGCCGCATCCCGTTCTCCCTCCTATTTGTGCAAACGTTTCCAATAGCACCTTTAAGATACCATTCCGGCAGGGAAACTGTCAAGTTTCTTCGTCTGTTTTACCATGTTTTTGTGGGTTTTTAATATATTTTCTCCAGTATCTTCCGGAACGGCATTCTGGTATAATGCTTTTATGAAAAAAGCTGCACAGCAGAAGGAGGACTTTTATGGCCCGCATGACCATCAGGGACATTGCCCGGCTGGCCGGGGTCTCCGTCACCACCGTTTCCCGGGCGCTGAACAATGCGCCGGAGATCAACTCCCAGACCCGGGAGCGCGTGCTCCAGGTGTGCCGGGAACAGGGCTACCGCTCCAACCTGCTGGCTCGGAGCCTAGTCTCCAGCCGGACCCGCGTGCTGGGCGTCATTCTGCCGGAGCTCTCCGGCCCTTTTCACGCCTCCATCGTGCTGCACCTGGAGCGCTACGCCCAGGAACAGGACTACCAGATCATGTTGTGCTGCGGCCGGGTAGGGGGCAGCGAAACCGCCGCCCTGTTCGACTTTCTGGTAAGTCACCGGGTGGACGGCATTCTGCTGGTCAGTGCCAGCAGCGCCGCGCCCGATCTGCTGCGGCGCCACGCACGGGGGACGCCCTCCGTGCTGCTGGGGGATGTGTCCCCGACCGCCACGCTTCAGCGGATCAACGCTGTCAGCACCGACAACTATGTAGGCGGCGCCATGGCGGCCGGATACCTCTCCCGGCTGGGGCACCGGCGGGTGCTGTATCTGGGTCCCCGGCAGGACAGCGTCACCCATGTGCTCCGGCACCAGGGCTTTCTCACCATCGCCAGGGAGCGGGGCATGGAGGTGGAGACCGTCTTCAACCCCGGCGCCGTCTCCTCCGCCCCCAACGGCTACCGGCTGGCCAGGCAGGTGTTCGCCCGCCCCTTCCCGCAGACGGCGGTCTTCGCTCCCTCCGACGCCATGGCCCTGGGTGTCCTCCAGGCGGCAGACGAGCTGGGACTGGACATTCCCGGCCGGATCTCCCTGCTGGGCTATGACGATATCGAATATGCCTCCCTGCCGAAAATCCGCCTCAGCACTCTGGCCCAGCCCACCGGGGCCCTGGCAGAGAGCGCTGTGCGGCTGCTGCTGGAGCTGATCGACTCCGGCAGGCCGGGGGAGGTCACCCACAAGCTGATCGCCCCCCGGCTGGTAGAGCGCAGCACCTGCTGCTCTCCGCAGCAGAGGACCGCGGTCTAACGGCCCGGGCATCCGAACAAAACAAGCCCCCGGCTGAAAAGCCGGGGGCTCGCTTATACTGCTCAGGGAAGATAGTTCAGCGGGTTGCGGGCCACGCCGTTGTAACGGACCTCGAAGTGGCAGTGATTGCCGGTGGAGTTGCCGGTGGAGCCCACCCGTGCGATCTGCTGGCCCTTGTAGACGTGGTCGCCCACGGAGACCGTCAGGCTGCTGTTGTGACCGTACCGGGTCACATAGCCGTTACCGTGGTTGATCTCCACCAGGTAGCCGTAGCCGCCCATCCAGCCGGAGTAGGTGACTGTGCCGCCGTCCGCCGCGTAGACCGGCGTGCCGTACGGCCCGGCAATATCGATGCCCTGATGGTTGGTGGAGCCAATGCCGCCGGGAGAGGACCGTCCGCCGAAGCGGGAGGTGATCCGGCCACTGATGGGCCACCGGAACGTGCCGGTGGGCAGCCAGGTGGGCCGCTCCTTCGTGCCCTGGAGCCGCTGCTCCGTCACGGGCTCCTTCAGGGTGACAGAGGAGAGGATCGTCCGCTCCGTCTCCACACCGTTGACATAGGTGACGTTGGCCACCACGTCGGCGGCGCCGTACTCACCGGGGGAAGTCACCTGATAGTCGCCCTTGTACAGATAGGCAGAGTCCGTGTACTCCACATCATACATGACGTCTTCCACGTAGTATTCCCGCTGCTTCACTGTCACTGTAAGATAGGGGACGGCCTCCGACAGCGTCAGCACCTCGCCGATCTGGATCTTGTCGATGTTGTAGCCGGGGTTCAGCGCCAGCAGTTCCTTGGAGGTCATTCCGTGATCCTCCGCGATCTCGGACCAGGTGTCACCCGCCTTCACGGTGTACGTGGTCTCAGCGGTCTTCGTGCTGTACAGCAGCTCCGCCAGATACCCCAGGTTCATCACCTTTTCCGTGGGCACGTACTCCTGCTTGATCTCCACATCCTCCGCAAATTCGCAGGAGATGGTGTTCTCGTCCGCGGTGCTGCTCTGGAGCTGGCTCAGCAGCTCCTCCAGTGCGCCCTCATAGGGGGTCGCGCCCACCAGCTCACCGTCCACATACAGACTGTACGCCTGGGTGACCAGACCGATCTGCTGGGACAGGTCCTCCTCCAGCGTCGTCTCGTCTACCACGTCCTGCCGCAGCAGCAGGCCGGAGGAATACTGCAGCAGGGAGTCGTCGATGGTGTAGCTCTCCCCCAGCGTCCGGGCGGTGACCGCCTCCAGGTCCGACGCGGCCTCCTCCGCTGCGGATTGGGAGCCCACAGCGGCAATCACCTCGCCGTCGTACAAAACCGTCGTCCCGAAGGTGTAGACGGAGAAGAACAACCCGATGGCAGCAGCCACGCAGCCGCCGCACAGCAGCATCGCTGGATGCAGGCGCCAGCGGTGCCCCAGCTTGGCCCGCAGGGCAGAGACCCGCTCACGCCGCTGCTTCCGGCTGGCGCGGATCCGTTCGCCCAGCAGCCCCCCCAGAGTGGGCAGCATTCCCCAGGCCAGCAGAAGCAACTGCACAGGAAGCCGCTCAGACTCCGGGAACCGCTTTGCCTTTTTCTCCCGTACCAGACGCCGCCAGTGGCGGCGGGTATTCTTGGCCTTTTCCGCCAGCGCCTGGCAGCCGGTCACCACAGGGCTGATCTCCCCCTCCGTGTCCTGCCAGGACTGCACAGCCTGCCGCAGCCTCCGGCGCCGGGGCTCTGTCCGTCGGGACGGACCAGCGGGCTCCTCTCCCCACTCGGGGATCAAGGGCTTCACCGCCGTCGGTGCGGATACGGGCTCCGGCTGCACCTCCGGGGGCTTGGGCGGACACTTCCTCTCCCGCTCCGCCTGTCCGGCAGCCAGACGCTTGCCGCCGCGGCGGGACTGCCGGGCGGCATGATCGCTTTTCTGAATATGTTCGCTCATATCGTCTCCGTAAAATCCAGCGAAATAGTTACAATTTGTTACCGTTTGTAATCATACGCCATTTCCCGCTTCCAGTCAAGTCTAAAATTGTTAAAAAAGTTCTTCAATTTCTTGTGTTTCCATCAATTTCCGCACCACAGCATCTGGTAGGGTCCCACACTTTTGCCAGAAGCGCCCTGCTGCCGGGCGCAAATTTTTGTGATGATATTTTGATTTTCCAATTGACCCCGACGGCGAGTTGTGTATAATGAGAATAGTCTAAATACGTTCCCAAATCTGTACGTTTTTGGAGGAAATCAGAGATGTTTGAATTTTTGATCAAAAAGCTGAAGGCCCATCCCCGGAAGATTGTCTTCACTGAGGGCACGGATCCCCGCATTCTGGAGGCGTCCGCCCGCTTGCTGTCCGGTACCTTCCTGACCCCTGTGCTGGTGGGCAATCTCGACGAGATCCAGGCCGCTGCCGAGGAAGCCGGCTTCAACATCCGGGGCGCTGAGATCATTGATCCCGAGGCCTTCCCCGACATGGAGAAGATGGTCTCCACCCTGGTGGAGCTGCGCAAGGGCAAGATGAGTGAGGAGGAGTGCCGCAAGCTCCTCAAGCAGGCCAACTACTTCGGCACCATGCTGGTGAAGATGGGCTATGCCGACGCTCTGCTGGGCGGCGCCACCTATTCCACCGCCGACACGGTCCGTCCCGCCCTGCAGATCATCAAGACCAAGCCCGGCAACAAGATCGTGTCCTCCTGCTTCATTCTGGTCCGTCCCTCTGCCACCGGCGACCGCGAGGTTCTGGCCATGGGCGACTGCGCCATCAACATCAAGCCCACCGAGGATGAGCTGGTGGAGATCGGCCTGGAGACCGCCACCACCGCCAAGGTCTTCGGCATCGATCCCAAGGTGGCTTACCTCAGCTATTCCACCCTGGGTTCCGGCAAGGGCGAGGATGTGGACAAGATGCGCAATGCCTGCAGCAGACTCAAGGCCCTGGCCCCCGATCTGGATGTGGACGGCGAGCTGCAGTTCGACGCCGCCGTCTCTCCCCGCGTGGCCCGCACCAAGTGCCCTGACTCCAAGGTGGCCGGCCATGCCAACACCTTCATCTTCCCGGACATCAACGCCGGCAATATCGGCTACAAGATCGCCCAGCGCCTGGGCTCCTTTGAGGCTTACGGCCCCATCCTGCAGGGTCTGAACGCCCCCATCAACGATCTGTCCCGGGGCTGCAACGCCCAGGAGGTCTACTCCATGGCCATCATCACTGCCGGCCTGTGCGAGGACTGATTGCCGTACATCCCATTTTCCATACAGCAGACAGCGGCGGACGCTTTCGCGGTCCGCCGCTGTTTTTTTGTTCATTGCAACCGGCGGTTGCGGAATCGCCAAGGGACCTTGATGGACAATCCCGCCGCCCTCTGCTATGATGGTCGCAGAATTGAAGCGGGAGGCGAGACCATGACCTTGGGAGAACGGCTGATTCAGCTGCGGGCAAAAGCAGGGCTCAGTCAGGATACCCTGGCGGAGCAGCTGGGAGTATCCCGGCAGTCTGTCAGCAAGTGGGAAAACGACGCCAGCGTACCGGATTTGGAGAAGTTGGTGAAACTGAGTGGAGTGTTCGGCGTATCTCTGGATGAACTGGTGAAGGGAGAGGTCCCGGATTCGGCGGCCCCCGCCGTAAAGGCCGGCGTGACGGCAGAGGAACTTCGGCTCCACCGGCAACGTCTTTTGGGTCTTTTGTTGCTGCTGGCATCTGTGCTGCTGGGCGCTCGCAGCGAAGGCACATGGGGAATTTTATTTGCCTGGCCTCTGGTGACCTGCGGGATTCTGTGTCTGCTGTGCAGGTGCCCTCTGGGCCTTCTCTGCGCTTGGGGCGCATGGCTGGCACATTTTGTCTCCGTGGGTGCATCCTTATTTTATCTTTTCGAAGGAACACGTATCGACAATTTTATGGCGCTTACCGTAATCGTACCATTGGGGGTTCTGACGGTCTACTCGCTTCGTCATCCGCCATCCATACCTATATGCTGGTTCCTATTGGTGGCGGTCTTGTATCAATACCGAAATATTTGGTGGCTTTCTTTAGAGCCTCTCGGCTATTTAGACCTGTTCTACCTTTTCGCACTTCCAGCAGGTGGGAAATTTCTGACGCTGTATTGGCTGGCTATGCTCCTGCTGGTCGCTGCCTATTCTTTACGGACGCTGATCTCTCGGCGACATCGGTGCAAAGCTTAGTCCGAATCGTAGTATATCTTAAAAATATTTCAAAACGTATACCTTTGAATTAAAAACAAAGCCGCCCTGTCGGGCGGCTTTGCGCTTTGCTTTCGCTGCTTACTTCAGGTTGAAGAACGCCTTCATGCCGGGATACTGCGCCACGTCGCCCAGCTCCTCCTCGATGCGGAGCAGCTGGTTGTACTTAGCCACCCGGTCGGTGCGGCTGGGGGCGCCGGTCTTGATCTGGCCCGCGTTGACGGCCACGGCGATGTCGGCGATGGTGGCGTCCTCGGTCTCGCCGGAGCGGTGGGACACGATGGCGGTGTAGCCGGCCCGGTTGGCCATCTGGATGGCGTCCAGGGTCT
>ERZ1106929.1665-NODE-1665-length-17746-cov-5.325137_pt1 | contig 17746 bp, 18 predicted proteins | sample MGYA00403662_ERZ1106929 | MGnify/ENA primary metagenome ERZ1106929 (study PRJEB35170, sample SAMEA104062442) | human gut metagenome | biome: human gut; feature: human-associated habitat; material: faeces | place: Denmark | collected 2013-02-20 ... | reverse complement strand
TGGCTGACAGGCCCGTGCTGTCGCCCAAGATCTTGGGGCCGAGGATGTTGCCGTCAAACTGCTGAAGGCCGATGACCAAGGCAAAGAACCGCAGGGCCGCCCAAGGGTCGACGATCACCAGAATCATCAGACAGGGGATGGCGCCGATGATCGGTCCAAAAAAGGGGATAATGTTGGTGACGCCCACCACGACGCTGACCAGCATGGGATATGGGATGCGGAAAATCAAGCAAAGGATAAAGCAGAGCACACCGATGATGGCCGAGTCGATCAGCTTGCCATTGATAAAGCCTACAAATACCCGGTTGGCATGTCCGCATACCCCGAGAAGCCAGTCCGCCCGCCGCCTGGGCAGAATGGCGTAGAGCATCTTCTTGATCTGCGGAACCAGCCGCCCCTTCCCTGCCAGCATGTAAACCGAGGAGATCAGTGCGGTAATGCCCGAGATCACCCCACTGCCGATGGCGTAGCCAAAGTTCAGCAGATCCGGCAGAGCCTTGGAGAGATAGGCGGCAATATTGGTCATCAGGTCCTGATAAGAGCCAATAGCCTCATTCAGGGCCTCCGCCTCCAGTCCAAACTGCTCGGAGAGGGTCTGCACCAGGCTGTTCAGGCTGGTCAGATAGGTCTGCATGTTGGTGGCCAGATCTACCACGCTTTGCGCCACCTGCGGTATGATCAGGTTGAGCAGGACCACAACGATCGCCAGGGCGATCAGATAGACCGTCAGAATCGCCAGCCCACGCCGGTGCTTCTGCTTTTGGTAGAGCTTTCGCTCAAAAAAGCACATGGGCGTATTGAGCAGATAGGCGATAGCAAAACCTGCAATAAAGGGCGTCAGCACACCCATAAATGTGCGCACCCGGACCGCGATAACATCGAAATTGGTCAATCCCACATAAAACAGGATAGCGGCCAACAGGACGATCAGGAGAGATAACGATCCCCGATCCAGAATATACCATTTCTTTTCCCCTTGCTTGTCCTTATCCTCCATGCCGCAATCCCCTTCCGTATTGGCTATCCTGTTAAGATTGTATCATGATCCAATCACTTCCGCAACCGAAAAAGGGCGCCGGAGGGGAATTATCCTCCGGCGCCTTTTTTCATTCACCGAGCACCGCACGGTGGAAGACCTTTTTTCCCTTTTTGAGCATTATACCCTCGCCGGAGAGCTGTTCGGCGGTCACGGCTGCGGCCACATCGGTGACCTTCTGACCGTCCAACTCCACCCCTCCCTGCTCCACCAGGCGGCGAGCCTCCTTCTTGGAGGGCACCAGGCCGCACTTGAGCATCAGCTCCAGCACCCCGATCGCCCCGTCAGTCAGATCGCCGGTGTCCAGGGTGGTGGTGGGCACGTTGGACTTGTCGCCTCCCTGGGCGAACAGGGCCTTGGCCGCGTCCTGGGCCTTCTGCGCCTCCTCCTCGCCGTGAACCAGCTTGGTCAGCTCAAAGGCCAGGATCTCCTTGGCTTGATTGAGCTGGGCGCCCTCCCACTTGTCCATCTCGTCGATCTGCTCAATGGGAAGGAAGGTGAGCATACGCAGGCACTTGAGCACATCGCTGTCGCCCACGTTGCGCCAGTACTGGTAGAACTCATAGGGACTGGTCTTGTTGGGATCCAGCCACACCGCGCCCTTGGCGGTCTTGCCCATCTTCTTCCCCTCGGAGTTGAGCAGCAGGGTAATGGTCATGGCGTGGGCATCCTTGCCCAGCTTGCGGCGGATGAGCTCGGTGCCGCCCAGCATGTTGGACCACTGGTCATCACCGCCGAACTGCATGTTGCATCCGTAGTGCTGGAACAGGTGGTAGAAATCGTAGGACTGCATGATCATGTAGTTGAACTCCAGAAAGCTCAGCCCCTTCTCCATGCGCTGCTTATAACACTCGGCCCGCAGCATGTTGTTCACGCTGAAGCAGGCGCCCACCTCGCGGAGCAGCTCCACATAGTTCAGGTCCATCAGCCAGTCGGCGTTGTTCACCATCTGGGCCTTGCCGTCACCGAACTCGATAAAACGCTCCATCTGCTTCTTGAAGCAGGCGCAGTTGTGCTGTATGGTCTCCACCGTCATCATGGAGCGCATGTCGGTGCGGCCGGAGGGGTCACCCACCATACCGGTACCGCCTCCGATGAGGGCGATGGGCCGGTTGCCCGCCATCTGGAGCCGCTTCATCAGGCAAAGGGCCATGAAGTGGCCCACGTGGAGGGAATCGGCGGTGGGGTCGAAGCCGATATAGAACACCGCCTTACCCTCGTTGATCATCTTGGAGATCTCTTCCTCATTGGTTACCTGGGCAATGAGGCCACGGGCCTTCAGTTCTTCGTAACAGGTCATAGTTTCATTCTCCTTTTCTTTCGTCCATAGGGACGCCCCTACAGTAATTGCTAATTAGTATGGCTGCACTTTGTGTTTTAATATAAAAAACGCCCCCTGTCCTCACGGACAGAGGGCGTTGTCAAACGCGGTACCACCTCTGGTTCACCATCCCCTCACGGAGACAGCCTCATGGAGTGCCAACACACTCCGGCGCGGTAACGGGCGCACCCGACACACCCCTACTGTGCGCTTTCACGCGGTTCGGGCGGCTGCTCCAGGGTGTATTTCCCGGCCTGTCCCCTCCCCCTCACACCAAGACGGGGGCTCTCTGGGCGGGACATAAGACGGTACTTCTCCCTGTCATCGCAGTCTCATATTGAGTTGGATTATAGTACGGGGCAGCCAGTTTGTCAAGGGAAAGATTTAACTCAACAAAAGATTACTTTTGTTGAGTTAAAGCCCGCTTGAACCGTTCCGCACTGTCCAGCAGTTCCCCCGCCGCCTCCAGTGTCGCGCCGGTGATGCGCTCACCAGAGGTCAGCCGGGCCAGCTCCTCCATGCGCCGCTCCCGGCTCAGGCGCTCTACTTCTGTGAAGGTTCTCCCCTTGCGCTCCCCCTTCTCCACAGAGAAATGGACGTCCGCCATGGCCGCAAGCTGGGGCAGATGGGTGACGCAGAGCACCTGCTTGGTGCGGGCCACGCCCGCCAACTTCTCCGCCACCTTCTGGGCCGCCCGGCCGGACACACCGGTGTCCACCTCGTCAAAGATCAGGGAGCCCACGTGGTCATTCTCCGCCAGCACATTCTTAAGGGCCAGCATGATGCGGGCCAGCTCTCCGCCGGAGGCGATCTTCTGGATGGGCTTCAGATCCTCCCCTACATTGGCGGACATAAGGAACTGCACCTCGTCCAGTCCGGTTTCGTCCATGGCGTACTCCCCCGCTTTGGGCCGGAACTCCACCTGGAACCGCACTTTCGGCATGTCCAGTTGGGCCAATTCCGTTTGAATACGCTCCTCCAGCGCCTTGGCCGCTTCACGGCGCGCCTGGCTCAGCGCCTCACCCCGCCGCCGGACCTCCTCCATCGCTTTGCTCAGATCCCTTTCCAACCGGGCAATGGTATCGCTGGAGAACTGAATCTCGTCCAGCTCCTTTCTGCACCGCTCCAGGTAGTCCAGCATCTCCTCCACGGAGTCCCCGTACTTCTTTTTCAGCCGGTAGATCACATCCAGACGACTCTCCAGCTCGTCCAGCTCACCGGGTTCAAAGTCGAAACCATCCCGTAAATCCCGCACCTGCTCGGCCAGATCATCGGCCGAGCAGCGCAGCTCCGTAAGCCTGTCCACCAGCTCCGCCACCTGCCCGCTCAGCCGGGCCGCCGCGTGGAGTGAACTCTCCGCCGCGCCGATCAGGCCGGCGGCCCCCTCACGCTCCTCATCGCCTGAGAGGGCCAAATGGGCGCCCTCTACCGCCTCAATCAGCTTGCCCGCATTGCGCAGCAAATTGCGGCGCTCGGTGAGGGCCTCCTCCTCCCCAGCCTTCAGTCCGGCCCGCTCCAGCTCGGCAATCTGGAACTCCAAACTGTCAATGCGCCGGGCTTTCTCCGCCTCGTCCATCTGGAGAGCCGCAATCTCCCGGCGCAGGACCGCAAAGCGGCCAAAGGCCGCCCGGTATTCCTCCTGCAGCGATCCCGTTTCTCCGAATCCATCCAGATACTCCAGGTGGCACCGCTCGTCCAGGAGCTGCTGGCCGTCGTGCTGCCCGTGGATATTGAGGAGCTGCCGGCCCAGTTGCCGTAGCTGAGCTACGGTGATCAGCCGTCCATTCAGGCGGCACACATTCTTGCCGTCCGGCTGGATCTCCCGCTGGATCAGCAGATTTCCATCCTCGTCCGGCCCTCCGCCGTTCTCCTGGAACCAGGCCAGCGGAGGCAGGCCGGTAAAGACGGCATTGACGAGGGCGGATCTGGCCCCTGTCCGAATCAGATCCCGGCTGGTCCGCTCTCCGATGATGGCGCCGATAGCATCCACTACAATGGACTTGCCGGCTCCCGTTTCCCCCGTCAGAGCGTTGAATCCCTTGTCGAACTGAATGTCCGCCGATTCGATGACTGCGATATTCTCAATGTGCAACAGTGAGAGCATGCCGACCACCCCGCCGTTTCCGCTTTATTTCAGCATTGTGTGGATCTCGTTGCAGAACTCCTGCGCGTCCTCGTTGGTGCGCATGACCAGCATCGCGGTATCGTCCCCCGCAAGACTGCCCACCAGTCCTGTGATCTCCATGCCGTCAATGGCTGCGCAGGCCGCCGATGCCACTCCCGGCATGGTCTTGAGCACGATGATGTTCTGGGCCAGATCAAAGGAGATGACCCCCTCCTTGAAAATCGTGCGCAGCCGGCTGGCGACATTCAGCGACGCCTTGCGCTCCGACACTGCGTAGCGGTAGGTCCCGTAGCCGGTAAGCTCCTTGATCAGATGCAGCTCTTTGATGTCCCGGGAAATGGTCGCCTGGGTAGATTGGAGTCCGCGGGCCCTCAGCTCCGCCAGAAGCTGATCCTGTGTATCAATATCCTGTTCCTCAATAATGCGCAAAATCTCCTGCTGACGTTTTCCCTTCACGCCTTGGCACCTCCCAGTTTCTGACTTAGTATATCATAAAAGCTCCGCCCCGTCACCCGTACCAGACGGGTCTTGGAGCTGGACATCTTCAGCTCCACCACATCGCCGCTGCCCAGACGAAACGCCTTGCCGCCATCTACCGACAAATAGGCAGTCTTGCGTGACTGCTTCCCCATTTTAATGGACACCGTACGCTCCCGTCCCAAGACGATGGACCGGGCGGAGAGGGCATGGGGACAGATAGGCGTCACAATCATATTCTCCGCCGTAGGCTCCACGATGGGGCCGCCCGCCGACATGGAATAGGCTGTAGAACCGGTGGGTGTACTCACAATCACGCCGTCAGCCGAAAAATTGGCGATCATCACCTTGTCGCCATATACCTCCAGATCCACGACCCGGGCCACAGCCCCTTTCGTGAGGGCTGCGTCGTTCAGGGCGATGTCATTGAACAGCACCTTTCCATCCCGGCGGACCGCTACATCCAACATCATACGGGATTCGATCGTGTACTTCCCGGCCGCCAGCTTGGACAGCATGGACAGCTCGCTCTGCTCCAGCTCGGCCATAAAACCCACGCTGCCCAGATTGACCCCCAGTATAGGCACCTTGTGGGCGTTGGCGTCCTTGGCCGCGTGGAGGATGGTTCCGTCTCCTCCGAAGCAAACCAGCATGTCCGCGTTTTTCAGCTCCTCCTGGGTGTCCTTAAACTGGATATGCTTGGGAAATTCCAGATTGCTGCCCTCCAGGAGGAAGGGCAGACACATGGCGGTCTCCACCCCCACGTTCCGCAGAATCTTTTCCGCGGCCTGGGCCGCCCGCAGGCCCCGGTCCCGGTATGGGTTTGGGCTCAATACCACTTTCATTGTCCGGTTCCCTCCAATGCCCCGTGCGATGCCTCGACCAGAGCTGAAAGGTCGCCGTTCCAGGGCTCGCCCGCCCCGACACACAGGTGTCCCAAATATTCGATGTTGCCCTCCGGTCCTCGAATGGGCGAAAAGGTCATTTCCTTTACAGTAAAGTCCGCCTCATGAGCGTTCTGCAAAAACTGCCGCAGCACCTCCAGATGGACAGCGGGGTCCCGCACAACCCCCTTCTTGCCCACCTTCTCACGGCCCGCCTCAAACTGGGGCTTCACCAGACAGACTACCTGTCCGTCCGGCTTTAGGATGCCCCGTAAGGCGGGTAAAATCAGCTTTAAGGAGATAAAGGACACATCCACTGTACCGAAGTCCAGCGGCTCTGGAATCTGCTCCGCCGTCAAATAGCGCACGTTGGTCCGCTCCATGCACACCACCCTGGGATCACTGCGCAGGCTCCAGGCCAACTGTCCATAGCCCACATCCACTGCATACACCTTTTCCGCCCCATTTTGGAGCATACAGTCGGTAAAGCCGCCGGTGGACGCCCCGGCATCAATGGCATGTACTCCCTTTAAGCGAATGCCGGAAAAAGTCTTGAGGGCTTTCTCCAGCTTCAGCCCGCCCCGGCTCACATAGGCCAACGCCTGTCCACGCACCTCAATCGGGGCGTTCTCCTCAACCTGCGTCCCGGCCTTGTCCACCTTTTGTTCCCTGACATAGACTTGACCGCTCATGATCACCGCCTGGGCCCGCTGCCGGCTTTCAGCCAGACCTCGTTCCACCAGCAGGACATCCAGCCGCTTTTTTACATTAGCCATGACGGCAGACCTCCAATGCTCTGTGATATAGGCTCGCCCCGTCCAAACCGCACAGCCTTTGAAGCTGGGGCACCGTTCCATGGGTAACAAAGGCGTGTCCGGTATTCGCCAAGGCCAGCCCTCGCACCTGGATGCCAGCGTCAAACAGGCCTGCGGCGATGCGCTGCCCCACACCGCCCGCCGCCGCGCTGTCCTCCGCAACCAGAAGCCGTCCTGTCTTTTGAACAGAGGCAGTCAGCCGCTCCAGTGGAATCGGTGTAATGGCATTTAACTTCACAACCTCTGCCTGGATGCCATTCCGTGCCAGACGGTCAGCGCAGTCCAGAAGCTGGTTAAGCATCATACCATAGCCCGCCAGGGTAATGTCCGCTCCCGTCCGCAGCAGGGTGGCTGGCTCCACCGGGACGCTGCCCTGGTAGGCGCCCTCCCCTCCCCTGGAGTAACGGACTGCCACTGGACCCTCCACGTCATAGATGGCATAACGCAACATCTCCCGCAGCTCCTGAAAACTGCTGGGGCAAAGCACCGTCATGCCGGGGATGGTGTCGAGAAAGGCTGGATCAAAGACGCCGTGGTGGGTCTCGCCGTCCTCCCCCACCAGCCCGGCCCGGTCCACCGCCAACACCACATGGAGCTTCTGAAGCGCCACGTCGTGGAGCAGCATATCGTAGCTGCGCTGGAGGAAGGAGGAGTACACTGCAAAGACCGGGCGCATCCCCTGCTTGGCCATGCCCGCTGCCATGGCCACCGCATGGCCCTCGGCAATGCCCACGTCAAAAAAGCGCGCCGGAAACTGACGGGCAAAGCGGTTCAAGCCGGTTCCCCCCTGCATGGCGGCCGTAATAGCACAGAGCTTGCCGTCTTGCTCTGCCAAGGAACAGAGGGTCTCTCCAAACACGGCGGAAAAGCTCTCCCCTGAACCATGCACCAACTCCCCTGTCTCTACACAGAAGCGGCCAACACCGTGAAACTGATCTGGATTGCGCTCCGCTGGTGTATAGCCTTTTCCCTTCACGGTTCTTACATGGAGCAAAACAGGGCCGTTCAGCTCCTTCGCATAGCTCAAAAGCTGCGTCAGATACTTGACATCATGCCCATCCACCGGTCCCAGGTAGGTAAAGCCCATATCCTCAAACAGGCTGCACGGCAACAGACTGTCCTTGATGGCCGTTTTGATCTTGTGGGTTGCATGGTAGATGTGACCGCCCAGCGGCAATACGCTCATGACCTTACGGTAGCCCTTCTTAAAGCGCAGGTACTGGGGCTTCAGCCGCTGGCGCGCCAAATGCTCCGCCACGCCGCCCACGCTCTTTGTGATCGACATGCCGTTGTCGTTGAGAATGACGATGAGCGGTTCCCCGCTGTCCCCCGCATCGGACAGGCCCTCATAGGCGAGCCCGCCAGACAAGGCGCCGTCGCCGATCAACGCCAGAACATGATAGTCCGCATGTTGTAATGTTCTTGCCCTTGCCATTCCAATGGCCACCGATACTGAGTTAGAGGCGTGTCCTGCGACAAAGGCGTCGCTTTCACTCTCCACCGGTTTGGGGAAGCCAGCAATTCCGCCGAAGGTACGCAGCGTTTCCATCGCCTGATTGCGGCCGGTGAGAATTTTGTGGGCGTAGCACTGGTGTCCCACATCGAACACCAAACGGTCCCGTCCGGTGTCGAACACCCGGTGGATGGCGACAATCAACTCCACCGCTCCCAGGCTGGAGGCCAGGTGGCCGCCGGTGCGGGAAACCGTGTCGATCAGGCGCGCCCGCAGCAGCCGGCACAGCTCCACAGCCTCACCGTCACTCAGTTCTCCCAGTTGATTCGGTACGTGATTCAGATCAAAATTCAGAATGGTTCCACCTCCCGGCCCACAGAGGCCCGGAATTCAAAATTACGTCCACAGCCAAGCGCCCAGCAATCCTACACTGATACCCAATAGGCCGCCCATCAGCACCTGGAACGGCGTGTGCCCCAGGAACTCCTTGAGCTCCTTACCGAAAATGGCGGGCTTCATCTCAGTCCAGTGTTCCATGATATAGTTCAGGATCTTGGCCTGCTCCCCCGCCGCCTTGCGGACATTGGCCGCGTCGTACATCACCACAATGGCGACCACGGCAGAAATGGTGAATACGGGCGACGCCCAGCCGTACATATAGCCCATGGCCGCCGCGCAGGCGCAAACAAAGGCAGAGTGGGAGCTTGGCATTCCCCCGCTGGAGAGAATATGGCGCCAGTCCAGCTTTCCCTGGGAAATCAGCGTGATGACAAACTTGAGCACCTGGGCGATCGCCCAGGCCAGGATGGACAGGTTTAAAATCAGATTTCCGGTCAGAAAATCTACGACATTGCTCATATAAGTCCTCTCATTTCTCGCGGCCGGCCAGCGACTGCGCCAGACCGCGGAGGCTCTCCGCCTCCGAACCGAAGGGCGCCAGGGCCTCCACCGCCCGGTCGGTCAACTCCGCCACCAGGATGCGGCAGTCCGCCAGACCTTTGAGTGCCACAAAGGTGGTCTTGTCGCTCCTGACGTCTGAACCGATGGGCTTGCCCAAGGTGGCCTCATCACCCACCACGTCCAGGATATCGTCCTGAATCTGGAAGGCCAGCCCCAGGCAGTCGGCATAGCGGCACAGGGCCTCCCGCTGTTCCTCCGCTCCGCCGGCCACGGCGCAGCCCATCTCCACAGCCGCTCTGATCAGCGCACCGGTCTTGAGGCGCTGAAGCTCCTCCACCTCGGTCAGGCCAAGGGCGCGGCCCTCGCCGGCCATATCCAGCACCTGTCCGCCCACCATGCCGCGGCCGCCGGCGGCCCGGGCCAGGATGCCCGCCGCCGCCAATACACGCTCCGGCGGAAGCTTCTGTCCCGGGGCCAGCATGGTCTCAAAGGCCGCCGTCAGAAGGCCATCGCCGGCCAAAACCGCGTTGGCTTCGCCAAACACCTTGTGGTTGGTAGGGCGGCCCCGCCGCAGATCGTCATCGTCCATGCAGGGCAGGTCGTCGTGGATCAGGGAGTAGGTGTGAACCATCTCAATCGCCCCGGCAAAGGGCAGGGCATCCTCCACCGCTCCGCCGCACAGGCGGCAGGCCTCCAGCAACAGCACGGGCCGGAGGCGCTTTCCGCCGGCCAGAAGGCTGTAGCGCATGGCGTCATACAGGTTCCCACGGGGCGCACAGTCCTGGAAACAGGCGTGCAGCCAGTCCTCGATCCGGGCCCGGTGCTCCTCCAGACGTTCCAGCTCCGCCATGACTATCCCTCCCCCTCAAACGGCTCCTCCTTCGGGTTTCCATCCGGCCCGGCCAGGAGCTTGGAGACCTTCTGCTCCGCCTTGTCCAACTGTGTGGTGCATTTCTTCATCAGTCTGGTCCCTTCTTCAAAGAGGGCCAGCGCATCCTCCAGAGGAGCGTCACCCTGTTCCAACTGTTTTACAATCTCCTCCAGCCGCGCCATGGCCTGTTCAAAGGTCACTTTCTTTTCCGCCATCTATTTCGTCCTTTCCCTATCCGGCAGGTTCAATCACTTTACAGGAAACCTTGCCATCCGCCATGCGCAGGCGCAACGTCTCGCCCGGCATGGCCTCCTTCGCGGAGCGAAGTACCGCCCCGTCTGACCGCTGGGGAATGGCATAGCCCCGGCCCAGTACCTTGAGGGGACTCAGGGCGTCCAGCGCCGCCGCCAATCGGGCAAAGCGCTCCCGCTCCCGGCCCATGGCCCCGGTCAGTCCGTGGGCCAGCCGGTCCCGCTGGTAGTCCAGCAGCATCCGCCGGTCATTGATATAATTCATGGGGTCCTGTAGCGCCCGGCAGCGCCCGGCCTGCTCCAGTTCACGGCGGGCCCGCTCCAGTCGGCGGCCCATGGCCCCGGTCAAGCGGCCTTCCATCTGCTCCAGCCAGCCATAGCACTCGTTCTGATCCGGCACCGCCAGCTCCGCGGCGTTGGAGGGGGTGGCCGCCCGGAGATCCGCCACAAAATCCGCAATGGTCACGTCGGGCTCATGGCCCACGGCGGAGATGACCGGAATCTCAGAGGTGTAGATGGTACGGGCCACGTCCTCGTCGTTGAAGGCCCAGAGATCCTCCATGGAGCCGCCGCCCCGTCCGGTAATCAGCAGGTCGGCCACCCTATGCCGGTTGGCCCAGGCGATGGCCGCGCAAAGCTCCCCAGGGGCCTCCGCCCCCTGTACCCGCACCGGCAGCACCAGCACCTCCGCCAGCGGCCAGCGAGCCCCCAGTATGCGGAGCATATCCCGCACCGCCGCCCCCGCCGGGGAGGTAATGAGGGCGATTTTTCGGGGATAGCGCGGGATGGGCTTCTTGTGGGCCGGGTCGAACAGCCCCTCTTGGTAGAGCTTCTGCTTAAGCTGTTCAAAGGCCACATGGAGATCCCCCACGCCGTCGGGGGTCAGCTCACTACAGTAGAGCTGATACTGCCCGTCCCGTGGAAAGACCGTTACCCGGCCAAAGGCCACCACCTTCATGCCGTTTTCCGGACGGAAGCGCAGGCCCATGGCCTCCCGCCGGAACATGACACAGCGGATGGCCCCCTCCGCGTCCTTCAGGGAGAAGTAGTGGTGTCCGGAGGGATAGGCCTTGTAGTTGGAGAGCTCTCCCCGCACAAAAAGGCCGGCCAGAGCACCGTCGCGGTCCAGCAGGCCTTTGATATATTGGTTGACCTGGGTTACGCTGTAAATTGGGGCGTTCTTCATGCCTCGGCCTCCTGTCTCAGACTGCGCCAGGCCAGAATGGCCGCCCCCATGGCGTTGTCGGTGGAGTACTGGGGCGCGGCAAAGGCTGCGTCGCTCATAACAGTACGCAGCAGGCGGTTGGAGGCCACGCCGCCGGAGCACAGCACCGGCAGGCCGGGCCAGCGTTTCCGGGCCGCGTCGGTGGCCCGACGTACTGCCGACGCCACCGTCTCCAGGGTAAAGCGGGCGATCTCCGCCGGCGGCTCTCCCTGCTCTGCCAGCGCCTTTACCTTATTTTCCATCCCGGAAAGGGAGAATGTCAGGCCGTTCAGCTTTACAGGAAATCCCCCTATCAAGTCGCTCTCCGACGCCAGGGCGTCCAACGCCTTTCCCGCCGGGAAGGGCAGGCCCAGGAGCACGCCGGTGCGGTCGATGAGCTGTCCGGCGGAGATGTCGCTGGTGCCGCCCACGCATTGCGCCCTGACATTGACCCCGTCCGGCTCCACATAGAGCAGCTCTGTGGTGCCGCCGGACAGGTGCCAGGCCAGCATGGGCCGGTCCAGCAGCTCCAGCCGTCCCGCTGACCAGGCGGCGGCGGCGATGTGGCCCTGCTGGTGGGATACGGGGTAAAACGGCACGCCCAACGCATCCGCCAGTGTCCGCCCCTGCCCCTCTCCCACCAGAAAGCAGGGCATATAGGAGCCCTCCACCGCCCTCGGCCGGGCACTGGCCCCCACGGCGGACAGGCCGGTCAGCCAGCCCTCCGCCCGCAGCTCGGCAAAGCGCCCAGGCAGGTGTTTGATGTGCTGGAACAGCGCGTCGCTCTGCCGCAGACCCAGCTCGCCGGGGCGCACCTCCAGCAGCCGGCCGGCGTTATAGCCGCCGCTGCCGTCAAATACCGCCGCCGAGGTGGTGTAGTTGCTTGTGTCGATGCCCAGTGCGCGCATATTACGCCTCGTCCTGCGGCCGCTCCGCCGCTGGCTTGAGGCCCACCGGCTCCGGCGGGCACTCGTTGCGGACGAAGGAGCCCAGGATGCCGTTGACAAAGGACACGACCTCCGGCTCCTCATAGTGCTTGGTCATCTCCACCGCCTCATTGATGGCGGCGGCGTTGGGGATATCCTGCATATACAGGATCTCATACATGGCCACCCGCATGATCGCGATGGCCACCCGGTTCAGACGGGAGTATTTCCAGCCGATGGCATACTTCGAGATGTATTCATCCAGCTCGGGGCTGTGCTCATACACGCCCTTCACCAGCTTGGAGATATACTCCCGCTGCTTCTCATTGGGGAACTCCGCATAGAGCGGCTCCTCCTCCCCAATCTGCTCAAAGGTCTTGCGGTTCAGCGCCTCCGCCAGCAGTTCCTCTGCCGTCTGGTTGGTAAAGCCCAGCTCAAAGGCAAAGTGGACGGCAATCTCTCGGGCAGCAGTTCTGGTCATTCCGGTTCCTCCATGGCGGGATAATCCCGCGGCTTTTTGTCATAGATGATTGTATTATACAACAACCATGCATAAAAAGAAAAGAGCAAATTCCACGCAACGTCAAAAAGCCCAGGGCGCGCCCTCCGCACCCCGGGTTTTCCAGGAAAAACGTACACAGACGCGTGCCGGAACCCGGCACGCGTCTGGTGCTTTTCCCTTTACTGGGCCTTCTTTCCATCCCGGTCGAAGGCAACGCCCAGCACATGGACGTTGACACACTCCACCGTCAGGCCGCTGGTGTTCTCGATGGCACTGTATACCGCGTTTTGGACCTCCTTCGCCACATCAATAATGGTATAGCCATACTTGATGAGTAAAGAGACATCCACGCGGATGCTCTCCTCCTCCACTGCGATATGGATGCCCTTGGACAGGTTCTTCTTTCCGCCCAGCAGTTCGGCGATGTCACTGCCCAGATTGGCGGCGAGGCTTCCAACCCCCTCCACCTCCATGGCAGCTGCAGCGGCGATCACCGCCAGAACCTCCTCAGAAATATGGATGTTCCCAAGCTCGTCAGGGCGGGAGACATATTCCTTTCCATCCGCCATTCCGGTCACGCTCCTTTTCTCTACTCGGTCGTTTTCATTGTACCACAAAATAGAGAAATTACAACTGGTTTTTCTCCGCGCGCTCCAGAACCACCTATCCCTCGGCCTCGATAATCTTCACCTGGCTGGCCTCCATCCCGGTCTCGTCGGTGACAATTTCAGTGATTTTTGCCACGTCCGCATCGGTGAGGCCGCCCTCCCGGGCCGATACTACCACGCTGACGCTCTCATCGCCGATAAAGGCCACGCAGTCGGTGTAGCCCTTGGCCGTCACCAGGTTCTCAATCTGCGCCTCGGAGACGGTATAACTGGCCAGGGTCTGGATTGCCTCGCCGTTGGCCTCCTTCATGGTCTCATCGGCGCTCTCATTGGCGATGGAATCCTGGAGGATCGCCAGGGCGCTGTCCCGCGCCTGCTGCCGGTTCAGACGGGCCGAGTCGAAATAGCTCCCGCCGCCGGTGGTCCCTGCCTCGGGCGAGGCGGAGGATGCCGGGTCGGGGCTCGCTGCCGTTCCTCCCACCAGCGGGTCGCTGGTCTGGCCGTTCACCAGGGCCGCCTCCCCCAGTGTCTTGCCCGCATCCGCCGTCTCTCCACTCTGATACGACCAGTTCAGATAGACGGCCACACAGACAAAGAGCACGATCGCGGCCACCACGGCATTTCGTTTCCACACTTTCATCTTTGCTTCCTCACTTTCCTTTACAAACTGATATCTTGTCCGCGCCAAGTCCCGTTAACGCGGAAACCGCCTCCACCAGACGAAGCTGGACCGTCGGCTCTCCGCCTCCCGAGCATACCACAAGAGCCCCCTGGAATTGGGGCGAAAGCTGCTGTAACGTCACCGTTCCCTCTACGCCGGAGCCGGCTGAAATCACTACATTGGTTACTTCCGCCTCCGTCCTCCCCTCATCTACTGTGCTCTGGGAGTCCTGGGCCAGAATCCGGCGCGGGCCGCTCTGCAGGGTCAGCACCACCCGTACCTCCCCAACGCCGTCGATCTGGGCCAAGGCCTGTTCCAGCTTCCGCTCCAGCTCTTCCACCTGGAAAGGGTCGGAACCGGATTCCTGACTGCTTTCAACCGCCCCGCCGCCGCGCTTCTCCCCGCCGAAGGAAGGCAGCAGCAAAAGCACTACTCCGGCCAGAATCACCACAAGTACAAATTTGTACCGGTCAAACAGGCTGCGCAGCTTGCTGCCCCATACCCCGAAGCCCTCTGTTTTCATTCCTCGTCCCCGCTTTCGTACCGCTGCCGCTCCGCCGGGATGGCGAAGTCTTCCTCAATGGTCCGCTCCAGCGCCTCCTGCTGCTCTGCCGTCAGGCTGCCCATGACGGTAACCGACTGTGGAATAGGCCACTCTTCCTCCCCGTCCGCCTCCACCGTAACTTGGCAGTCGATGCCCAGGGCGGCCGCCTTGTCCTGAATATATGCGCCGGACTGTTCTTCTATGATGTCCTTCATCAAGATTTCGTTCTCCTCCTCCAGATCCGCGCTGTATGCGCTCAGCTCCAGCTTGTACTCCGTCAGTGCCCGGGTCAGCGCCGTGGTATCCAGCTTTAGCAGGGGGTTCAGGATAGCCGCCAGCAGCACCAGCCCCCCGGTCAGGCGGGCAATGCGCCTGATACTCCCCGCTGGAATCAGGCTCTCGCCCAGAGCCACGAGCATAGCCGCACAGGTGATCCCAACCAGCCAATGTCGAATCAGTTCCAGCATAGCCCCTACCTCACCACCGCCGTAATGGCGGAAACCATGGAGATGAGCAGCAGCAGGGCGCTGGCTCCGGTCATCCCAAGTACCAGCCCGAAGGCGCCGCCGATCTGGTCAATGAGCCCCGCCACCCGGCCGCTGGAAACGGTAGCGCTGAGGGCGGAGGTCACTTTATATGTCAGGTAGTGGATACCGAGCTGGAGGAAGGGCGCCACGCACATGCACAGCACCGCAAGCATGCCGAACACCCCCACCGCGTTTTTCAGTATTCCGGCCCCGGCCAATACGGTTTCCGCCGCGTCGGACAGGATACCGCCCACCACCGGAACCAGGCTGGACATGGTAAATTTGGCCGCCTTGACGGTTACCGCGTCGGTAGAGCCCGCAATCACACCGCTGACGGTCAGATAACCCACAAAAACCAGCAGGACCACGGTCAGTACACTGGTCACCACCCACTTCAGGGTGCCTGCGATGCGCTTGAGCCCCTCGTTCCCCACCGCCGCATAGGCCACACAGGCGGCTATGTAGGTATAGACCAGGGGCAGCAGCAGGCGGTTGATGAGGGTAATCAGTATGTCGGAAAAGAGCATGGTGGCCAGTTGGCGGGCCACTGCCCCACTGGGAGAGCCTGCGGCGGCGGCCGCCGCCGTAATCGTGGGCAGGAGTATCTTTGAAAAGGTCTCCATCTGTTCCAGCGCCTCCCGTCCCATTCCGATGAGTGAGTTGGCGTCCGCCACCGCCACCGCAGTGATGGCCAGTGCGCCCACAATGGCCACTACATCGGTGGTCTGACTCACCCCCATGCCGCCATACAGCCCCTCGGCCAGGCCGCACAGCAGTACCACCGTCAGCAGCAGCACACCGCTGCGCACAGCCTTGCGCACCACACCGGAGATCTGTCCGCTGCCGGTATCCAGAATGGTTTGGAGCCCTTCATCCAGACTGATGCCCGCCTCCAGCGCTCCGTCGGGCAGATAGCCCCCCGCCGCGTCCTGGAGCGCATCCAGATCCAGCGCCTCCGACTGGGCGGCCAGCACATCGCTGGCCGAGGCCGCCCCCATGCCCGACAGCAGAAGCAGAACCGCCAGGCACATCAGTATTCTTCGTCTCATTCGTATCCCCTTCGTCTTTTACAGCAGTCCCGTCACAGTGTCCAGCACCGCCCGCAGCAGCGGAAGGGCCACGCACAGGGCCACGGCGGCCCCCGCGGTCTCCACGAAGGCCGCGATGCCGCTCTCCTTCGCGTCCCGGCACACCTCCGCGGAAATGTGGGTCAGGATTGCAATACCCACGGTCTTGAGCACCGGAGCCAGCACCGCCGGCGACAGGCCGGCGGCCTCGCCCAGCTCGTCCATCAGGGCGCGCACGCTCTCCACCGCCCCCAGGGCCATGGTCAGAACCAGCGCTCCGGCGGCCAGAGAGAGAACCAGACCCACCTCCTGCGCCCGCTGCTTCACCACCACGGCGCACACAGCGGCGGCTACGGTGGCGGCGGCAATCTTCAGAATATCCTCCATGGTTCACAGCCCGAACAGGTTTTTAACCAGTTCAAACAGGCCGCTGATCTGCTGCACCACCATCATTAGTACCACTACCAGCCCGGCCAGGGTGGTCATGGTGGCCTGTTCATCCCGCCCCGAGCGGGAGAGCACCTGATTGAGCACCGAGACCAGAATCCCAATGGCCGCAATCTTGAAAATCAAATCCACATCCATATCGCACGCTCCCTCACAGCAGCAGGATAACCAGGAATGCCCCGGCCGTGATACCGAGCACCTGGTACATCCTCCCTTGTTTTTCCCGGGCCTCCCGGGCCTGCTCCAGCGCCCGGGACAGCTCCGCACGGGTGTGGGCGAGGGCCTCCCGCTGCCCGTCCCCGTCATAGCGGCCCAGCACCTCCCCCAGCTCCTCCAGGGAGATGGCCCGGTTGTTGATGCCAGCCACCATTACCACAATCAGGAGGATGGCGGCGGCGGCAATGCCGGCCGCAATAAAGGTGCTTTTCTTCATGGATTCGATCTCCTTTCAAACTTCATCGCTTGCAATTTATTCGCCGTTTCCCAGCATCAAGTGGCCGGACTGGAACGCATCATATAGTGTCCGCTCATTCTGATCCACCAGCTTCGGTAAGAACAGCTCATCCATGGTAGCCTGCTCGGTCTCTACCAGAGCGATTTGCGCCGCAATCCAGTCTTTGACGTTTCTCCAGGCAATGCGCTCCGCCTGCTCTGAATCGCACTTTGTTCTTTCTTTCGCCATCACGGACATTACTCCATCCGGCTTTGCCTCCAGGCGAAATCCCCGTAGCATACCACAGCAGTCAAGGGCGAAGGTGACGGCAAGCACCCTGCCGTCATCTCCATAATCCATCATCACCTTCCTTGCTCCATGGGCTGCCAAAAGCCCTTGGATCTCTCCCACAGTCTGAACCGCCGGGACCTTTGTGGTGTAGTTCTTTATTGGCATCTCATTCAACCTCCTCCTTGCACCAGGAGGCGAAGGTAGCCAGGGTCATGTTGTGCTGTTCTCCGGCAGTTCTGTTCGCCTTGCTTACGTCGTTGATGACCTCGTACCTCATGTTCTCATCGCACCTCTGCCCATCGTAGAGCTTGTACTGCGGCCCGATGTCAATGACCTTTCGGAGCCGCCCCTTCCCGTTGGAGTAGATATGCCCAATCTTGATTTCAGACTTTTTCATGCTTAA
>ERZ1106929.1659-NODE-1659-length-17791-cov-6.734100_pt1 | contig 17791 bp, 17 predicted proteins | sample MGYA00403662_ERZ1106929 | MGnify/ENA primary metagenome ERZ1106929 (study PRJEB35170, sample SAMEA104062442) | human gut metagenome | biome: human gut; feature: human-associated habitat; material: faeces | place: Denmark | collected 2013-02-20 ... | reverse complement strand
GCTATTCCGTCAATCCTTATGTGGGCTGTACCCATGGCTGCAAATACTGCTACGCCTCGTTTATGAAGCGATTTACCGGGCATACCGAACCATGGGGCACCTTTCTGGATGTGAAACACTGGCCTGCCATTAAAAATCCCCGGAAGTACGCCGGGCAGCGGGTGGTCATTGGCTCGGTGACGGATGGGTATCTGCCCCAGGAAGAGCAGTTCGGCAACACCCGCAAGCTGTTGGAGCAGCTCAAAGGCAGCGGCGCGGAGATCCTGATCTGCACCAAATCCGACCTGGTGGTGCGGGACATCGACCTGCTGAAAGAGATGGGAAAAGTCACGGTTTCCTGGTCGGTCAATACGCTGGACGAGGGTTTCAAAAACGATATGGACAATGCCGTCAGTATCCAGCGGCGGCTGGACGCTATGAAGCAGGTCTATGACGCTGGCATCCGCACCGTCTGCTTTATTGCTCCGGTTTTTCCGGGCATCACGGATTTCGAGGCCATCTTCCACCGGGTCAAGGGCCAGTGCGACCTAGTGTGGCTGGAAAATTTGAACCTGCGGGGCGGCTTCAAAAAAGACATCCTGGACTATATTCAGGAGAAATACCCCGACCTCATGCCGCTGTATGACGCTATCTACAACAAGGGAGACAGAAGCTACTTCCGTGGCCTGGAGGAACAGGCGGAGCGCCTTGCGAGGGAATATGGCTGTCCCTTTGTGGACAACGAACTTCCCTACGGACGGGCGGAGCCGGGGCGTCCGGTCATCGTGGATTATTTTTACCACGAGGAAGTACGCGGCTCAGAGAACACCGGGAAACGAACTCAAAAAGCATGATTTTTTATGGAGGGCTGCTAACTCATAGATAAGCCCTCAAAAGGAGATCAAACATGAAGATTCAGCAAATTCGCAACGCCACCATTCGCATTGAGTGTGCAGGCAAACATTTTTTGATCGACCCCTGGTTTCAAAAGAAGGGTACCGGTATGAGCGCGCCCTCTCCCGATCCGGAGAAGGCGAAAATTCCATCCCCTACAACGGAACTTCCTTTTCCTGTGGAGCAGATCAAGGAAGGGATCGATGCTATGATCGTCACCCATATCCATCCTGACCATTTTGACCCGGAAACAGCAGCAATGCTGGACAAAAACATTCCTGTTTTCGCTGTAAATGAAGAAACCAAATCCCAAATTGAAGGATTCGGCTACACTTCCGTCATGGTGCTCAAGGATGAAGGGGCTGACTTTGACGGCGTGGTTCTCATCCGCACGGAAGCTATGCATGGAGAGTCACCTGACCAGGCGGCCGGGCCGGTCTGCGGCATCATTCTTCAAGCGGCTGAGGAGCCTGTCCTGTATGTGGCTGGGGATACTGTGTACTATAAAGGGGTCGAACGGGTATTGGAACAGTATCGCCCGGACGTGGTAGTGCTCAATGCCTGCGGTGCGGAGCTGATGGGGCTTGGACGCCTTATCATGGGGGCCGAGGATGTTTTGAAGGTGTGCGAGGCCGCACCGGATGCCACCATCATCGCCAGTCATATGGATGCCGTCAATCATGCAACCGTCAGCCGCGCTGGACTCCGTGAATTTCTGAGGAAACACGGTAAGGATGGACGTGTCTTAATTCCAGAGGATGGAGAATGTCTGGAGTTTTCGGGAAAGTGATCGCGGCATGATCGCTTACGACCGTAATGATACTGGAAATCTTTTTCATCCAGGCCATTTATATATGGATTCACGGATTCTTTAAACAGCAATGCGGCCGGGCACATTGAACCCGACCGCATTACTCGTCTTTCTGGAAGGCTTCCGCTTGTTTGCAGAGTGCAATATACTTCCGGAGCTGTGCCCCGGTTTTCACGGCGGATGTCTGCCTCATATGTAGTAAGGGGCGATATGGATGAGAGCGCCAACACAAAGGAGGTCAAAACAAGGCGGGTTTTACCGCTTATGCGGCGGACGCCCATGCCGCTGCGAAGAATGTTCCAACAGCGCAGCAGCGAGCCATGCTCATAAAAGTGAGTTTTCCGACATTTGCGGGGATTTGAAAAGATAATCAGAAAATCGGCAGAACTTTTATCCCAAGACAAATTAAAATCATTTTATATACTTTTCCGGCGTCACTCCGCCACCACCGCGGCCTCATCCTGTCGCGCCTTTGCCGCCTCTAGGTCGTCGAAATCTCCCAGGGCCCGCAGGTCCACATGGGAGGCGTCCACCCCCGCCCCGCTCTTGCTAAAGAGCCCTGCCAGATTACGCTGCTGGATGCCTATCGGGCGGTGGAGGGGGACAAGCCCTTGCTTCACCAGGATACCCACACCAATCCCGCCTGCGGCGTGGGAGTAAATATTCAACTGGTTCTGCGGGACTGTTACGACCTGGTACAGGCCAGAGCAGAGGAGTCCATGCGCAGCATCACCTTGCAGGAAATTTTGGATCGTTACACGGAAAAACTCACCTATTCGGCCTCCAAATTGTCTGAATGAAGCCAAAGGCGAGTTTTCTATCTAACTTGGAAAGACTCTGCAGGCAACCGCTTGCAGAGTCTTTTTTCAAGCGTGTTCATCTTAAGATTGTTTCTGTTCTCTCCAGGTCCTCTGCGGTGTGCAGTAACCGGCTTCCCCTCCGGCCTCTCTCTGTGCCTCCCGGATGGCCCGCCGGATATCCAGCCACGCTCCATAAGCTCCGCCGTGGAGATGCTGTTTCAGTTTTTGGATAGCGTTTTTGTAGGCCTTCTCCGCCCCGCTGGGGCCGTTATAGTTCAGGCGGATGGCCAGCTCCTGGAACATCATGCCCTGCTCCTCCGGCTGGCCGATCCCCAAATGACAGTGCACCAGGTTTAGCTCTCTTGGTGACAGGACCTCCTCCATGCGTTGGAAAAGAAGGCTCCTCTGCATCTGGCGGTCATAGGCTTTTGCGGGATCGCCGCCACCGCTCACTTCAAACACCCGGTCTCCCAAGTCGTAACTTTGGAACAGTGTCCGGCTCTCCAGCAACAGGGACCGTGCCACGGACTCCGAGACCTGCAACTTTTCTACGATGCATGAGATCAGTTCCGCTTCCGATGCTTTATCCTTCTCTGCCATGAACCGCAGAACCTGCCGCAGTTGGTGATACCGTCCGGTTGGGATCGTCAGCGGCAGGGCGCTCCGAGCGGCGCAGTCGCGCATCGCCGCCTGGATGGCAGGCGTGGCATACGTCAAAAAATGATTTCCCAGCGTGGGGTCGAACTGCTCAGCAACTTTCAGGACCGCCATTGCGCCCTCCTGCTTCAGGTCCTCTTCCAGAGAGGGTCCGCGCACCGTCTTGTCATACTGCTTTGCCAGTACCGTGAGATAACCGCTGTTCTGGCGGAGCAACTCCTCTGCCGCAGAGGGATCTCCCCCCTGTAGTCTTTGGACCAGTTCCTCATTTGTGGAGCGGTCCCCAACAGCAGCGTTTTTCTGCGTAGTCATGAAGACCGCTCCCCTCTCTTCATTTCAGCCGCTTCCGCGCCTCTGTATAGAGTTGTTCCTGTTCCATGTCCTGGGCGTAGCCGTTGGATGCATAGTCATTGTCTAAGAGTGCCTTGTCCCGGTACTCCTCCGCCAGCTTTAGGGTGGCCTGACGCAGTTCGTCTGAGATCTTGCCCCGCTGGTGGTGCTTGCGGATGGTGTTGGTCCGGGTGCTGAAGATACGGTAGACCGGGTGCTGTTTGTTCAGCTCCTTCTGATGCTGCATGGCCCCGTACTGCCGGCAGGTCATGCGGTTATCCTGAGGCGCGATGCCGTCGCAGTACTTGGGCTGATGTCCACTGGTCGTCAGGAAATACCGTCCGCAGTTCTGGCACAGGCTTGGTGCGTGGACATGATGCATCCCGTTCAACAGGTCAAAGCAGTAAAACTGCATCGGCGTGGGAAAGTTGATCCGCTGCACGAATACCATCTCTTCTTCGTTCCTCGGGCTCTGGGCAAACACATAGGAGGATGCGATCTTCGGGAAGATGGTGAATGCCTCGATATCCGCCATGGGCAGCTGCTGCATATGTGTCCAGAAGTCCTCACTGGTGAAGCAGTCGTAGGTGGCGATCGCAAAATACGTCTCCGTCCGTTTTTTCAAGCGGTGCAGATAACCCGCTTCAAAATACCATCCGGCAGCCGCAAAGTGAAAGATCCCCAGCGGGATGCTGAACCCCGCGGTCAAATAGCGGAAGAAGAACTGTCGGACCGGGGACTCCGTCTTCAACAGCTCGTCAACAAGTTCGGGATCGAACAGGACGTCCAGCGCCTGGAAATCCTTCCCCTTTTCCAAAAAACTGTACGGCGGACACTTCCACAGGGCATCCAGCTCCTTCTCCATGGATGTACGTGTCTCCGGCAGCAGTTTGATGAACTCCTCGCGTCCGGCATTGGCCAGCGCCTCCACCTGAAAGCTGATCTCCCCGCCGTGTGTAAGGAGCTCCCGCATCGTCTCGTCGCTGACATTCAGGATGTCGGCAGCAAAGTACCCGGCGGGAAATGCGGAATCGTTGAAGAAGATCTGATCCTGCCAGACATCCAGTGTCAGACTCAGGAGATGATTGTTCTGCTCAACCCCCAGCGGCATGGCCTCGGCCTCCTGTCCCATATCCGTTTTCGTGCTGTCTTGCGATACTCACATTTTATCAGAATCCGAAGAATAATCAAGTAGAAGGACAAGAGCTGCGAGGGGGAAGCAGCTATTGTCCTTCGGTTTTATGAAAGGGGAAGATGAAGATGAAACAGGAAAAGCTGACCGTCATTGACGGGGAGACCTTGGCGGACCTGCGTCTGCCGCCCACGCGGTTCTGCGTCCAGACCCTGCTGCCACAAGGTGTTAGTATTCTGGGCGGCGCGCCAAAGGTGGGAAAGAGCTGGCTGGTGTTGGACCTCTGTATTCGGGTAGCCCAGGGAGAACCACTGTGGGGACTGCCCACTGTGCAGGGGACGACGCTGTACCTCTGCCTGGAGGATACGGTCCGCCGGGTACAGGAGCGTCTGCTTCTGGTCACCGATGAGCCGCCCGGCAGCGCCTTCTTTGCGGTAGCCGCCAGGGCGTTGGCAGACGGATTGGCAGAGCAGGTCCGGCAATTTGTGAGTGAACATCCAGACACTGTGCTGGTAGCCGTGGACACCTTTCAGATGGTACGCCGCGGTGAGAGCGAAGCAAGCTATGCCAACGACTATCAGGAGGTGCAGGTTCTCAAACAACTGGCTGATGAATTGGGGATTGCCCTTCTGCTGGTCCATCATCTCAGGAAGCAGGGAGACAGCGATCCGCTGAACAAGCTCTCCGGCACCACAGGACTGAGCGGGGCGGTGGACGCCGTGTTCGTTCTGGACCGGAGCCACAGGCACAGCGATAGCGCCACCCTGGTGTGTACCGGACGGGACATTGCGTACCGGGAGATGGAACTACGGTTCTCCAGTGAAGCGCATCGGTGGGAGTTGGTAGCGGACAGCCTGCAGACACCGGACCTGCTCCTGCCGCCGGAGATGGCGGCGCTGGTAGAGTGGGCCAGGGAGGCAGGCTCTTTCTCCGGTGCGAACAGTGAGCTTGCGCAGCGGTTCAGCGCCTACATCGGTACGGAAATCTCCGCCAAGAAGCTCAAGCAGATGATGAACCGATGGCGATATATGTTGGAGGACAGAGGCGTGACCTTCCATAGCAGCCGCAGCAACGGCCAGCGGCTGGTGGAGATTTCTTTTTCTGCCCTTCCCAGTGACGCAAGTGACGCAAAAGACGCAAAAACTGGGTGTTCCAAATCTTGCGTCACTTGCGTTCCTTGCGACCCTGCTGCCGAAGGAAACGTGAGGGGGGACTGATACCAAAAAAACCTCCCATTTGGGAGGGCAAGCATCGCGTCCGGCTATACGCCGGCCGCAGTTTCGGGGCCCTGCCCCGCCCCCAGCCCCTGAAGGGGAGAAAGGAGTACGAATGCCGAGAGAAAAGAAAACAGAGATCATCACGCTCCGGGTGACGCCTCGGACAAAGGCGGTCATCCAGGCGCGTGCGAAAAGCGTAAACAAGACCGTCACCGACTACCTGTGCCTCTGCGGCCTGGGTAGGGAGATCGTGCAAGTGGATGGTCTGGACAAAGTGCTGTCCGAACTGAAAGCCCAGGGACGGAACCTGAACCAACTCACCACTCTGGCCAACATGGGCAAGGTCACGATCCTGCGCGGCGATGCCTTAGCAGACAAGTATGGAGAGGTCTGTGAGCAACTCCGGCAGCTGTTGCGGGAGGTGACCTGATGGCTACCTTCACCGCAATCAAAAACCGGGGCGGAGGCCGGGGTGCACTCGCCGGAGTGCTGTGGTACACGCAGCAGGAGGAAAAGACGCTGCGGGAAGGACAGTGGCTGGTGAGCGGTTGGAACTGCACCGCCCAGTCTGCTCTCTCTGAAATGCAGCTCACCAAGGAGCGGTTTCGGAAAACAGACGGGCGGCAGTACTACCACTTCGTCCAATCCTTCGCGGCAGCGGATGACCTGACGCCCCGTGAAGCTCTCACCATCGGTCTGGAGTTGGCCCAACGGGAGTTCCCGGACTTCGAGGTGCTGGTGGCGACTCACATCGACACCGACATTCTGCACAGCCATCTGATCGTGAACAGCGTCAGCTTCCGGGACGGCCGCAAGCTCCATCAGAGTGCTGCGGACCTGCAGGCCCAACGGTTGGCCAATGATGAGATCTGCGCCGCCCACCATCTGTCGATCCTTCCGCCGCCGCAGAAGCAGGTCCAGCAGAAACGGATGGGCGCCCGGGAGTATCGCTCCGCCGCCAAGGGCGAGAGCTGGAAGTTCCGGCTGATGAACACCATCGACCAGTGTATGCGCTACGCATCTACCAGGGAGGACTTCATCTCCCTGATGGAGAGCGAGGGGTATCAAGTTCGATGGTCGGCCACTCGAAAGTCCATCACCTACACCACGCCCCAGGGCATGAGGTGCCGGGATGACCGTCTCCACGAATCGAAGTACACAAAGGAGGTCATGGAACGTGAAGTCCGAATCCGGACGGAGATTATCTACAGAGGAACTGAAACAGCTGAATTGGCCTCAAGCTATGCATACGCCGTCTACGCTGCCAGACACTCCCACGAGGCAGGAATGGAACGATCTGCTGGTGGCGCTCACGGCCCTGTACCAGCTGGAGAGTACCAACAGCGACCGGCTGGATCGTCTCGAGGCCAGCACTGCGGCACAGGAGGCCCTGCTGCGGGCGCTGTCCCAGCAGGCGGGGCAGTGCCCCACCCAGGCGCAGATGGAGGCGCTGGCGCGGGATGTGGCCCAAATACGGGAAGCCCTGCAACAGGCTGGGAAGAAGAGAGGGCTTTCTATCTCGCCGCCCAGTCTCCGGACCGCGCTGTCGGTCTTGATCTGGCTGGCCCTGATCCTGCTGGCGGCCATGGTTGGCATGGTGGTCTTGCAGACGATCTGGTCCGGCTTGGCCGCACTCTGGAGGGTAATCCAGATGCTGTTTCTGTGAGGGACGCCACCACCATGCATCAGCACGCTGACCGGAAAACGCTTCGGCGAGAGCGTGCGAAGAAGATCGCCCTGGGTCACAAGCCGGACGATCACGAAGATGAAATTGACATGACGATGAAAGGATATTGAAATATGGCAAGTATTAAGCAACTGGGCGGCCGTAGATTCAAGATCACCGTCAGCAACGGCTACCGCCCCGACGGGAAGAAGATCTGCAAAGCCAAGACCATTCGGGTGCCGGAGAGTATTCCCAAGCGGGGCATCCGGCAGTATGTGGCTCATGAGGCGGAAGAACTGGAACGGCAGTTCAAGTCCGGCTACGCCGAGGACGGGAATATGACATTCGAGGAGTTCGCAGAACATTGGCTGACCCGGCAAGTCCGGTACGCTCCCAGCACGTTGGAGAGCTACCGCCGGATGCTGGAGAGAGTGTACCCCTTCATCGGGGCCATCCAGTTGAATCGGCTCCGTCCGATTGCTCTGGAGAATATGCTGGTAGAACTGCGGAAGCGGAAATACCGTGGCAAACCCATTGGGGAGGCCACGGTGCAGAAATACCTGACTGTGGTCTCCGCTGTCCTTAGCGACGCCAAGCGGAATGAGATCATCCAGAAGAACCCGGCCCGGATGATCGATCTGCCTCTAACACGCCGCACTACACAGTACATTCCCTCCCCCGTGGAGATTCAGAAACTGCTGGATGCTCTGGCAAAGGAGCCTCGGCACTACCGGATGTTCTATCTGCTCTCCATGTGTACCGGCTGCCGCCGGGGGGAGCTGTGCGCCCTCAAGAGGGAGGATTTCAAGTTCAGCAGAGGCGGTCTGCTCCTGACCATCAGCCGCTCCCGCAGCGTTGTCCCTGGAAAAGGTGTCGTGGAAGGCTCTACTAAGAACGGCCGCAGCCGTGAGATCGTTCTCTCATCTGATATCCGAGGAATCTTTTTGAGCTACCGCCGGCGGAAACAGCTGGAAGCCCGGCAGGCGCATCGGGAACTCAGTCCCTATCTCTTCACGGATGCCCTCGGGCAGCTCATTCACCCGGATACCTTCACCAAACGGCTGCGGAAAATCTATGAGTCTATTGGATTTCCCAAGCAATATCATCTCCACACCCTGCGGCACTACTATGTGACCTCCCTGCTCCACTCCGGCGTGGACAAGCAGACGGTTGCGGATCTGGTAGGGCACGCGGACACGGGCTTCCTGGAGCGCACCTACTGCCACCCCCAGCAGGAGCAGAAAGAGCAGGCCGCCGGGGCCATGCGCGCCATGCTCCGCCCGGAGGGCGAAGCCCTGTTCAACCTGGCCGCCGCGTGTCCCGCCAAATCCCGCAGCGCCTGATTGTTGCTTTCGTAGAAAATGTTATTTCCCGAAAGTTTCAATAGCTTTGCTTCCCCACTTGCGGTATGTTGTGTTTGCAAAATCGGCCTCAACTGGAGTGAGGCCAGCGAAAGAGAGGTCAACACAACATGGCAAGTATCCGAAAACGGGGCAGCAGCTACCTGCTGGTGGTCTCTATGGGCTATGACTACGAGGGCAATCGCATCAGGCCCAAGCAGAAAACTGTTCATCCACCAGAGGGACTGACGCCTAAGCAGAAGGAAAAGTGGCTGAAGGAACAGGCCGTCCTGTTTGAGCGGGAGTGCAGATCACTTCCTCAAGAAGAAGTGGATCGGAGCATCACACTGGCGAAGTACACGGAGCTGTGGCTCCGGGAGATCGCCCCCGGCAAGCTGGCCAAGTCCACCCTGGCCCGGGACCGGCAGGACATCGACCGCTTCCTGCCGATTCTGGGGCGCTACAAACTGACGGAACTCCGCCCCGAGCACTTCCGTAACTTCTATGCGGATCTGCGAAAGGTCATCAGCCTTGAAACTGGAAGGCCGCTCTCCAAGCATACCGTGGAGGGCGTACACGCAACGCTGTGTACGATCTTCTCCGATGCCATGGAGGGCGGCTTTCTGAATCACAACCCCGCCTGGCGGACATACCGCTATGCGGGGAGGAAAACGGAAAAGAAGATCGCAGATCCGGAAACCCTGCAAAGGATCATCTCCGCGCTGGAGGAAGAGAGTCTCAAGTACGAGACATACTTCAAACTCATCATCGCAACCGGAATGCGTCGTGGCGAGTGCTGTGGCCTGCAGTGGGGCGACATCAACTGGCACGAGCGGTCCATCCACATTCAGCGGAATGTGGTAAAGGTCACCGGCGAGGACATTATCGTCAAGGAAACAAAGACTGTGGCCGGGGACCGATACGTGTACTTCTCACTGGAGATGGAGTCCCTGCTGAAAGAGTTCCAGCGGGAGTGTGCCTGGGAAACGGAGACGTATGATGGGAGGGAATTGGAGACTTCAGACTACATCTTCCGCCGCCATGGAGAGCGGCTCCCCATGACGCCCTCCACCTTCACCTGGCGATTCAAGCTGATTCTGAAGAAGCACGGCCTGCCGGCTGCCCTGAACGTCCACTCCCTGCGGCACACCAACGCCAGCCTGCTGATCGCCGGCGGGGCCGACGTAGCCACCGTAGCGGGCCTCCTGGGCCACAGTCAGCCGTCCACCACTCTGGATATCTACACCCACGCGTTTGATAAGAACAAGAAAGCGGCCAGTCAGGTGCTGCAGGAGGGGTTGGAGATTTGATGAACAGCAGAGAAAAGAAACAGCCGCAGATCGCCGTCACTCACTGCGCCTGGTGCGGATCGTATGACCTGGGGATCGGCTGGCAGCAGAACGAGGCCATCGTGACCTTCCGGCGGAACGGACTCCTGGGCAACCGGCTGAAGTATGTGATCTGCCGGAACTGCGGAGCGGTTCTGTACCAGTGCGTGGCGGAGCCGTGGAGGTTTCCTCCGGCGGAATAGGGGGCTGTAGAGGTACCAACGCCCTACTGCAAAACACGAAACTTCTATAATACAAAAACCGCCGAAAGCAATACACTTTCGGCGGTTTCTGGTACGCCCGACTGGATTCGAACCAGCGGCCTTCAGAGTCGGAGTCTGACGCGCTATCCAACTGCGCCACGGGCGCATACCTAAAAAACTATATTTTATTATAACACGGGATTTTCAAAATTGGTAGTCAAATAGTAGTCAACGGAAACAGAATTTTTTCTCTCTGCCCGTTAAAATCAAGGACTCCCAACGCTTTGCGCCATCTCTCAACTGAACGAGCCTGAAACGTCGGAGTCTGACGCGCTATCCAACTGCGCTACAGGCGCATACATCAACATCTTCTTCAAACAGCTTATTTAGTATACCAACATTTTTCCACTTTGTAAAGCTTTTCTTGAAAAAATTTTTCTTAAAAAGATTGTTAAAAAAATTGACAAGTCCCTGATTTTGGTCTAAACTTAATTGAGAATGATTTAACAAATAGCAAGGAGTGACTTATATGCGAAAGGAAAACATCTCCGACGCCGTGATACGGCGTCTGCCCAGATATTACCGCCAGCTCACAGACCTCTGCAACCGCGGCGTCGTGCGCATCTCCTCACACTCCCTGGGGCAGGAGATGAACATCACCGCCTCTCAGATCCGCCAGGATTTCAGCTGTTTCGGTGAGTTCGGCCAGCAGGGCTACGGCTACAATGTAGAAGAACTGCGGGCCGAGATCGGTCATATCCTGGGCGTGGACAACAACCACCACCTCATCATGATCGGCGTTGGCAATCTGGGCCACGCACTGCTTCAGAACTTCCCATTCTCCCAGAGTGGGTTTACGGTGGACGCAGCCTTTGATGTCTCCCCCGCCGTGATCGGGACTGTGGTGAATAATGTGCCGGTATACGCCATGTCCGAGCTAGATCACTTCCTACAGGACCACCCGGTGGACGTGGTGGTGCTGACCATTCCCCAGTCCGTGGCCCAGGACACCGCCAGCCACCTCATCAATCTGGGCGTCAAGGGCTTTTGGAACTTTACCAACATTGAGCTCAGCAGTCAGCTCCCGGATGTGCAGTTTGAGAACATTCACTTCGCAGACAGCCTCCTGACCCTCAGTTACCGCATCGCCAACCGCTGACGCTCCAGCGTGGAAGGGAATCATCTATGACAAGGAAGACCAAGACTGCCCTCATCACCGTCTGCCTCTTACTTACCGTCACCGTTGTGTACGCCTTGGCCGCGGCCGGCGGGGCCTCCGATCCGCTGGCCTCCCTCTCCTATCTCACCGGCACTTTCACCGATGCGGTAGACCAGCGGGTGGAGGAAAAACTGGACGCCTCTGACCAAGCGCTGCTGAACGGAGACGCGGCTCCTTCCGACGGCGGGGCCGCCACGTGGATGGAGACCCGTCTGAAGGCAGGCGACGCCCTGACCGGCTCCACCGGCACGGGCGTCCTGTTGCTGGCGGGCGGTATGCAGGTCACGTTCAACTCCGGCGCTGTGGTGGATGTCACCACAGGGACCACCGTTACCAGTGGCAGTGCCCTTACAGCCAGCCACCGGTATCTGGTGGCTGAGGAAACCACCGCCGTGTTTACCGTCACCTCCAAGACGGCGGTTGTGGATTATCAGGGCCCCTACGCCTTCAGCTACTCCACCAACACGGACTACAACGCCATTGCTGCCGCGCTCAAGACCATGCACCTGTTTCAAGGCAGCTTCACCGGCTACGGAGATGGATATGACCTGGAGGTCGCCCCTACCCGCCTGCAAGCCCTCATCATGTTCATCCGCGTCCTGGGCGAGGAGAATGATGCGCTGGCCTACACCGGCTCCACTCCCTTCACGGACATCACCCCCGGGACCCAGAGCGAGAAATACGTGGGCTACGCATACAGCAAGGGCTACACCAACGGATACTCCGCCACCACCTTCCGGCCCAGCCAGACGGTGACAGCCAGCCAATACATGGAATTCATCCTCCGGGCACTGGGATACAGCTCCGCGGACAACAAGGACCTCTCCGGCACACTGACCAATGCCTTGACCAATGGCGTCATCACGGAGGGCGAGCTGGCCGCCCTGCAGGGCGGCACGTTCCTCCGGGCGGATCTCGCATACGTCTCCTACTACGCGCTGGATGCCGCGGTGTCCGGCAGCAGGCAGACACTGGGAGACACGCTGATGGACAAGGGCGTCTTCACCGTGCGGGAGAAACAGGCGGCCGACGCACTCGTCACCAGCGGCCGGAAATAAAACCGGAACCCCTTTGCCGGTCCGGCATACTATGGATTGAGACCGGTTCGGTCGGTCTACGATTTCATAGGAGGTTCCGGTATGTGCAATAACGGCTTTGGCGGCGGCAACTGCTGCTGGATCATCATTCTGCTGATCATCATTTGGTGCTGCTGCGGCAACGGCAGCTGGGGCGGCAACGGCTGCGGCTGTGGCTGCAACAACAACTGCGGCTGCAATCCCAATCCCTGCTGCTGAGATTTCATAAGATAACCAGCGCCCCGGGCCATTTGGCCCGGGGTGTTTTCCACTTCGCTGCTTTTTTATAGGTGCTTACAGGATCCCCAGGTGCTCCAGAAGAATCTTTCCACCCAGAAGGATCAGGATCACACCGCCGGCGATCTCCGCCCAGCACTGGAGGCGGGCGCCGAAAAAGGTCCCGATCACCACACCCGCCAGGGAGATCACAAAAGTCGTGCAGCCGATGACCGTCACAGCAGGCAGGATGTCCACGTTCAAAAATGCAAACGTGACCCCAACAGCCAATGCGTCGATGCTGGTAGCCACCGCCATCAGCAGCAGCTGCTTATAATCCAGCGTCACACTCACCGCACAGGCCGTCTCCTCCGCCTCCCCTTTCAAAGACTCCCACACCATCTTACCGCCGATGAATGCCAGCAGAAAAAAAGCCAGCCAGTGGTCCAGATGTTGGATGTACCCGGCAAATTGGGCGCCCAGCAGCCAGCCGGCATAGGGCATCAGCGCCTGAAATCCGCCGAAAAACAGCGCAATCACAGCCGCATAGCGCAGATTCAGTTTTGGCATACAGAGTCCCTGGCACACCGCTACAGCAAAGGCGTCCATCGAGAGCCCCACGCCGATCAACAGCAATTCCAAAAATCCCATATTGCCGCTCCCTTATAATACCACCGGCACCGGCTGGTGGATAGTCAAACTGTCCGGCGTCACCAGGCAGTCATAGGCGTACACTTGGACACCCCAGGCAGCTGCCTCCCGAAGGGCCGCACCGAAGGCCGGATGGGTGGCGTCGTTGGGAGAGAAGCGATCCACGCCGTGCATCTGGATCACAAAAAACAGGGTAGCGCCCAGTCCCTCCCGGACAGCCCGCTGTAACTCGTGAATATGCTTCACGCCCCGTTCTGTCGGCGCGTCCGGAAATCGGACAACACCGTTTTCCTCCAGGGTAACACCCTTGACTTCCACCAGGTGCAGCCCGGCTTCTGTTGTCAGCGCAAAGTCCAGACGGGACTCTCCATAATGATATTCCGGTTGAATGGACTTTAGATCTGGCAGGAAATGTCCTTGGGCGGCCCACTCCTGAAAAACACGATTTGGGGCCTGCGCATCCATATTGATCAGCAAGGCCCCTTTCTCCACGGCGATAAGGTCATACGCTGTCTTTCTCGCAGAATTTGCGGCCTTTTCCAGATAGACCGCTGCTCCCGGCACCAGCAGCTCCCGGCAGCGGCCTGTGTTTTTCACATGGCACACCACCGTCTCGCCCTCCAGCTCTACATGGGCGATAAACCGGTTGGGCCGCTCCAAAAAGTGCGCCTGCCGCACCTCTCCGTATTGCAAGTGCATCGCCCCCTTTGTCCTATTATAGCACACAAAGATACGTTTGAAAAGGACGTTTTATCCATTCATCCGCTTATCAGATACAAATGTCTGCGATTTTTCTTGACGCCCGATAAAAACTGTGTTATACTGGCACGCAATTAAACTGGGGGAATGTATTTATGAAAGCGCAAACCAACCGGCTGACCTTCAGCCAGCAATTCTTCATCGCCACCATGCTGTTCGGCCTGTTCTTCGGGGCAGGAAACCTGATTTTTCCCATTTTTCTGGGCAGTCAGGCCGGGCGCAATGTATGGCCCGCCATCATCGGTCTGCTGATCACCGGCGTAGGCATTCCCCTCCTGGGCGTAGCCGCACAGGGTATCAGCCGCAGCAACGGCCTGCAGGAGATGGCCGGGCGGGTGAGTCCTCGGTACAGCATCTTCTTCACCTGCGCTCTGTACCTGACCATCGGTCCCTTCTTCGCCATTCCCCGCTGCGCCTCCACGTCTTTCACCGTGGGCATCGAGCCGCTGCTGGGTGAGAATGTCAACGCCACGGTGCTGCTGGCGGCGTTCTCCTGCGTGTTCTTCGCCGCCGTGCTGTTCTTTTCTCTGCGCCCCGGCAAGATTTTGACGTGGGTGGGAAAGCTGCTGACGCCGCTGTTCCTGCTGGTGCTGGCCATTCTGGTGGTGACGGCCCTGCTGCATCCCACAGACCGCATCGCCGACGTGACGCCGTCGGCGGCCTATGCTGCGGCTCCCTTCTTCGCCGGTTTTCTGGAGGGCTACAACACCATGGATGCTCTGGCCAGTCTGGCCTTCGGTATCGTGGTCATCAACGTCATCCGGGGGCTGGGCGTCACGGAGCCCGGCGCTATTGCCAAAAATACGGTGCTCTCCGGCATTTTCAGCTGTCTGTTCATGGGCGGCATCTATGTGGCCGTCACCATCGTGGGGACCCGGAGCCACTCCCTTACCGTTTCCTGCACCAACGGCGGCGAGGCCTTCGCTGTCATTGCTGAGCACTATCTGGGGCGGGCCGGGCTGGTGGTGCTGGCACTGACGGTGATCCTGGCGTGTCTCAAGACCTCCATCGGTCTGGTCACCAGCTGTGCCGAAACCTTCACCGCCATGTTCCCCAATGGGCCGAAATACGGTTTCTGGGCCACCTGCTTCAGTATTTTTTCCCTGCTGGTCACCAACATCGGCCTTAACGCCATCATCGCCATCTCTCTGCCGGTGCTGATGTTCCTGTTCCCACTGGCCATCACCCTGATCCTGCTGGCGCTGCTGGGAAATCTGTACGGCCACGATACCGTGGTGTATCGGTGGGTCACGGGCTTCACGCTGGCGGCCGCCCTCTTCGATTTCGTGAAGGCGCTGCCCAAGGCCATTACGGAGACCCCTGTTGTCTCCGCTGTCATCGGTTTCGCTGACAGCTATCTGCCCTTCTTCAAGCTGGGGTTGGGCTGGATCTGCCCTGCCGCTGTTGGCCTGTTCGTGGGACTGATCTTCCATCGCACACGCCGAAACCGGCCAGCCGCATAAGAAATCGATTTTTCTGCGATTCATTCAGGCTGGCCCAATGCTGGAGCAGCAGCCTTTCTGCATTCACAAAAAGTTTACAATTCCAGACCGTCCGATTTTTCGATTTTTTCTAAGTAACAATAGAAGGACGATTTCATCCGGGTGAGGTTGCCCTTGGTTTGGTACGGCACGGTATCCGCGCCGACGAATCCACATGGCCTTCGACAGAGTATCTATGAGAGCATGGGCACTCTCCGCCATACGGCAATCCGCTCGGAAGGTCCTTCCATCTCTGACCGTGCTCCCGAGAGCACGGTCTCTTTTTATGCTGACACGGAGGAGGCGAAAAAGATAGTTTACGGATGAGGGCAAAGGAGGAACGTGGATCACACAACACATCCGCAAAGATACCGCCCGGTGACTTCCGATGGTATGCTGCCTTCCACGACGAGGGCGAGCACCCGCACATCCACATGATGGCCTGGTCCACAAAGCCGGGACAGGCCTATCTTTCCAAAGAGGGCATCCGTCAGATCAAGTCCAAGCTCACCAACGATATTTTCCGCAACGAAATGCAGAAACAGGCCGGCAGTTGGGAGAGACGCATAACGAAGTAATTATATAGGATACGGTGCAGTCTCTGAAAAGGGGCTGCACCGTGTTCTGCTTTATGCAGAAGTCTTGAACTGCTGCGGGTTTTGACGGATATCCTCCATTGCCGCCTGCATCTCATTTTCTGTAGGAATAGAGAATAGCCCAACGGCGGTGAAGTAAATATCCCCCTTAACTTTCTTGGTTTCCTTATCCTTGCTGTGAACCTCGATGCGCCGGATCAGCGCATTGACGATCTCCGGCGTAAGCTGTCGAATGCCCGTATAATCCCGCAGCGCTTTCATCAGCAGCCTCAAATCCACCTTGGTTTGCTCCGCATCCTGCAGCTTCTTCTTGCCGTCAGCTACGAGCTTCAGCAGATCCTTCTGCTCTTTTTCGTAGTTGGCGGTCATTTTTGTGAAACGCTCATCGGTGATTTTCCTTGCCATTGCTACGCCTGACAGCTAAGTCCTTTTAACATTTCGTTTTCAGTCCGTGGCTTTGCAACTCAGTTTTTCTCTCATTGCCGATTCAGCTGCGGTGATAATTTGATTTACTGCCTTATCAACGAAAACCGAACGGTTTCGGGACTTTTTCTTTTTCCGCTGCGGGCAGCAAAACCTCCCAATTTCTAACAGCTATCTAACCGTGTCAGGTGTTCTCAGCGGCGGAAAACAGACTCCCCATTTTATCCGCTTTTCCCCTTCCGACCACCGCCCCTCCGGGCTTTTAAGGCATTATAACAAGGCCTTTTCCCCATACTAAGAACTTTTGCGTTAAATGTCATCTTATAAATATTATTTTATTTCATAAACCGCTTGCGATTATAAAAACTTTTTGTTATGATGTAATTAGCCTTACAAAAACTGCGAAAGGAGGTGATTCCGTATCGAACCGCTAAGAGAATCGGCATCGGCAAAACTGCGCTATTCCGGCGCTCTGTCCGCCCACAGCCAAGCAGACGATCCGTAAGCAAAAGATTATAAAGAATATGGAGGAAAGCGATTATGAAGGCGAAAAAGAAACTGCATACCCTGTTAGTGGCACTGCTGTGCATTGTGATGCTGGCAGGCGTTCTGCCCGCGGCCACCTTGGCCGCCGATCAGGCCCTTACCGACACTCCCCGTTTCACCACCGGTGTCTCCCGTTCTAAAACGGCGACACCCTTGGACCCCGAAACCTGGACCTCGGATATAACGCTCTCCCTGCCCAGTGCAGAGGAAAAGCTGGAGTCTGAGGTAGTATTCGTGCTGGATGGTTCCTCTTCCGCCGATGAGAATGTGAAGAATGAAGCCCTCACCCTTCTGGATAATCTGAAGGACGCCGTCACAGACAGCGGCGCAGCCGTGAAGGTGTGTATCGTAAAGTTTAAGCGCTATGCCGAAAAATCCGACTGGTTTGATCTGGCCACAAGCTATGACGCCATAAAATCGGCCATAGAGAGCAGGATTTCCGGCGGCACCAATATCCACGCCGGCCT
>ERZ1106929.1649-NODE-1649-length-17849-cov-4.667978_pt1 | contig 17849 bp, 10 predicted proteins | sample MGYA00403662_ERZ1106929 | MGnify/ENA primary metagenome ERZ1106929 (study PRJEB35170, sample SAMEA104062442) | human gut metagenome | biome: human gut; feature: human-associated habitat; material: faeces | place: Denmark | collected 2013-02-20 ... | reverse complement strand
CCGCTGATCGACCGGGAGAAGTGTACCGGATGCGGCACTTGTGCCGAAATCTGCAATTCGAACCTTTTCGTCTTTGACCGCAGCGTCGACAAATTCCCCCGCATCAAGTTCCCCGAAGAATGCTGGCATTGCGACTCTTGCGTGCTCGACTGTCCCGTCGGGGCTATTTCCCTGCGCATCCCCCTGTCGTACGGCCTCATGCATGTCGACGCGTCCACCCTCACCACCAAGGAGGTCAAGTCATGATCCCCGTCAAGCCTGTAATCGAAACGGATCTCCTCATCGTCGGCGGCGGCATCGGCGGCCTCATGGCGGGCATCGCGGCGGGCAAGGCCGGATGCAAGAACGTCGTCATCATGGAAAAGTGCCATGCGCGCCGCAGCGGTTCCGGTGCGACCGGCAACGATCACTTCAACTGCTATATCCCTTCCTATCACGGCGACGACATCGAGCCCGTATTCAAGGAAACCATGCAGAGCCTCGTGGGCCAGCTCAAGGAACCGAGCCTCATGCACAAATTTCTGGAAAAGAGTTTTGAGCTGGTGCAGATGTGGGATGCTTGGGGCGTGAACATGCGCCCGACCGGAGACTGGGAATGCAAGGGGCACGCCCTGCCCGGCAAGCCCCGCGCGTTCCTGAAGTATGACGGCTCCGACCAGAAGAAGGTGCTTGTCCGCGAGGCCAAGGCGGTCGGCGTGAAGTTCTACAACCATCATCCCGTGGTGGAACTTGCCCGCGTCGGCGGCCGCATCGCCGGGGCGCTCGCCGTGGACATCAGCACGGAACAGCCCGCCTTTGTCCCGGTCCGGGCCAAAACCGTCCTGCTCGCCACAGGACTCACGCACCGCCTGTACATGAACGCGTCCACGCCGGGCTTCATGTTCAATACGGGGCACTGCCCCAACTGCGCGGGCGGACAGGGCCTCGGCTGGCGCGTGGGCGCGCGCATGGTCAACATGGAATTCCCCTACACCCATGCAGGGCCCAAGTATTTGCAGCGCTGCGGCAAGGCGACGTGGATCGGCGTCTACCGCTATCCCGACGGCAAGCCCATCGGCCCCTTCGCCACCAAGTCCGATCCGCAGTACGGGGACGTGACCAGCGACATCTGGAATTCCGTCTTTGAAGACGTGATGCGCAAGGGCACCGGCCCCGCCTACATGGATTGCTCCGACGCCACAGACGAGCAAATGGCGTACATGCGCTGGGCCATGACCGGCGAAGGCCTGACCGCCCTGCTCACCTACATGGAAAAGGAAGGGATCGATCCGCAGAAGCACAGCGTGGAATTCATGCGCTACGAGCCGATCCTCCACGGGCGGGGGCTCGACGTTTCCGACGAGGGCGAAACTTCCGTACCCGGCCTTTTCGCGGCGGGCGATCTCGTGGGCAACGGCGGCTGTGGCATCGCGCTGGCGGCCTATCTCGGATGGGAAGGCGGAATGACCGCTGCGGCACAGGCCGCCACGGTCGATTTCCAGCCCGCCGAGGAAACCGAATCCATCAGGAAGCGCATGGAGCTGCTTTCCTCGTTCATGGATCGCCCCGAAGGCGCGGACTGGAAGGACGCGAACATGGCCCTGCAACAGATCATGAGCGACTACGCCCCCGCCGGGCCAGCCAAGGTGCGTTCCGAAACGCTGCTCAACGCCGGACGGGATTACCTGAAGCAGCTCCGCCATTCCGCGGAACGGCAGATGGGCGCGACGTGTTCGCATACGCTCATGCGGGCCGCCGAAGTGCTCGATCTCATGGACTGCGGCGAAGCGATCATGAACGCCGCGCTGGCGAGGCAGGAAACCCGCGCCAACCATGTCCGTTCCGACTTCCCCTTCACCAACCCGCTCCTTGCGGACAAGTTCCTCACCGTGGGCCTTGAAGGCGATGAGGTCGTCGCCCGCTGGCGCCCCATCCGCCAACCGGTTTCCCGCTAGCTCCGAAAAAACGGGGAACGCCCCGGCGGCGTTCCCCGCACGGCAAAAGCCTCCCCCGCGCCGAGCCTTCCCGCCCCTCCGCAATCATACCCTTGGAGCCGCCATGTCCGCCCCAGCCACTCCCGCACTCTGTAGGCAGATCGCCTTCTTCGCCCTTGGCCCGCTTCTCTGCTTCTCTCTGAAAGACCTTCCCCCGCTTGAGGGGATGAACCCCGACGGCATGGTCTGCCTCGCCGGGTGCGCCTGGCTCATGCTCTGGTGGATGACGGAAGTCTTGCCGCTGCCGGTCACCTCGCTCATGGCCGTTCCGATCTTCGGTTTCCTCGGCGTCATGGCCCCGGACAAGGTTTTCGCCACCATCGGGCATCCGGCTATGATGCTGATCTTCGGTGCGACCATCATCGTGGGCGTCTGGAAGGAAAGCAACCTGATCGAGCGCTATGCCTACTGGTGCTTCAACCTGCCCTTCGTCAGGGGCAACCCCGTCCGTATGGTCCTCATCTTCACTTTCGGGGCGGGCGTCATGTCGGCCATAGCCCCCAACATCCCCCTGACCATCCTGTTCATTTCCATTGCTGTAGCCATCGGGAAGTCCTGCAACCTCGCGCCCGACAACAACATGATGCGTTCCCTGTGCACGCTCTCGGCCATCGCACCGGCCCTCGGCGGCGTGGGCACGCCCCTCGGAGGCGCGCCGAATATCGTGGTCATAGCCATCGTGGCGACCGTCCTCGGGCACGACATCACGTTCTGGGAATGGTCGGCCCTCGGTATGCCCCTGGTTTTCGTCACCCTGTTCGCCTGTTTCGCCATCACGGCGCTCCTGTTCCCCGTGGGCAAGGCCGGGAAAGGCTTTTCCATGCCGGAAGACTACCTCAAGAAGAAGATTGAGGCCCTTGGCCCGGTCTCGGCCCACGAGCACGCCGCCATCTGGATCATGGTGGTCGCGCTGGCGCTCTGGTGCTCCGGGCCGCAGATTTTTTCCGCGCTCGGGCTGGAAGAGGAAGCGCGGATGATGACAGCCCCGGTGATCGCCGTGCTCATGGGCGCTTCCGCCTTCCTCGTGCCCATCCGCCGGGACCGCGAATCCGGCAGGCTCATCTTCGCCATGAACTGGGAGCAGGCCGTCCGCAACATCGGGTGGGGCATCATCGTGCTGCAGATCGGGGCCATCGCCTTTGGGCAGGTGCTCCTCAAGGGCGGCGTGGACAAGTGGATGGCCCAGTGCATCCAGATGCTTCTGGGCGACATCCACGGCTTGCTGGTCTGGTTCGCACTGGTCTTCATCACCGGGTTCTTCTCACAGATCATCATGAGCCTGGCGGTCATCCCGCTCATGCTGCCCATTACGGCGGGCCTTGCCGGGATTTACGGATTCGATCCCCTGCTCGCATGCATCTCCGTCGGCTTCGTCAGCAACCTGACCACCATGTTCCCCTTCTCCTCCGTCCCCGTCGCGGCGGTCATCGCGGGAAGCGAAGGCTACGCGCAGCCGAAGGACTTCATCATCAGCGGATTCCTCAATACGACCATCGTCACGGTGATCACCTTCGGCCTGTGCTGGCTCGTCGGCCCGATGATCTTGTAGGCGCGCGGGCTTTCGGCGGGACCAACCGGCGTGGCCCGCCCGATTCGAGGAACGGAAGAGGCCGTTCCTGTGATGGGACGGCCTCCTGTGTTTTCATTGTCGTTTGGGAAACGTAAACAACACGGTGGAGCTGAGAGGCTGGCGTCCGTGGCGCCCGAAGGGCATCCTCCCGATACCCCTCCGGCTTCAATCCTGAACGGATACGTCCTTCGCGGCGTCCGCTTCGAGAACCCGCCTCAGGCTGCTGTAACTGATTCCCAAAGCCCTGGCCGCTTTTCTGCGGTCGCCCGCACAGCGCCGCATCTCCTTGCGGACAATCTCCAGACGGTACGCGGCAAGCTGTTCCCCCAGCGTCCCCCCCTGCGGGGCCTTGTCGAAGAACTGGTTGCGATGGCGGAATATCTCCTCAAAACAGGCGAGGCTGGAACTGTTGTCCCCGAGCAGGACAAGGTAGCTTTCCATGACCGACATGAGTTCGCGGATGTTCCCCGGCCAGGAATAGCGCCGGATGGCATCCAGAATGGCCGGGGTGACAACGGAGGCGTTTTTCCCATACCGTTTGAGGACGTTGGCGATGAGGAGCGGCACGTCTTCCAAACGATCCCGCAGGGGGGCGACTTCAAGGCAGACGCCCGCCAGACGGAAATACAGATCCAGCCTGAACGAGCCCACCTTGACCAGATCCAGCAGCTGCTTGTGCGAGGCGCAGATGACCCGCACGTTGACGGGAATGAAGCGATCGCCCCCTACGTGCATGACTTCCTTTGCATCCAGCACGCGCAGGAGGCGGAGCTGCACAGCATGGCTCATGTCCCCGATCTCGTCAAAAAAGAGGGTGCCGCCGTTCGCCAGTTCGAAAAGCCCCGCTTTGCCGCCGCGCTTGGCCCCGGTAAAAGCCCCCTCCTCATAGCCGAACAGTTCGCTTTCCAGCAGCGGGTCCGGCAGGGCCGCGCAGTTGACCACCACAAAAGGCTGCTTGGCCCGTTTGCTGGCGGCGTGCAGGGCGTGTGCGACAAGCTCCTTGCCGGTGCCCGTTTCGCCGTGGATGTAGACCGAGATGTCCGTGGGCGCGTAGCGGGCGATGTTTTCTTTCAGTTTCACGATGCTGGCCGACTTGCCGATGATGTCCCGTGCCGTGTAGTTGGCCACGAGCCCGCGTGAATGGAGATCCGTGTCGATCTTCCGGTTGATTTTCTGGAGGTTCTGCACATCATGGATGAAGCAGACCGCGCCCGTCGTCGACGACGACATGGCCAGCGGGAACGTATTGATGAGCAGCTGCCTGCCGTTGATGGTCACCACCCGGTCTATGAACGGGGAAGAGTGTTCCAGCACTTCATCGAGAAAGAGCGGCGGGAAGAAGCGGGCAAGCTCATGCGGGGCCTCCACGCGCAGCAGCTTGAGCGCCTGCGCATTGTGGAAAACGATGTCCCGCTGCGCACTGAGGCAGATCACGCCCTCTTTCGAGTAGTGAAGCATGGCCTGGATGTTGGAGCGGTTCGTCTGCTCCATGCGCATGTTTTCGGCTATGGTAATGGCCCGGCTCACCGCGTTGCGGATATTCACGGGCTGCGGCTCGTCCAGAAAAATCTGCCCGCCGAGGCGGCTGACGATCCGCGCCGTCCCGCCCCCGCCCACGAAAACCCGAACGCCGCGCGCCATCGTTTCCCTGATCCGTTCCTCGAGTTCTTCCTTAGTGTCGTAACGGACCGGGATAATGCGCATACCAAGCAGGGATTCCATGAACTCGATGTCGCGGGCCTCGTTGATGTGCGCGGTGAGGGCCACCGTATCCGAAAGCTTCCTGGCCCGGCTCAAGCCTTTGATGATGTCGATCTCCGAACGCTCGACGAAGACCGTGCGGCGTCCGAATTTTTTGAAGACGGCCTCACGGAACCCGCCGTGGCACAGCAGGACTTCGTATCCCTCTTCGAACAGGCGCCGTGCGTCTTCGAGGGCCGTCTCGTAGCTGGTCACCTCAATGGATATGTTCCACCCGAGAAGCAGCGTTTCCCGGTATACGATATCGGCGACGAGCTTGGAATGGACAAGCGCCGCAATCCGGTATTCCTGTTTCACATTCGGCTCCTGCATGGCAAAAACGGCCTTTGATTTGAAGGGGTACGGGGAAATGATGCTCAAAATTGAGCATTATTTGCTCAATTATGGATCTACACGCCAGATTATCTGATTGTCAATAAACTCATAAACATACAATATATCATGCAATCGGTTCCCGGGAGGGCCTTGGCACGGTTTCTGCTTGTTCAAAAGGGAACAGGATACCGCCGCCGAACGCAACCCGTTGCGCGTACGGCTCAAACCAGTCAAAGGAGCCTCCCCATGAAGCGTTGTTTTGCCTTCCTGCTGACGGTTTTCGTGGCCCTTTCCCTGACGGCCTTCGCCCATGCCGGAACCTATCCGGACAAGAGCATCAAGATCATCGTCCCCTTCAATCCGGGAGGCGGCGGAGAGCAAGGCGCCCGCCTTCTCGAAAAGGATTTCAAGGAAGTGGTCGGCCAGCCCCTTTCCTTCATCTACAAACCCGGCGGCACCGGGCTCATCGGCATGGTGGAGCTCAGCCGCCAAAAGCCGGACGGGTACACCATCGGCATCCACTCCTATCCCCTGCTCATGCTCGACATCATCACCGACCGCGCCGGGTACACGTTGGACAGTTTCGATTTCATCTCCCTGCTCTGCCTTGAGGAAGTCTATCTGGCCGTCCGCGCCGACAGCCCCGTTTCCAGCGCCAAGGAACTCATTGAGCGCGCCAAGTCCGAGCCCGGCAGGATCAACCTCGGCATCTGCGAAATCATGGGCCCCACGCATATCCCCGCCCTGCGCCTGAAGGCCGACGGCGTGCCTTTCAACCATGTGCCCATCGACGGCGCGGGCAAGGTCGCTCCCGCGCTCCTCGGCGGACAGGTCGACGCCGCCATCGTCCCTTCCGGGGGTGTTTCCGGCTCCATCAGCAAGATGAAGATACTCGCCGTGTTCGCGCCCGAACGCAGCAAGCGCTTCCCCGGCGCGCCCACCATGAAGGAGGTGGGGTACGACATCAACAGCGCCGTGGGCCGCTACATCGCCGCTCCCAAGGGCGTGCCCGCCGAAAAGCGCACGGTCCTCGAAGACGCCTTCAAGACCATCCTTTCCAACCCTGAAGTGATCGCGCGCTATGAAAACGCAGGAACCGTGGTCGCATGGAAGTCCGGCGAAGAATTGCGCAAGATGTTTGAAGAGTACGAAAAGGAAGGCCGCGCCATGGTCGAGTTCTATCAGAAGACGCAGAGCAAGTAGCCAGCCCGGCAGAGCGGCTTTGGGCCGCTTCCGGATCCACCTTCTTTCCTGAGAGACGTCCCATGGATGCAGTCCCTTCCATGCTTGAGTATATTGTGCGGGGCGCGGCGAGCGCCGTGCTCCCCATGAATCTGCTGGTGATGTTCATCGGGCTCGTCGTCGGCATCGTCGGCGGTATGCTTCCCGGCATCACCACCGTAACGGCCGTGGCCCTGTTTGTCCCCTTCACCTTTTCCATGCCCCCGGACATGGCGCTCATCGGGCTCGGCGGCGTGTTCTGCGGGGCCATGTACGGCGGGGCCAACGCCGCCATCCTCATCAATACGCCGGGAACGCCGGGGTCCATCGCCACCTCGCTGGACGGCTATCCGCTGGTCATGCAGGGCAGGGCCGAGGAAGCTTGTTACATCGCCCTGATCGCTTCGGTCCTCGGCGGCATTTTCGGGACCGTCGTACTCATGCTGTTCTTTGAGCCGCTGTCCGTCATGGCCCTGAAGTTCGGCTCCGAGGCCTTTTTCTGGATGGGACTGTTCGGCCTGTCCACGCTGGCGGCGATGTTCCCCGGCAATATCGCCAAGGGACTGCTCGGCGGAGCCATCGGGCTGGCCCTGTGCACGGTGGGCCTTGACCCTGTGATGGGTATGCCCCGGTTCACCTTCGGCTGTTTCGATCTGGTTCAGGGCCTCGACATGGTCGCCCTCATGATCGGCCTGTTCTCGCTCTCCCAGATGTTCGTCATGCTGGAATCCGACGAGAAGTATATCGTCAAGATGGAGCGGCAGGCGCACGCCTTCAAGCTCGCCGTCACCGATATCCTCAGACATTTGAAGCTGCTCTCCGTGGCCTCGGCCATCGGGACCTTCATCGGCGCGCTCCCCGGTGCGGGGGGCAGCGTGGCCGCGCTCGTCTCCTACAATGAGGCCAAGCGGTGGGACAAGGACCCCGACCGCTACGGCAAAGGCGCCGTGGAAGGCATCCTCGTGCCGGAAAGCGCCAACAACGCGAGCGTGGGCGGTTCGCTGGTCCCCCTGCTCTCCCTCGGCATCCCCGGCAGCGCGGCGGCAGCCGTCCTCGCCGGCGGGCTCATGGCGCAGGGGCTGACGCCCGGCCCGCAGCTCATGGAAAAGAACCCCGAGATCGCCTACGCCTTCATCGTGAGCATGATCATCGCCAACATCGGGATGCTGCTCATCGGCTACCTGCTGGTCCGCGTGTGCACGCGTATCCTCGATGTGCCCAAGCTGCTGATCATCCCGGCTGTCATCTCCATCTCGTTCCTCGGGGCCTATGCCCTGCGCAACAGCATGTTCGACGTCCTGCTCATGATCCTGTCGGGCGGCATCGCCTATCTGCTGCTCAAGGCGAAGATCATGCCCGCAGGCATCGCCCTCGGGCTGGTGCTCGGGCGGATCATCGAAGAAAACCTCATCGTGACCCTCTACCGCACGCAGGCGGAGGACTCGCTCGCCGATCTGCTGGTCTTCTCGCCCCTCGCCGCCGTATTCATGGCCGCGTGCATCCTCGCCATCGTCATCCCGCTCTGGCTGAACCACCGCAAGCAGGGCAAGGGCATCGCCCTCTCCAGCCTGCGCCCGTCCGGAGCGTGCCTGCGCCGCTACGACTTTTGGGTCGTCCTTGCGATCACCGTCGGCGGGGCTGTCCTCCTGCGCCAATCCTACGCCATCGAAGGCATTTCCGGCTATTTCCCGCAGGCCGTGTACGCCTCCATCGTCGGCCTGGGGATCTTCATCATGCTGATGCAGATCTTTTCCGGCACGGCGCGGAAGCCGGAAACCGTGCGTCCGGGCTGCTACTGGAGCATCTGCCTGTACCTCGGGCTCATGGGCGTCGGCTATCTGCTCATCGAACCGCTCGGCTTCTACGCCGCCACGTTCCTCTGCATCGTCGCCATGACCGCCTACGGCACGTTCTGGCTCTCCGGGCGCAAGGCCGACTTGCGGGGCATCGGTTCGGTACTGGCCTATTCGCTGCTCCTCATCGCCGTCGAGTACGGCTGTTTCTCGCTGATCATGGAAGTACAGACCCCTACGGGGCTTCTGTTTTGACGCTCCGCCCAAAGGATATCTCGTATGGACATAATGGAATTGAGAACACGGCTTGAAGAGGCCCCGCGCATCCCGCTCGGCGTATGGCCCACGCCGTTCATGCCGATGGACGGGCTGCGGGCCCGCCTCTCCGCCCAAGGGATCGAATGCCCCCGGCTCTGGATCAAACGCGAGGACATGACCCCCCTCGGCGCGGGAGGGAACAAGATACGCAAACTGGAGCACGTGCTCGCCAAGGCCCGCGCGGAAGGTGCCGACGTGCTGCTGAACACGGGTGAGGTACAGTCCAATCAGGTCGTACAGACGGCGGCCTCAGCCGCACACCTCGGCATCCCCTGCGAGCTGTTCCTCGGGCGGACCGATCCCCCGCTCTCCGAGGACGATCAGGAAACCGGGAACATCCTGCTCTGCCGCATTTTAGGGGCTCAGGTGCACCTCGTACCGCCGGGAGCCGACCGGGGCGCGGCCATGCGCCGCCGGGCCGAGAAGCTAAGGGCCGAAGGGCGGCATCCCTACATCATCCCCCGCGGCTCCTCCACGGCGGAAGGGGCGCTCGGTTCCCTGCGTTGCTTTTTCGAGCTGCTCGACCAGGCGCAAGCCAGCGGCTTCACGCCGAACGCCATTGCCGTCACCGTGGGCAGTTCGGGCACCACAGCGGGGTTCCTCGCCGGTGCGCACGCCCTTGCCCTTTCGGGCGGGCCGGACATCCCCCTCTACGCCTTCGACACCTTCGGCACGGACTACCCGGTGCAGGCCCGTGAACGCATCATGGAACACGCCGAGGAGTGCTGGACTTCGCTTTCCCTGCCCGGAAGATGCGGGGAAAGGCTGCTGCGCCTCTCCTGCGATTTCGTGGGACCGGGCTATTCCCGGCCCTACCCCGGCATGATCGAGGCCGTGCGCCTCGTCGCCCAGAGCGAAGGCGTCATCTTTGATCCCAACTATACCGGAAAGAGCATGGCGGGCCTGCTCGACGCGATCCGCAAGGGCGCGTTCACGGCGGACCAGCATGTCGTCTATCTGCATACAGGCGGACTCCCGGCGCTGTTCGCCATGCGCCGCCATTTCGCCTAACCGCTTTTACGATAAGGAGCCTTGCATGAGCCTTACTTCCAAAAACAACGAAAAAATCGGTGCGGTCAACCGCGGCACGCCCTGCGAATCCGGGCTGTGCAACTTCTGCCGCACGGACTGTCAGGGCCGCTGCGAAACGTGGCTGAGTTCGCTTCTGGGGCGCAGGACGCTGGTGCCCCGCGACTACGGCAACGCCACCATCGGGACCGAAAACACCACGCATGTGGGCGTTTCCTACAATGCCCTGCGCATCCGGGGCCGCGTCTTCGGCGGGGCCGGGCTCGACCCGGAAAAGGCCCGCACGGGCGACGCGGCCTATTGCGACGCCGATCTGACGACGGCCGTGGGCTCCAACGCCAAGTACCCTTGCGACTATCCGTTCCTCATCGGCGCGCTGAGCCGCAATCCCGTGGTCGACAAGTACTGGGACAGCTTCGCCGTGGGCGCGGCCCTGTGCGGCATCCCGCTGGTCATCGGGGAAAATGTGGGCGGCGGGGACAACAAGACCGAATTCAATCCCGACGGCTCCATCCGCGCCCTGCCCGATCTGGACCGCCGCATCGCCGTGTACAGGCGCTATTACAATGGCAAGGGCGCGCTGTTCGTCCAGCTCAACGCCAACGACGCCTACAACGGCGTGGCTGATTACGTCGCCCGCAAGTACGGCGACTTCGTGTGCGTCGAAATCAAATGGGGGCAAGGCGCCAAGCCCATCAACGGCGAAGGGCTGATCCGCGATCTCGACTACGCTCGGTTCATGAAGAGCCGCAGCTACTGCCTGCGCCCCGATCCCGAGGATCCGGCCGTACAGGAGGCCTTCCGCGCCGGGCGCGTCAAACACTTCACCCGCTATACCGGCCTCACGTATCCCGCCCTGTCCACGCCCGAGGAAGTGCTCGCCGAAGTCGCGGCCAAGGCGGAACAGCTCCGGGCCAACGGCGCGGCACGGCTGGCGCTGAAGACCGGGGCGTTCGGGATGCCCGATCTGGCGCTGGCGATACGGGTGGCCTCCGAGCTGGATTTCGAACTCCTGACCATCGACGGCTCCGGCGGCGGAACGGGCATGAGCCCCAACGACATGCTGGACAACTGGGGTGTCCCCTCCGTCCTGCTGCACGCCAAAGCGCATGACTACGCCTTCCTGCGGGCCGCCGCCGGGAAGAAGGTGGTCGATCTCGCCGTGGGCGGCGGGCTCGCCAAGCCGAGCCAAGCGTTCAAGGCGCTGGCCCTCGGCGCCCCCTACGTCAAGGCTGTGTGCATGTCGCGCTCGTTCATGATCCCGGCCTTCCTCGGCTGCAACATCGAAGGGGCCCTGCACCCCGAACGCCGGGAACGCGTCCACGGCGCGTGGTCGGCGCTTCCGAAGACGGTCCTCGACATCGGCGATACGCCCGAAACCATCTTCGCCGGATACCATGCCCTCAAGGAACGCCTCGGAGCCGACGAAATGGCGCATATCCCTTACGGAGCCATCGCCATGTGGACGATGTGCGACCGGCTCGGCGCGGGGCTCCAGCACCACATGGCCGGGGCCCGCAAGTTCGGCGTCGAGCACATCGACCGCACGGACATCTGCGCAGCCAACCGCGAAACGGCTCAGGAAACGGGCATCCCCTTCATCACGGAACAAGACGACGAGCTGGCGCGCCGCATCGTGCTCGGCTAACAAGGAGAGGCTTTCATGCTGGATCTGCTCTTGACCAACGCCCGCATCGTGGACGGGACGGGCAACCCCTGGCGCAAAGGCTGCGTCGGCGTGCGCGACGGGCGCATCGTGGCCGTGGGTTCGGCCCACGATATGCCCGAAGCCCGGACGGTGCTCGACATCGGAGGCAACATCCTGTGCCCCGGCTTCATCGACAGCCACAGCCATTCGGATTTGAGGATAATAGATGAGCCGTTGGCCTTGCCCAAAATCATGCAAGGGATTACCACAGAGAACGTAGGCCTCGACAGCATGTCGGTGGCCCCCATCAGCGACAAGAACAAGGAGCCGTGGAGCACGAGCATTTCCGGGCTCGACGGCGTAGCCCAGAAACCGTGGGGCTGGAACGGGTTCGCCTCCTATCTCAATGCGCTCGACGCCGCGAAGCCGAGCGTCAACCTGAGTTCCTATGTGGGGCTCGGCACCGTGCGCCTCGACGTCATGGGCATGGAGGACAGGCCGCCCACCGCCGAAGAACTGCGCCTTATGGAAGAAAGCGTGGCCCGGTGCATGGAGGAAGGCGCGCGCGGCATTTCGGCGGGGCTCATCTACACGCCCAACAAGTACCAGTCCACGGAAGAACTCGTCGCGCTCGCCAAAGTCGCGGCCCGCTACGACGGCATCCTCGACGTGCATATGCGCAATGAGGCCGACCACATGGCCGAGGCATTGGAAGAGGTCATCCACATCGGGCGCGAAACCGGCATCCGTATTCTGGTGACCCATTTCAAGCTGCGGGGGCGCAGGAACTGGGGGAACTCCCGCAGGCATCTCGACACCATCGACCGGGCCCGCGGGGAAGGCATCGACATCGGCATCGCCCAGTATCCGTATACGGCCAACAGCACGTTCATGCACGTCGTCGTTCCGCCGTGGTACCACAGCCGGGGGACGGACGGCCTGCTCAAAGCCTTGGCGGAGGAACGCGAACAGGTCAAAAAGGACATGCTCACCACCGAAGGCTGGGAAAATTTCTCGCAGGTCATGGGATGGGAGAACATCTACGTCTCCTCGGTCGCCAGCGAAAAGAACCTCTGGTGCGAAGGCAAAAGCGCCGTGGCCCTTGGCGAGGCCCTCGGCAAGTCGCCCGAGGACGCGGTGCTGGATCTGCTGATCGAGGAAAACCTTGCCGTGGGCCTGCTTGGGCACGGCATGTGTGAAGAGGATGTAATGGAAGGCATGAAGCACCCGACCATGTGTCTGATCACCGACGGCCTGCTGAGCGGCGGCAAGCCGCATCCGCGTACCTATGCGGCCTTCCCCCGGTTCATCGCCCGTTACGTGCGGGAAAAGCGCCTGCTCACCCTTGAGGAGGCCGTGCGCAAGATGACCTCCAGCACGGCGCTCAAACTCCGCATGAAGCGCAAGGGCTTCATCATGCCCGGCATGGATGCGGACATGGTGGTGTTCGGCGAAAACCGCATCCGCGATGTGAATACGTTTGAAAATCCGCGTGTCTACCCGGAAGGCATCGATTACGTGCTCGTCAACGGCGAGATCGCCGTCGATCACGGCGTCCATACGGGCGCGCGTCCCGGCAAGACCATACGCGACTGACCATGCCACCGACGGTGCGGCCGTTTCCCATCGCGGGGGACGGGCCGCGCCGTTTTTTCGTTCTTCAAGGAGGAAACGTCCATGTCGTACAGCCCCACGCTCGGCTCCGTGTTCAACCGCACGAAAATGCGCGATCCGTCCCATGTCTGTTCTTTTTCCGGCATGTGCGCCATGTGCACCGCCGACTGCATCGGCAGCTGCGAGATCGGCCTGTCCGCCGTCCGGGGCATGGAGACCGTATATCCCACCACCACGGGGGAAAACCAGATCGCCTCGGAAAAGGTCTATCCCGTCGATTATTCCCATTTCAACATCAACGGCAGATCCTTCGGGGCAATGGGGGCTCCGCTGGACGCCGATCGCGCCACCATCTACCATGTGGGGCTCGAACGGGAGATCGGCACCCTCAACCCCGTAAAGCTGGCGCTGCCGATCATCCTGCCCGCGCTCATCAAGCTCAACTGGCCCGACTACTTCGGCGGCGCGGCCATGGCGGGCGTCAACGCGGTCATCGGCGAAGGGGCCGTGAGCAAGGACCCGACGCTCGCCTACGAAAACGGCAAGGTCGTCCACGCCCCGAAGCTCCGGGAAATGCTGGACGCCTTCAACAAGTATGACCGGGGATACGGGCAGATCATCCTTCAGGCCAACTATGACGACGACGCGCAGGGCGTGCCGGAGTACGCCATCCGGGAATGCGGGGCCAAGGCCATCGAATTCAAGTTCGGGCAGTCCGCCAAGGGCACCCAGCCCGCGAACCTCGTCCCCACGCTCGAAGAGGCGCTGAAGAAGTGCGAACAGGGTTTCCTTGTCCTGCCCGATCCGCGGGATCCCGGCGTACAGGAAGCCTATGGCCGCAAGGCGTGCCCCGCCTTCCACGTCTACGGCCGTCTGCCGATCTGGAGCGACGACTATCTGATCGGCCGCATCGCGCAACTCCGCGACATGGGCATGGCCAACGTGTATTTCAAGATGGCGGGCTTCGATCCAGAGGATCTGGAGCATATCCTCCGGCTGGCTTCCAAGGCGCAAGTGGATATGGTCACCTTCGACGGCGCGGGCGGCGGCTCCGGCTACAGCCCCTGCAAGATGATGAACGAATGGTGCCTCCCCACGGTCGTCATGGAAAGCATCCTTTACGGCATTCTCGACAAGCTGGCCGCGGAAGGCATGGAACTCCCGCATGTGGCGATCACGGGGGGCTTTGCGACCGAGGATCAGGTGTACAAGGCGCTGGCCCTCGGCGCGCCCTACATCTCCGCCGTGGGCCTGTGCCGGTCCAGCATGGCGGCGGCCATGAGCGCCAAAAAGATCGGGGATCTCATTGGGGCGGGCAAAGTCCCCCCGGAACTCGCCCGTTTCGGCACGACGAAGGAAGAGCTGTTCAGCGATCTTCCCGAGCTGAGGGGGCTCTACGGCAGCGCGGCGGACGGGTTCTCCACCGGGGCCGTCGGGGTATATTCCTACCTGAACCGCATCGCCTACGGGCTGCGCCACTTCGCCGCCCTGAACAGGAAATTCGACGTGAAGCACATCGGGCGGCGCGACGTCTTCCCGCTCACCCGTGATGCCAAGGAACTGCTTGACGGGACGTGGCTGCGGTAGCCTCCCCTTCAGTTCCCTTTTCCGCGCAGGCGGCACCGACACTTCCCTCGGTGCCGCCTGCCATTTTTTTGATGCCATCCGTATGAAGCGAAGAAAGGGGCCTCCGTGCGCCTTGCCATCCAACGCGGATAACGATTCGACGATACCGAACAAAGGATACTTCTCCGCAAGATGCGCAAAAGCATTGCCGAAGCGTCCGAGTTCCGGCACATTTTACCTGAAGCCGTTTCGGGCGGCGGGGAGGGGGTCCATGAATCACGAGCAGGCCATGTTGATGAAGTCTTCGCGCGTAAGCGATTTGAATACGCCGTGGGAACAGGTGCTGCACCTCGCCTCCCGGCGCGTCTTCCCCAAGCGGCACACCATCGACGTTTCAAATACGGAACCGCCCTATTTCTACTATATCCTTTCGGGGACCGTGCGGCTGGCCTATGTCGGAGCCAACGGCGAGGAACGGACGATCCTGTACGCCGGGGCGGGCACGCTCATGAACGTGCCGACCATCATCGCCGGGGACATCAAGAATACCGTGGTGACCTGCACGGAACGGGTGGAAGCCGCGATTTTCGACGCCGGGCTGCTGACTGATCGCGCGTTCGCCGCCGCCCATCCGGATTTGCTGCTCAACCTCATCCACTCGCTTTGCAGGATGGGGCTGCCCCGGCATGAACGGCATCACCAGCAGCGGCGCGAAGGGCATCAACGCCCTCGGCCCGCGCTATATGGGCAAGTACCACCCCCTGATGGAAATCGGCCCGCGCTACCTGCTCATCCAGGGGACGCACCGGGAACTCACCGAGGGGAACGGGCCACCCTTCGTGCTGGATCTCACCCACATCGACAGGGGCATCCTGCACCACCTCCAATACGACAGTATGCCCGGCGACAAGGAAACGTGGAACGACTACTGCGCGCTGTGCTTCATGGCCGCGGTGTGGCTCATGGTCTTCCTCAAGCCGGGCCTCGCCCCGAGGCTGCCCAAATCCCCCCTCCACGAGCGGATGGCCTCGCTCAAGACGGGGCTGCCCATCATGGGCATCTTCTTCCTCGTCATCGGCGGCATTTACGGCGGCGTGTTCACGGCGACCGAGGGCGGCGGCATCGGGGCGTTCGGCACGCTGCTGCTCATCTGCGTGCCGATCTTCGTGCCCATTGCGAAGGTTTTCGGCTGGAATCTGATCTGGTTCGGCGTCATCATCACGGTTCTGGACAACATGGCCTCCATCACCGTCAAGTCCACCGATGCCACCCATCCCCAGAACGGCATGTCCTTCGGCGACCTGGGAGAGACCGACCTGATGGAGATCGGCGCCGGCCAACACGGCGAGGGCGGCGGCGTCCGGGTGCCCATGATGTCCTCCAAGGATACCGTGGCCACCGTGGCCGAGGCCCTGTGCAAGGCCCTGGACCTGAAGCCCGGGGACAAGACCTTTGTGATGATTAACGGCTGCGGCGCCACCACCATGATGGAGATGCTGGTGCTGTTCAAGGACACTGTGGAGTTCCTGAAGGCCAAGGGCATCGAGGTCGTGGCCAGCATGGTGGGTGAGATCCTCACCGTCCAGGAGGCCGCAGGCTTTCAGATGAACATCGCCAAGTGGGACGAGGAGATGCTCCGTCTGTGGAACACCCCCTGCCGCACCCCGGCGTTCAGTAAGGAGTAAGCGCTATGCCAGACGCAATCGGAAACAAGACCGCCCACGACTACCATCTGGACGTGCCTGCCCCGGAGCAGGGCTTCTTCGCCAAGGGCCTGGGCCACGGGGACTGGGGAGCCAAGAATCGGCTCTCCCACCTGTTCAATCCCAAGAGCGGCAACACGGTGATGCTGGCCTTTGACCACGGCTATATCATGGGGGCCACTGCGGGCCTGGAGCGCATGGACGTGACCATCGCCCCTCTGTGCCGGTACGCGGACGTGCTCATGGCCACCCGGGGGGCCATCCGCTCCTGCATCCCCCCCACGGTCCACAATGCCATCTGCCTCCGGGCCACCCATGACGCCAGTGTGCTCATCGACGACATGAGCACCGGCAACGGCGTGGGTGCCGATATGGAGGCCGCCATCCGCATGAATGCCTCCGCCGTGGCCATCCAGTGCTTCATCGGCGGGGCGGGCGAGGCCCGGTCCCTGGAGACCCTGTGCCGCGCCGTGGACGCCGGGGAACGGTACGGCATCCCTGTTCTGGGCGTCACCGCCGTGGGCAAGGAGATGGCCCGCACCACCCAGTATTTTGTGCTGGCCACCCGGATGCTGGCAGAGCTGGGGGCGTCCTTCGTCAAGACCTACTACTGCGATGACTTTGAGAAGGTAGTGGCCGCCTGTCCCGTGCCCATCGTCATCGCCGGCGGCAAGAAGCTGCCGGAGGACGAGGCCCTGACCATGGCCTACCGGGCCATCTCCGACGGCGCCCGGGGCGTGGACATGGGCCGCAACATCTTCCAGAGTGAGCATCCCGCCGCCATGTGCCGGGCGGTGGCCAAGATCGTGCACGAGAAATTTACTGACCGGGAGGCCTTCCAGTTCTATCAGGAGTTGGCCGCCCAGGATAACTGACAGGAGGTTTTCCATGGCAGCGGAGTATATGCATATCGGGCTCCCCGTGCTGAACAAAAAGCCCAACATGGTCTACAACGAGTGGGGCGGCTTCTGGGTCAATGAGAGCGTGGATGCCTACGACTACAAGATTGAATACCTGAAATTTGAGGAGGGAACCCGGTTCCCGGAGATCCTTTCCAAACAGCCCCACGTGGCCTACAAGGTGGATAACATGGACCCCTATCTGAAGGAGGCCCAGCAGGTGATTTTCGGGCCGGAGACCCTCAGCGATACGGTCCGGCTGGCGTTCATCACCCTGGATGACGCCATCATTGAGCTGTACGAGGAAACATAACGGCTTCAACACCGGCCTCCGCCAGTGTGCGGAGGCCGGGCCCTTGCCGCCACCCCGCAGGGAATGGAGGGTATCCGGCACAGACTTGGAAAAAACCAGAGCGGCGCCCCGGCGGAATATTCCGCC
>ERZ1106929.1645-NODE-1645-length-17880-cov-10.130603_pt1 | contig 17880 bp, 14 predicted proteins | sample MGYA00403662_ERZ1106929 | MGnify/ENA primary metagenome ERZ1106929 (study PRJEB35170, sample SAMEA104062442) | human gut metagenome | biome: human gut; feature: human-associated habitat; material: faeces | place: Denmark | collected 2013-02-20 ... | reverse complement strand
ACGGGTTTGGTGACGCCTGCCCCCTAGGGAGACTGTTCACTTGCACAAAATCCAACTTGGAAAGTAATCCCTGATCAAGATTATAATCACAGGAAATTTGAGTGAAAAAAACTCAAGTTTTTCTCCGTCCCCTCTTGCATTCCTTCCCGTAGCTGTTATGATGCGTAACTGTTTAGCACTCGTTGCTACCGAGTGCTAGCACTTAACCCAACCGAGTGGTTAAATTGGAAGTTGCGCGAAGGCGCTACAACAACCATTGAAAGGACGGCAAGCTATGAATTTGAAGCCTCTGGGCGACCGCGTCATCCTGAAGCAGGACGAGGCCGAGGTTACCACCGCCTCCGGACTGTTCCTGGCCTCCGATGCCAAGGAGAAGCCCCAGACCGGTACCATCATCGCCGTGGGCGAGGGCAAGATGGACAAGGACGGCAAGCTGCTTCCTATGCCTGTTAAGGTCGGCGACAAGGTCATCTACGGTAAGTTCGGCGGCACCGAGGTGACGCTGGACGGCGAGAACGTGCTCATCCTGCGCGCCGACGACATTTACGCCGTAGTTGAATAACTGAGAAGATAAACCGAGAAGATAGATCCACTGAAAGGAACGCGAACTTATGGCTAAGGAAATCAAGTTCGATACCGATGCCCGCTCCGGCCTGGCCGCGGGCGTCTCCAAGCTGGCCGATGCCGTCAAGGTGACGCTCGGCCCCAAGGGCCGCTACGTGGCCCTGGAGAAGTCCTACGGCGCTCCGCTCATCACCAACGATGGCGTGACCGTCGCTAAGGAAGTCGAGCTGGAGAACCCGGTCGAGAACATGGGCGCCCAGCTGGTGCGCGAGGTGGCCGTGAAGACCAACGACGTGGCCGGCGACGGCACCACTTCCGCCACCCTGCTGGCTCAGGCCATTGTGAAGGAGGGCCTGAAGAACCTGGCCGCCGGCGCCAACCCCATGATCATGAAGAAGGGCATCGCCAAGGCCACCGCCGCCGCCATTGAGGCCATGAAGGCCAACAGCCAGAAGGTGAACGGCTCCGCCGACATCGCCCGGGTAGGCGCTGTCTCCTCCGGCGACGAGACCATCGGCCAGCTGATCTCCGAGGCCATGGAGAAGGTGGGCCACGACGGCGTCATCACCATCGAGGAGTCCAAGACCGCCGAGACCTACTCCGAGGTGGTCGAGGGCATGCAGTTCGACCGGGGCTACATCACCCCCTATATGGTCACCGACACCGAGAAGATGGAGGCCAATCTGGACGACGCCCTCATCCTCATCACCGATAAGAAGATCTCCAACATCCAGGAGCTGCTGCCCCTGCTGGAGCAGGTGGTCCAGGCCGGCAAGAAGCTGCTGATCATTGCCGAGGACGTGGAGGGCGACGCTCTGTCCACCCTGATCGTCAACCGTCTGCGCGGCACCCTGAACGTGGTGTGCGTCAAGGCCCCCGGCTTCGGCGACCGCCGCAAGGAGATGCTTCAGGATATCGCCATCCTCACCGGCGGCCAGGTCATCTCCGCCGACGTGGGCCTGGAGCTGAAGGAGGCCACTCTGGCTCAGCTGGGCCAGGCCCGTCAGGTGAAGGTCACCAAGGAGAACACCACCATCGTCAACGGCGCCGGCAGCTCCGAGGACATCAAGGCCCGTGTGGCTCAGATCAAGAGCCAGATCGAGGTCACCACTTCCGACTACGACCGTGAGAAGCTCCAGGAGCGCCTGGCCAAGCTGGCCGGCGGCGTGGCTGTCATCAAGGTTGGCGCTGCCACCGAGGTGGAGATGAAGGAGAAGAAGCTGCGCATCGAGGACGCTTTGAACGCCACCCGCGCCGCTGTGGAAGAGGGCATTGTGGCCGGCGGCGGCACCGCCTACCTGAACGCCATCCCCGCCGTGGAGAAGCTGATGGCCGAGGCCGAGGGCGACGAGAAGACCGGCATGCAGATCATCGCCCGGGCGCTCACCGCTCCCGTAAAGCAGATCGCCGCCAACGCCGGCATCGACGGCTCCGTGGTTCTGGAGAAGATCAAGGAGTCCGGCAAGACCGGCTACGGCTTCGACGCCTACAACGAGGTCTACTGCGACATGATCCCCTCCGGCATCGTGGACCCCACCAAGGTGACCCGTTCCGCTCTGGAGAACGCCGCCTCCATCGCCAGCACCCTGCTGACCACCGAGGCCCTGGTGGCCGACAAGCCCCAGCCCCCCGCTCCCGCCGCTCCCGCCAACCCCGACATGGGCGGCATGTACTAAGCAATACGCTTTCAAAGCCCCACGGCCCTGTGCCGTGGGGCTTTTTGCAGGCTGGGGCTTGTGGGCGAAGCCGTGAGTGAGCTTTGCCCGCCGGATCGATGCGAGGGATATGAAATCCGCGACGACGCGGCCCCCGCTCCTGCCGCTTCCGCCAACCCCGATATGGGCGGCATGTATTGATCAATGCCACAAACCCTTGGAATGATAAGGTCTCAGCGTAAGAAAAGATGGCTCTGCCGAACTTACGCCACAGACGAAGCGTATGATAGGGTGAGAGCAGGACGGCGCTCACGGTTTATGCGGGTGTCGGCCTTTTTGTTTATGCCAGTCAGGCACGCTCAGTGCTTCTCCTTAAAATTTATCTATGATCGGAACTTCTGCGTCCTGTTTGAAAATTGGAGATGTGTCGAACTGCGAGGAATTTTTTGCCGGACAAGGTGATTCGACGCGGCAAGCCTTGGCGGACTGCGGGGAATATCAACGCAGGGTGGCGGAACAGACCTCGCTGCTTAGGCAGGCCGAGATGTTTTATACAGGGACTAGGCGCGCTGTGAAGCAAATCGGAAAGACAGGACCTGAAACCTGCCAATTCCGCGCCGTGGTACGGCCGCTGCTCCCTAATGCATGGAAAAATGACGAAAACAGGAAATCCGGATGGCGCATAGAAGCGTTTGCGGGGGACAAGATAGACGCGGATGTTCCATCCAAGGCAATATCCAACACCAAGACAAAAAGAAAAGGAGAGACAAAAATTATGTCTAGCAACGGTAACAGCAGCAACAAGCTGGTTGTCCCCAGTGCCCGTGAGGCCATGAACAAGTTCAAGATGGAGGCCGCCAACGAGGTGGGCGTCACCCTGAAGCAGGGCTACAACGGCGATCTGACCAGCAAGCAGGCCGGCTCTGTGGGCGGCCAGATGGTCAAGAAGATGATCGAGTCCTACGAGAACGGCCTGAAGTAAGCGCTTCAAGCTGGGCATAAGCCCGCCTATGACTAGGTGAGCGCAGCCGGGTATGCCATCCCCAAGGGGGGGAGAGCTGTCATTTGGAGCTGGACGATCAACTCTCATGACAGGTTTCCTCTGTCCGGGATGGACATGCCCGGCTTTTTCTGCTAGGATAGCAGTGTTTGTTCTGCTTTGAAGCGGATGAACGAAAACGTCTAATTCTCACAAAAACCACACGAAATTTTTGGTGGAAACAGAAAAGACTTTTGGGGGCCGGAAATAATTCTTTACAATATTACATTAGCGTGCTAAAATGTGAAAGCGAGAAGGGGGTATTCCCCGACCTTACCACATGATTTGGAGGTTTGAACGATGAAAAAGACTCTGTCTCTTGCACTTGCTTTGACAATGGCACTCTCCCTCGCCGCCTGCGGCAACAGCGGCGGTTCTTCTTCCTCTGCTCCCGCAGACGCCTCCGGCAGCTCCAGCCAGGCGAACAGCAGCACTTCCAGCAGTTCCGCCAACACCGAGAGCGACCTGGCTTATGTCCAGAACAAAGGGACCCTGGTGGTGGGTATCACCGAGTTTGAGCCCATGGACTATCAGAACACGGACGGCGAGTGGATCGGCTTTGACGCCGACTTGGCCAAAGAGTTTGCTGAGAGCCTGGGCGTGACCGTTGAATTTCAGTTGATTGACTGGGACAACAAGGTCATGGAGCTGGACGGCAAGACCATTGACGTCGTGTGGAACGGCATGACCCTCACTGAGGACGTGCTGGCCGCCATGGAGTGCTCCCAGCCCTATCTGATTAACCAGCAGGTGGTGGTGGTCCCTGCCGATGTGGCGGAGGACTATCAGACAGAGGAGAGTCTGGCTGACCTGAACTTTGCCGTTGAGATCGGTTCTGCCGGGTGCGAGGTGGCCCAGGCCAATGGATACAGCTACACTGAAGTGGCCGACCAGGCGACCGCCCTGCTGGAGGTTGCCTCCGGCACTGCCGACGCCGCCATCATCGACTCCCTGATGGCCGGTGCGATGATTGGCGAGGGAACCAGTTACGCGGATATGACCTCCACTGTGGCCCTCACCAGCGAGGAGTACGGCGTCGGTTTCCGCAAAGGTTCCGACTTGGCCGCCACCCTCAATGAATTCCTGAGCGGTAAGTACGCCGATGGTTCCATCCAGACTTTGGCGGAGACTTACGGGGTGCAGGACGCCCTGGTGCAGGAGTAAGACGTTTATTCTCCGGAAATTGAATGCATAACCCAAAAGCAGAGGCTCTGTCCTCTGCTTTTGGCCGGCTTTCCGGCATCTTTTCTCTACTAAGATATCACCGAAAAGGATGATTCCATGGACATGTTTTTGACGGTCATCGGGGCTCTGAACGAGGGCTTCCTGCAGACTTTGAAGTTGTTTTTTGTGACGCTTATTGGCGCGCTCCCGCTGGGCCTGATTATCTCCTTTGGCTCCATGAGCCGGTTTACCCCTCTGCGCTGGCTGACCAGGACTGTGGTCTGGATTATCCGGGGCACGCCTCTGATGCTGCAGCTGCTGATCCTCTTCTTTGTGCCCGGCATTGTCCTGGAAAGCGGAAGTCCCTGGCCCAGCGGAGAATCGGGGCGGTTTTTAGCCTCTGCCATCGCGTTCATCATCAACTATGCCTGCTACTTCTCGGAGATCTTCCGGGGCGGGATTCAGGGCGTCCCTGTGGGACAGCAGGAGGCGGGGCAGGTGCTGGGCATGACCAAGTCCCAAATCTTTTTCCATGTTACCCTTTTACAGATGGTGAAGCGCATTATGCCCCCCCTGTCCAACGAGATTATTACGCTGGTGAAGGATACCTCTCTGGCGCGGATCATCTCTCTGCAGGAGGTCATCTGGGCCGGTTACGCCTTCATCAAGAGCTCCCACGGCTACTCTGGCCTGGTTTGGCCCCTGTTCTTCACCGGGGTCTACTACCTGGTCTTTAACGGGGCGCTGACCCTGCTGTTTGGCTGGATTGAGAAGAAGCTGAGCTATTTCCGCTGAGAGAGAGGGAAACCACATGGCTGTTTTGGAAGTACATAACATTGAAAAGCACTTTGGCGCCACCAAGGTGCTGGAGGATATCAGCTTTGACCTGGAGGAGGGGCAGGCCCTGGCCATCATCGGCTCCTCCGGCAGCGGCAAGACCACGCTGCTCCGGTGCTTGAACTTTTTAGAGACCCCGGACCAGGGCCGGATTGTCGTTCAGGGCAAGACCCTGTTTGACGCCGCTGATCCCAACACCCAGAAGGAGAGCGAGGTTCGGAAGAAGCGCCTCCACTTCGGCCTGGTGTTCCAGTCCTTCAACCTGTTCCCCCAGTACACCGCCCTGAAAAACGTCACCCTGGCCAAGGAACTGCTGGCCCAGGAGCAGCCCGACTATAAGAGCCGGAAGAAAGAAATTCTGGCGGAGATCGAGGCTGAGGGCCGGGAATTATTGGCCAAAATGGGGCTGGCCGACCGGGCGGGGCACTACCCCCACCAGCTCTCCGGCGGGCAGCAGCAGCGGGTGGCCATCGCCCGGGCTCTGGCCCTCCATCCGGATATCCTCTGCTTTGACGAGCCCACCTCCGCCCTGGACCCGGAGCTCACCGGCGAGGTGCTGAAGGTCATCCGGGGTCTGGCGGAGCAGAAGACCACCATGATCATCGTCACCCACGAGATGGCCTTCGCCCGGGACGTGGCCGACCAGGTGATCTTCATGGACGGCGGGGTCATCGTGGAGCAGGGCGACGCCCGGCAGGTGATCGAGAACCCCCAGCAGGAGCGCACCCGTCAGTTCCTGTCCCGGTACTCCGAAAATTGACGGCCAGACAAAACGCGGACCGTTTTTATGCGGTCCGCGTTTTTGAATTTCTCTGGCCTTTTTTCAAGAATCCTGTATAATGGGAACTACCAAGATGCAGGAGGAGACCGACATGCGCAGACTTTGGTGCCACGGCAAGGTGGACTCTATGGCCCGCCCCACGCGCCGCTGTGAGGCCGTTGGGGTGGAGAACGAGACGATTGTATTTCTGGGGACCGACCAGGAGGCCCTGACCCAGAACTGGGATGAGATCATTGACCTGGAGGGGAGGCAGGTGCTCCCCGGCTTCTCGGACACCCACATGCACCTGCTCCACTATGTGCTGTTTCAGAAAAATCTGGCCCTGTTCGGGGTGGACTCCATCGAGTCCATCGTCCGCATGGGCAGGGAGCGGATCGCCCAAAACCATCCCGCCTGCCTGCTGGGCATGGGCTGGAACCAGGAGCACCTGGCGGAGGGCCGCATGCCCGAGCGGCGGGACCTGGACCGCATCTCCACCGAAATCCCCATCTGCCTGCTGCGGGTGTGCGCCCACATCGCCGCCTGCAACACCGCCATGGTGGAGCGGCTGACGGAGATCCGGGACCAGGTGCCCCCGGCGGTGTGGGAGAAGGTGGACGTGGAGCACGGCTTCCTCCGGGAGGAGGCCATGCGCCTCTACATGGAGATCATCCCCCCGGAGAGCGACCAGGAGATCCGGGACATGATCCGGAGCGGGGCGGCCGACCTGAACGCCGCCGGGATTACCTGCGTCCACTCCGACGACCTGCAGGTGCTCTCCGGGACCAGCCCCGCCCACCTGGTGGAGCTGTTCCGGGCGCTGGAGCGGGACGGGGAGCTCACCGTCCGGGTGTACGAGCAGTGCCTGGTGGAGCCGGAGGACTTTGAGGCCTTCCAGGTCCTGCGCAGCTCCCCGGAGGACCGGACCAGCCTGTTCCGCACCGGGCCCAGAAAACTGCTCCAGGACGGCTCCCTGGGGGCCAAATCGGCGGAGATGATTGCCGGCTATGTGGACGAGCCGGACAACCACGGCATCCCCATCCACACGGAGGAGGAGCTGTATCAGCTGATCCGGGCGGCACACCGGCAGCGGATGGACGTGGCCGTCCACGCCATCGGGGACCTGGCCCTGCAAAAGGTGTGCGACGCGGTGGAGCGGGTCCAGCGGGAGGACCCCTGGCCCCAGGCCCGCCACGGGGTGGTCCACGCCCAGACCACCTCCCCCGCCCTGCTGGAGCGGATGCAGAAATTAAACCTTCAAGCCTACATCCAGCCCATCTTCATTGAGGCGGACATGGAGGTCATTGCCCAGCGGGTGGGCGAGGCCCACGCCCGGGAGTGCTACAACTGGAAGTCCATGCTGGAGCTGGGGCTGCACGCCAGCGGCGGCTCCGACTGCCCCGTGGAGCCCTTTGACATCCTGGACAACCTGCGCGCGGCGGTGACCCGGCAGAACCGGGCGGGGACCAAGACCTATCTGCCTGAGCAGGCCCTTACCGTGGAGGAGGGGCTGCGGCTGTTCACCTCGGACGCCGCCTGGGCCTGCCGGGACGAGGGGGTCCGGGGCACCTTGGAGATAGGCGAACTGGCCGACCTGGTGGTGCTGGACGGGGACCTGTTCCATATGGACCCGGCGGACTTCCCAAAGGTGAAGGTCGTGGAGACGGTGCTCAACGGAAAAACGGTTTTTCGCGCATAAAACAAGATCGGCGCGGCCCTAATGGGCCGCGCCGCATGTATTTACACGGATTCCAGGGCCTGCTCCAGGTCGGCCAGCAGGTCGTCCCCGTGCTCGGTGCCGATGGACAGCCGGACGGTGCCGGGGAGAATCCCCTGCTCCGTCTGCTCCTCCGGGGGCAGCTGGGCGTGGGTGGTGGTGGCCGGGTGGATGACCAGGCTCTTGGAGTCGGCCACGTTGGCCAGCAGGGAGAACAGCTTCAGGTGGTCAATGAAGCGGAAGGCCCCCTCCTGTCCCCCCTTCAGGTCCACAGTGAAGATGGAGCCGCCGCCCCGGGGGAAGTACCGCCGGTACAGGCCGTGGTCCGGGTGGTCCGGGAGGGAGGGGTGGTTGACTCGCTCCACCTTGGGGTGGCGGGCCAGATACTCCACCACCTTCCGGGTGTTCCCGGCGTGGCGGTCCATGCGGAGGGACAGGGTCTCGATCCCCTGGAGCAGGAGGAAGGCGTTGAAGGGGGAGATGGCCGCCCCGGTGTCCCGCAGCAGGATGGCCCGGATGTAGGTGGTCAGGGCGGCGGGACCGGCGGCGTCCGCGAAGCAGACCCCGTGGTAGCTGGGGTTGGGCGCCCCGATGGGAGGGAAGCGGCCGGAGGCCTTCCAGTCAAAGGTTCCCCCGTCCACGATGATCCCGCCCAGGGTGGTGCCGTGGCCCCCTAAAAATTTGGTGGCGGAGTGGACCACCACGTCGGCCCCGTGTTCGATGGGCCGGATGAAGTAGGGGGTGCCGAAGGTGTTGTCCACCACCAGGGGGACGCCGCGGCGGTGGGCGATGGCGGCGATGGCGTCCAGGTCGGGGAGGTCGCTGTTGGGGTTGCCCAGGGTCTCCAGGTAGACCGCCTTGGTGTTGGGCCGGATGGCCCCTTCCACCTCCGCCAGGTTGTGGGCGTCCACAAAGGAGGCAGTGATCCCGAAGGGGGGCAGGGTGTTGGCCAGCAGGTTATAGGTGCCGCCGTAGATGGTCTTCTGGGCCACGATGTGGTCCCCCGCCTGGGCCAGGGCCTGGATGGTATAGGTGATGGCGGCGGCGCCGGAGGCCACCGCCAGGGCGGCGCTTCCCCCCTCCAGGGCGGCCATCCGCCGCTCCAGCACCTCCTGGGTGGGGTTGGTGAGGCGGCCGTAGATGTTGCCCGGCTCCTCCAGGGCAAAGCGGGCGGCGGCGTGGGCGGCGTCCGGGAAGACGTAGGCGGCGGTCTGATAGATGGGGACCGCCCGGGCGCCGGTGGCCGGGTCGGGGTTCTCCTGTCCGGCGTGGAGCTGGAGGGTTTCGAAGCGATAGGAGAAGTTGTGAGCCATGGGAAGCATCCTTTCTGTGTTCGGAAGATAGCGGAACGCTGCGGCGGTGTGTTTCCGGCAGTATACCACCAAAAACCAATTCGGTCAATAGGTAATAAAGAGAAAGATTGTGCCGCCCTACGGCATTTTTGTAATCATCTCAAGCGGCGCCCGGAAGTCCTCCTCGATTGTCTCTCAGGCACGCATTCCATGCAGTGGGGCTCTAGGGGTGGAGAAGCTCCCTGGCTTTTCCGCCAAGACCGCCTTTCCACGCCGCCTCGCCTTGTTTTTCCCCGAAACCTGTGCTATCATGACCGTATGCCTGGGATGTGCCAGGCGGAAAGAGGTTCTGGTATGAACGATCTGCGCCGTCCCGGCGTGCTGCCCTTTCTCCTGGCGGAGGCAGTCCTCTACGGGACGTTTCTGTGGCGGGATCTGTCCCCCGGCGGCCCCGGCTCCACACCGGTCAAATATGCGGCCATTCTGTCGTGCGCCCTGTTCTCCCTGCTGTGGGCCTTGTTTGGAGGCGGGGACCGGCTGACGGCCCTGGCCCTGGTTCTCACCGGGGCGGCGGACACTTTTCTGCTGGAGCTGGACGCCCACTACGCCGCGGGCGTGCTGCTGTTCTGCGGGGTGCAGCTGTGCTACTTTCTCCGGCTGTATCCCAAGAAGCGGCGGAGTCTGTGGGGGGCCCGGCTGGGGCTGTTCCTGCTGTCTCTGGTGGCGCTGCGATTCCTGGGGCTGCTCACTGCTCTGAACGTCCTGGCCCTCTTTTACTTCTCCAACTTCTTGTGCAACGCCCTGCTCAGCCTGGGCTGCCCGGGGCGGCGGGCGCGGATCTTCTCCGCCGGCCTGTGCCTGTTCCTGTGCTGTGACCTGTGCGTGGCCGCCTATCAATTTCCAGGTTCCCTTCCGGACGCGGTTTTCCAGGCTGCCCGGGTGGGGATGTGGCTGCTTTATCTGCCGGGACAGGTGCTTATCGCCCTGTCCGGGCTGCCGGAATCTTTGACCTGAGGTGACTGATCTTGAAATCCAGCAAACCGCTCTCTCTGCTGACCGCCCTGGCCACCGCCGTGCTGGTGCTGTCCGGGTCCATCGCCGTGCCCATCCTGTGCCGGCCCTTCTACTACGCCCACATTGAGGCCATGTCCATGCCCGAGTACACCGGACTGACGGTGGACCAGATCAAGCAGGCCTTTGATGAGATGCTGGACTTCTGCCTGGGCCTGCGGCAGGACTTCTCCGTGGGGGTGCTCCCCTGGTCGGAGTCGGGCCGGGACCACTTTGCCGACGTGCGTGTGCTGTTCCAGCTGGACCTGGTGCTGCTGGTTCTGTCGGCGGCGGCCCTTGTGCTCCTGTTTCTCTTTGCCCGGAAGCGCCGGTTCACTCCCGCCCGCCTGCTGGGCCGCGGGCCGGGATTCTGGGCCGCGGCGGGATTGGCCGCCGTCTTTCTGGCGGTGGGCGCCCTGGCCGCCACGGATTTTGACCGGGCCTTCGTGATCTTCCACTCCATTTTCTTCCCGGGCAAGACCAACTGGATCTTCGATTGGCGCACCGACCCCATTATCCTCCTGCTTCCGGAGGACTTTTTCCGCAACTGCGCCATTCTGATTCTGGTCCTGCTGGTGTTCTGGTGTGCGGTTCTGATCGCGGCGGACCTGCTGGCGGGCCGCCGGAGGAAGAGACAGGCGGTTCCGCCCGCCTGCCCGGGCTGTTCCGGCGGAGCGGGCCAGGGAGACGCCTGCAAGTGATTTTCAAAAATCCTGCAAAAAGATTTGTAATTTCTTCTAAAACCGGTTGACAAATCCGGGGTCGAGTGCTATATTATAGCCAGAAAGGGTGATACCAATGTGGTAAGAAACCTGGACCCCAGATGTCACCGGATTCGGCGGCTGAGATTGAAATAAAGAAGTTCGATTGAGAAAGGCGCGGAAAGGAAAGAAAATTTTCGGAACCCAAGCAGTGATCTCCTAAGTGTAACCCAAGAATCCTGAAAGACCCCTGGAACGCAGAAAACACGGAAGCAGACCAAAGGAAATTCAAGGTTCCCAGGCACCAAGAAGTAACTGTCCCATTCAGTTCCAAGCAACGCGCGCCGGCCGGAGAAGAACATCTGGACCCCACTCCAAAACTCCACAGAATGCCGCAAGAAGGACGAAATCGCGCAACAGAACAGGACCTCATGTGTGAGGGGTGCAGCTCAGAGGAGCGCAGAAGAACGAGTTGAACGCTGGATGGAAACTTGCAGGCGGAACGTGTGGAATTGGAGAATCTGCAGAAAGAGAGGTAACCATATGATGTTAGATAACAAGAAGCACCAGAAATAACCCCTGATTGTCAGAACCACGGAAGACGATCAGGGGTTATTTCTTTTGCCTCTTGGGATGCGGCGGAAGTGCGCCGGCTCCGGAAAAACCCGGGGCCGCCCCTTTGCGGCAGCCCCGGGAAAGCATCATTTGGTCAATACCTTTTTGTGATATCCCCGCTGTCCGCAGCGGGGACATTTCATGCTCCGGCTCCGTCCGATGTGCGGGGCCAGCACCACCACCCGCCACCAGGATCGCCAGCCCGGTGAGCACCAGCGCCAGCCGCCATGCCAGCATCTCCACCGCGAAGACAGCGGCAAATATCATAACCAGATAGTTGACCGTGGCCGAGGCGGCGATCACCGTCTCCAGAGAGAGGAGCTTTTTGTTCTGCTCCGCCTCCTGGCGCTGCAGCTCCAGCAGGTGCTTTTCCGCTTGTTCCTGATACCGCTCCATGTCCATCCGCGCCCCGGTCAGGAGCTCATTGACATTGATATGGAGAAGCCCGCACAGCTCCAGCATCAGGGATGGGTCCGGCATGCTTTTTCCAGTCTCCCATTTGGAGACCGCCCGGTCTGTGATCCCCAGCTTCTCCCCCAGGGCGGCCTGGGTGTAGCCGGCCTCTTTCCGGCATGCGGCGATGAACGCGCCGATTTTTTCCTGATCCATGGGCGCCCCTCCTTTCTGACCTGAGCATACGATTTCCAGAACCGAATCACCACATACCATCGGTTGAGCTCCGTCTGTCTGCGGATGCCGGCCGCTCAACCAGCGGTTGATATAGGCGGATTTGTTTTAAATTCAGGCATAAACAGGCCAGGCGGACCGAGGGGCCGCCTTTTTGTGGCCCGGATTCACAGCAGCAGGGAGATCAGCAGGATGGTGACCAGACACAGCAGGCTGGACAAAAATACCGCCTCAGAGGCAAACTGGGTGTCGCCCCCGTAGGTCTCCGCCAGGATGGAGGTGACGGCGGGGGAGGGCATGGCCATGATGATCAGGGTGACGCCGATGACCAGAGGGTCCTCCACCGGGAGAAGCATCAGAATCCACCAGGTGAGCAGCGGCAGGAACAGCAGGCGCAGAAAGGCGGAGGAGAGGACGTCCCGGTTCCGGAGCAGGGCGGAGACGCTTCCGCCGGTGAGGTTCATGCCGATGATCAGCATGGACAGCGGAGTGGTCACGTCGGCCAGATAGGTGAGCGGGGTGTCGATCACCTCGGGAATGGGAATCTGGGCGGCATAGAGGATGAGCCCCAGCAGGGTGGCCCCGTTGACCACCGTGAGCAGGATGGACCGCCAGGAGAGCGGGGGCGTATCCCCGGAGGCGCTTCGGTCCATGCAGATGAGGGCAGCCCCGGTGGTGTAGGCCAGCAGGTTGAAGGGAATGCCCAAAAAGACGGCCAGGGCCAGCCCCTCCTCCCCAAAGAGGGCCAGGGCGATGGGAAAGCCCATAAAGCCGTTGTTGTTAAAGGCGCAGGCGAAGGTCCACAGCCCCCGCCGCTCCCTGGTGACGCGGAACGGCCGGGCCAGCAGGGCGCTGATGACTCCGTACAGGATGTAGAGGGCCAGGCCCAGGACCACCTCCAGCAGCCCGGCGCGGAGAAAGGCGGGATCGTAGGGCCGCACCAGGGAGGTGAAGATGGTGGCGGGCATGGTGACATTCATCAGCAGGCTGCTGAGCATCTTGGAGGCGGAGGCGGGCAGTACGCGGAGCCGGACAGTCCCATAGCCCACCCCAATGAGCAGAAACAGCCCAAACAGATTGGAAAACACATCCCGAATGTCCAGCATGGCGTTGCGCCCCTCTTCCTCAGATGGTTCCCGGCCGCAGCAGGGCCGGCTTACAAGGAGCATTGTAGCAAAAAAAGAGCCGGTTGTCATCCGGGAAAACGGGACGGCCGGCGTTTCTCCGCTTGCGCTCCCGCTCCGGATGGGATATAATACGGTGAAACTTTTTTGTCGAGGTGTGTCTCCATGGCGGACAAGCTGGGTATTTACATCCATATTCCCTTCTGCCGCAGTAAATGCGACTACTGTGACTTCTACTCCCTGGCGGGGCGGGAGGACCAGATGGACCGGTACCAGAAGGCCCTGCTGGCCCATCTGAAGGAGACCGCTCCCCTGGCCCAGGGCTACCCGGTGGACTCCATCTACTTTGGCGGCGGCACCCCCAGCTACTACGGGGCCAAGCGCATCAAGGAGCTGCTCGCCCACCTGTCCAAGCTGTTTCAGGTGGAAAAGGACGCGGAGATCACCGTGGAGTGCAACCCGGACAGCGTGGATCTGAAGTCCCTGCGCATTCTGCGCAAGGCGGGGGTGAACCGCCTGTCCATGGGGATGCAGTCCGCCCAGGAGGGGGAGCTGCGGGCCATCCACCGCATCCACACCCCCCAGCAGACCAATCAGGCGGTGGAGGCTGCCCGGAAGGCCAAGTTTACCAACCTGTCTCTGGACCTGATCTACGGCCTGCCCGGGCAGACCATGGAGAGCTGGAAGGCCACGGTGGAGCACGCCCTGTCCCTCATCCCCCAGCATCTGTCCTGCTACGGACTGAAGGTGGAGGAGGGCACCCCCCTGGCCCGCCGGGTGGCGGAGGGGGAGGTGCTGCCCGACGACGACCAGCAGGCCGACCTGTACCTGTGGACGGTGGGCCGGCTGGAGCGGGCCGGGCTCCCCCAGTATGAGATCTCCAACTTCGCCAAGCCGGGGTACGAGTCCCGGCACAACCTGCGCTACTGGCTCACCCGGCCCTATATCGGCTTCGGGCCCGGGGCCCACTCGGACTTTGGGGGGCGGCGCTACTCCTTTGTCCGGGACCTGGACGCCTATATCCGGGGCGTGCTGGAGGGGGGCGACATCATCGACTCCTCCGAGCTCATCCCCCAGCGGGAGCGGTGCGGGGAGTACCTGATGCTCCGCCTGCGCACCGTTCGGGGTGTGGACGGCCGGGAGTACCGCCACACCTATTTCATGGACTTCGCCCCCCTGGAGGCCCGCCTGCGGGAGTTTGCCGCCCAGGGCTGGGCGGAGGAGGCGGACGGGCGATGGCGGCTCACCCCCAGGGGCTTCCTGGTGTCCAACCAGCTCATCGGCGACCTGCTGGACCGGCAGGAGCAGGCCAGCTGGGAGGATCTGATCCGCCCCAGACAGGACCAGCCCTGAAAAAACAGGCCGGGTCCGGGCGGACGCCCCTTCCAGCCGGAGAGCCGGAGAATGGCAGGAGAAGAAAACTTTGCATCTTGCCCAAGGCACCTCAAAAAACCTCATTTGTTCTTACTTTTTTCACAATTTTATGTCTACTCTGTAAATTTCATTGCCTTTTGGACATACTGATGCTATAATATACTTGTTTCCATGCGCCGCCTGTGTTGCGCGCATGCTTGATTTCGATATGTTATGGCTTTGGCCGTATGATCTTATATAGACCCCAATCTAATGAATATGGATCGAGAGGGTGCCAGATTTGACAAAATATCACATTCAGGGCGGAAAGCCCCTTCGTGGAAGCATCACCATCAGCGGCGCCAAAAACGCCGCTGTCGCCATCATCCCCGCCGCCCTTTTGGTGGACGGGGTATGCCGCATTGAAAATATTCCCCAGATCAGCGACGTGACTTTGATTCTCCAGATCCTCCAGGAGCTGGGGGCGGACATCCGCACCGTCAACCGCACCACCGTGGACATCGACTGTTCCCACATCCGCAACCGGCAGGTCCCCTACGAGCTGGCCCGGAAGATCCGCGCCAGCTACTACCTGGTGGGCGCTCTGCTGGGACGCTTCGGCTGGGCGGAGGTCCCCCTGCCCGGGGGCTGCGACCTGGGCGGACGGCCCATTGACCAGCATGTGAAGGGCTTTGTGTCCATGGGGGCCGACGTGGATGTGCGCAGCGGCCTCATCTGCGCCAAAGTGCCCGGCGGCCGTCTGGCCGGCGGACAGGTATATCTGGACATGGTGTCCGTGGGGGCTACCATGAACATCATGCTGGCCGCCGTGCTGGCCGACGGCATGACCATCATTGAGAACGCCGCCAAGGAGCCTCACATCGTGGACCTGGCCAACTTCCTCAACTCCATGGGGGCCAACATCATGGGGGCGGGCACCGACGTCATCAAGATCCGGGGTGTGAAGCAGCTCCGGGGCGGAGCCTACTCCATCATCCCCGACCAGATCGAGGCCGGTACCTATATGGCCGCCGTGGCCGCCGCCGGCGGGGACGTGCTCATCCAGAACGTCATCCCCAAGCACCTGGACTGCATCACCGCCAAGCTGGTGGAGATGGGGGTGGAGGTGGAGGAGCTGGACGACGCCGTCCGGGTCCGCCGCAGCGGCCCCATCAGCCGCACTAATGTAAAGACCATGCCCTATCCGGGTTTCCCCACCGATATGCAGCCCCAGATCGCCGCCGTCCTGTGTCTGGCCAACGGCACCAGCGTCCTCACCGAGGGGGTGTGGGACAGCCGATACCGCTATGTGGATGAGTTCCGCCGCATGGGGGCCCACATCCAGGTGGACGGCAAGGTGGCCGTCATCGAGGGGGTGCCCGCCCTCACCGGGGCCCCGGTCCACGCCTGCGACCTGCGGGCCGGAGCGGCTATGGTTATCGCCGGCCTGGCCGCCCAGGGCGTCACCGAGGTGGACGGCATCTACCACATCGAACGGGGCTATGAGAATCTGGTGGGCAAGCTGGCCGGCGTGGGGGCCGACATCCGCACCATCACCGTTCCCGACGAGGACGCGAAGTCCCAGGCGGGCTGATACCGAGATAGGAGATAGGAGTTAGGAGATAGGAGATAGGAGTTGACGCGGTGCGGTCGTCTTCCGTAAAACTCCTATCTCCTAATTCCTATCTGAATGATATTGTGGGGGGATTTTGTGCTTACATACACAACTTTGGCCAGCGGTTCCAGCGGGAACTGCGCGCTGGTGAGCTGCGGCGCCACCCGCCTGCTGGTGGACGCGGGCATCTCCGCCCGGCGGATCACCACCGCGCTGAAGAGCCTGGGGGTGGACCCCGCCTCCCTCAGCGGTGTGCTGGTCACCCACGAGCACAGCGACCACATCTCCGGTCTGACCACCCTTACTAAGCAGCTGAAGCTGCCCGTGTACGCCACTGCCCCCACCCTGCGGCAGCTGTGCTACCGCATCCCCTTTCTGGATGGGCTGTGCCGGGAGTTTGACCCGGGGGACGGGTTTCCGGTGGGCGAGCTGTGGGTGGGTTCCTTCCCCACCTCCCACGACGCGGCTTGCAGCGTGGGCTACACCCTCACCGGAGAGGGCTGCAAGGCGGCGGTGGCCACCGACCTGGGGTGCCTTACCACGGCGGTGCTCCAGGCGGTCCAGGGCTGCGACCTGCTGGTGTGCGAGGCCAACCACGACGAGGACTGGGTGAAGTCCGGCCCCTACCCCTACTATTTAAAGCAGCGCATTCTGGGGGATCAGGGCCATCTGTCCAACGAAATGGGGGCGGAGTTGGCCGCCCTGGCGGTGGAGTCCGGGGCCCGGACGGTGGTTTTGGCCCATCTGTCCTCGGAGAACAACACCCCCGCCCGGGCCCGGGATGTGGTGTCCCGCCGCCTGTCCGCCGGGGGAATCGACCCGGAGCGGGATATCTCCCTCACCGTGGCTCCCCGGAAGGAGTGCGGCCCGGTGTTCCGTCTGGAGCGGGGCCGGGACATGGTCTCCTTTCCGCTGCGGGAGGGGGCGGCCCTATGCTGAGCGTCCATCTCATCTGCGTGGGCAAGCTGAAGGAGAAATTTTATCTGGAGGCGGCGGCGGAGTACCAGAAGCGCCTGTCCGCCTACTGTAAGCTGACTCTGGTGGAGCTGCCCGAGGAGAAGCTGCCCCAGAATCCCACCCAGGGGCAGATCGACCAGGCCCTTTCCAAGGAGGCCCAGGCCATCCGGGAATACATCACCGAGAACAAGACCTCCGCCTACCTATACCTTACTCCCGGGACCAAACGCTACTACCCCTACTCCGGCCTAGCTGCCCAGGCCCTAGGGTTTGTCAATGACGAGGGGGGCGCCTACGGTATCGAGGCAGCGTACAACGACGTGCTGGAGGGCACCGCCGGCCGGGTGGTCACCACCAAGACCGGAGCGGGCACCCAGATGTACAACGCATACTCTGATTTCGTGGACGCCATTGACGGCTATGACTTGACCCTGACTATCGACGCTACCATCCAGTCCTATCTGGAAAAAACCATTGAGGAGGGCATCCAGGACTATGACGTGCGCAACGGCGCCTTCGCCATTGCCATGGACCCCAACACTGGCGCTGTCCTGGGGATCGCCAGTTCCCCGGACTTTGATCCCAATAACTACTCAAAAATTCTGGATGATATGCTGAATGGAAAGATGGATGAGAACACTCAGGCCATCTACGAGCAGTTGAAGGCGGACAATCCGGAAAATCTGACCGACGCCGAGCTCATGGCACAGGCAGAGAGTCAGGCATACAGTCAGGCCGTGATGAGCCAGTGGCGGAGTAAGGCCATCGACGATACCTATGAGCCGGGCTCTACCTTCAAAGCCCTGGTGC
>ERZ1106929.1629-NODE-1629-length-18088-cov-20.074475_pt1 | contig 18088 bp, 18 predicted proteins | sample MGYA00403662_ERZ1106929 | MGnify/ENA primary metagenome ERZ1106929 (study PRJEB35170, sample SAMEA104062442) | human gut metagenome | biome: human gut; feature: human-associated habitat; material: faeces | place: Denmark | collected 2013-02-20 ... | reverse complement strand
TAAATATTCTTCCAAACATAAATTTTCTTCTTTCATTATTTTAGCGACAGTCGTTGAAACATAGCATCTACCTGTTCCTGTGTATACTCGTAGGAACCTCGGTTCGCAAGATTTTCCAACCTGCCAATGGCATCCACCGCCTTATTCATGCGGTACTCGCCAATACGGATAAACTTCTCCGCCTTTGCTGTTAAAAGATCCATTTCATTTCTGGTAACAAACTGCTGATTCTGCCTAATATAGTGACGCATTTCCCTAAAAGTACGCATAATAAATATACTCTGTTGTTCCGCTAATTTTCCACGAAGAACTGTTGCAAGCATATAAATTCCTTGCTCTGTAAATGCGTATGGTAAATATCTACGTCCGCCTTCCTGTCCAGCAAAAAAATCCTTTTTCCGTGAGGTCACAATTTGTGACCTCACGGAATCAATTTCACTATTAGATAGTCGAAACATAAAATCTTCCGGAAATCTTTCTATATTTCTTTTTACTTGTTGATTTAACTTTTTTACTTCATAGCCATAAATTTCTGCCAAATCTTTATCCAGCATTACCTGCTGTCCACGAATTATATACACTTTACTACGAATATCATCTGTAGTAATCAATTCTTTTGTTTCTTCCATTCTTCCTCCAAACAAATCGGTTGCAATTTCTATAAGCTACTTATATCGTTCCATTATCGTGAAGCTACAAATTGTGATTTCACAGGTTAATCCTCCACTATACTCTCCATCTGTTCCAACTTCTGCAAGGCTTTCATATACGCCATTACAAATTGATAATTGACTTTTTGAAAATTATTGTTCTCAAGTTTCTATCAAAATTAGAAAAAGCCCAAACCACAAGGGTTTGAGCTTCATTTGCGCATTCACGTTTTCTGTTTTTGGGTATAGAATCTTCACTGCTAAATACAGAGTATTGGTTTGATTTTGTCAAGTCTTAGTTCTTATCTATATTCTTCCGTTAAATAAAAAAGTAAATTTCACATTGGACTTAAGTAGTTATTTCAGTTTTTCATATATCTCATCAGTTACTGTTTCACACCATTCTGATGATGTTTCTTCTCCCGGTACTTCAATTGCCAGATGTGAAAACCATTCATCTGGTGCTGCTCCATGCCAGTGTTTTACTTCTGCCGGAATATTGACACAATCTCCAGGTTTCATTTCTACTGCTTCTTTTCCTTCTTCCTGATAATATCCACGTCCTGCAATGCAGATAAGAATCTGTCCGCCTCCGCTTTTTGCATGATGAATATGCCAGTTATTTCTGCAACCGGGTTCAAAAGTCACATTAAAGATTCCAACCTGTGACGTAGATACAGGCGTCAAAAAACTTTTTCCTGTAAAATATTGTGCAAATTTATCATTTGGCTCTCCAATCGGGAATATCATCTTTTTAGCATGAGCTCTCATTGCTTCATCTTCATACGAAAGATCGCCTTCGTCTATACTCCAGACATCTTTTGCAAGATTGAATGCCGCCCATCCTTTTGGCCATCCTGCATAAAATGCTACATGTGTAATAACGGCTGCAATTTCTTTCTGAGTCACTCCATGAGCTTTTGCATTTTCAAAATGATGTACTAAAGATGTATTAATCATTCCAGAAGCGATAAGTGCTGTGACTGTTATAATACATCTTGTCTTTACTTCAATATCCTGATTACTCCAGTTTTCTCCAAACAAAACATCATCATTAAAATGTGCAAACTGTGGTGCAAATTCATTCAGTGCGTTTCTTCCTGCTGTCTGTACAATTTTTTTCACTTTAATCACCTGTCCTTATTTTAACTTTGCTCCATCCTTAAAAGCATTTCCCACACGTTCTCCAAGTCTGTAATATCCGTGATGTACCGGATCGTATGTAATCGGTGTAAACTTATTAAGATCAATTTCTCCGTCATCACCGAGATATTTCTCATCTGCACTTACATTTTTAATTTCCGCAAGATACTTGCTGCCATCAATGACTTTTACAAGTTCACACTCAAGAGTCAATGGAAGTTCATTGATGATTGGTGCATTTACAAATTCACTCTTTATTGTTGTAAAACCTGCTTTTTTCATCTTATCTGCTTCTTTATTTGCAGAAACAATTCCCACATAATCGCAGGCAACCAGATGTTCAAGATCTGCCACACCTACTGTAAAGGCTTTATTTTTTATAATATTGTCGGTTGTCTTATGGGCTGACAAATCTACAATAATTTCATTTGCTCCTACAATTCCACCCCATGCGGCATTCATAGCATTTGCATTCCCGTTTTCATCATAGGTTCCAAGTATCATAACCGGCTGTGGATATAAAAATGGTTTTGCTCCAAAATTCTTTCTCATTGTCTTATCTCTCCTTATTCTTATTTCTGCTCATCTACCGGCGGTACCATTTCGGCATACTTTTTCAGCAACTCCGGTGTACTTGTATAATATCTTACATTTTTATCCAGCCCACTGATTTTTTTCATTTCATCCTCAGTCAGAGCAAAATCAAATAAATCAAAGTTTGCTTTGATATGCGCTGGATTTTTAGAGCCTGGAATTACAATATTTCCAGCCTGAATGTGCCAGCGGAGAATAATCTGCGCTGTACTCTTCTGGTATTTTTTACCAAGTTCTACGATAGTCTCATCATTTAAAAGTGCTGCATCTCCATGTCCCAGTGGATACCATGCCTGAATTTTAATGTCCTCTTTCACTAAAAATTCTTTTAATTCCTGTTCCTGAAAATATGGATGTACCTCTGTCTGCAATACTGCCGGCTTTACTTCACAAATCGCAAGAATTTCCTGAATCTGTTCCTTGGTAAAGTTAGAAAGACCGATTGCTTTTACTTTTCCTTCTTTATATGCCTTTTCCATAAGACGATATCCTGCCACATAGTTTCCGGATGGCTGGTGAATCAGAAGCAGGTCAATATAATCTGTATCCAGTCGTTCCAGTGTTTTTTCTACAGCATCTTCCTGCATATAAAATGATGGCCAGATTTTTGTCTCTAAGAAAATATCTTCTCTTGCAAGCCCTGACTTTTTCATTGCACGACCTACTGCTTTTTCATTTACATAGGCATTTGCTGTATCAATCAGTCTGTAACCGTCTTTCAGTGCCTCTAAAACTGTACTTTCTGCCTGATCCGGAGTCAGAAGAAAAGTTCCAATTCCTGCCATTGGCATTTTAATTCCATTATTTAATGTTGTATATTCCATGTTTCATGTACCTCCATTCTTTATTTTCTGCATTTATTATAAACAACTTATGCGTCTTTCAGAAGTTCCTGTTTGTTTGTCAGTCTTAACCTTATGGTTATTTGTTTAGCTCTACCTTTACCTGCTCAATCCATTCTGTAATCACATCTTCCGAAGTTTCCAGATGGTCCTTCCCATTAGAATCAAACTGAATCTGCATTTCATGCGCAAAGGTAGCTCCTTTACAATTTTCCTTCATATCTTTTATAACATGCCCCGGCCATCCACCATTTGTCATAAATGGAATCACTGTCTTTCCTGTAAAATCATTTGTTGTCAAAAATGTAAGCACTGCCGGTGCCATCGTATACCACCACGTCGGCGTTCCGATAGCAATCACATCATAATCCGCAAGATTTACAGATAACGGATTGATCCGAGGCATAAAGCCTGCCTCTACTTCTCTTTTTCCCTGTTCAACCACCTCTTCATGACTGCCTCTGTATGGCTCTGCTGTTTCAATTCTTGCAACATCTGCACCTGTCTCATTCACCAATTGCTCTGCAATTCTTTTTGTATTTCCATTTGACCAGGAATAATATACAACTACCATTTTCTTCATTTTTTTATTCTCCATTTACTACTTAACGTGTACATTTTTTAATAACAGAAATAACTTCATTCTCTTTTAGTGATGTTTCAATATCAATACTTCTGATTTTTTCTTCATCAACATTACCTTTAAACTGCATATCAACGCCCAATGTTTCAAACAATTCCACTATTTTCGATGAAGTTTCTGCAATGTTTCCTTCATATCCAAAGGCATCCTTTATAAATTTACAAATATCTTCTTTGTGGTATTGTGATATCACCTCCAGAAAACGAGGGAAAATTGTCGTAAGACTCTTTCTGTAAGCTGCGCCAAACAATACTTCCGGGATAAACTCTAATTCATAGATATCATAACTGTAGTTTTCTTCTTTTCCTATGCCAAGTCTGCCCGATGTAGAAATCGCCGCTCCATATAAAATTACACCTCTTGCATCCTGATCTTCTGGATTTTCCTTCAATTTCTGTGCGGCTTTTAAAACATTACGAATAACAGCAATTCCACAATCATAAGAAACTGGATTTTTGTCACCGATTGTTGATGCCGATAGCTGAACTAACGTAACAAGAGCTGTATATGCTGTCATCTCCTCATTCAATGTCATGGAATACTTCGGTGTCAGAATAGCATAATCTGCCGGAATTCCGTATGCTGTTCCAAAATCGTCATTTTCTGAATCCGCTGCTACAGCTCCCAGTCCATTTTCTGAACCGCTGGAAGGATATGTCGGCATCAATACTAAAGCAAGTTTCTCTAATCCATAAGGATTCTTTTTTCCCTTTACATAGTCCCATAAGTCACCCGTATGATAATATCCAAATGCTGTCAGTTTCGCACAATCCATAATACTTGCTCCACCAGCACCAATGATCAGTTCAATTTTATTATCCTTGGCTGTTTGAATATTTCTTTCAATGTCTGTTCTTTCCCTTGAAGAGTTTCCTGCCTCAATCAAAGTTGCTCCACTTTGCTCAATTGCATTTTTCACATCATCATAACAGCCATTCTTTTTTATAGAACCACTGCCATATACAAACAGTACTTTTTTGTTCTTCACAATTTTACACAATTCCTGTACAGGATCATTACGAAACATCAATTTTGTGTCATTTCTTAACTGAAAATCTTTCATTTTTACTTTCCCTTTCCTGATTACTGAAGTCCTTTCGCCCAATCAGTAATCTCCTGTTCACTATCAGCTACATCATTTCTTGAAATACTTAACCCATCGTCCCTTACAGTCGCATTGGGCTGTAACTTTTTTATTTCTTCTATCGTGTTAGAAAAGCCACTTCCTCCATGGGAATTAAAAGGAATAATTGTTTTTCCCGAAAAATCATACTCTTCAAGAAACGTATATAATGGCTGTGGCATATCTCACCACCAATTTGGATAACCTAAAAAAATCATATCGTATTGTTCCACATTCTCAATATGTGTTGCCAGTTCAGGCCTTACTTCTTCATTTTGTTCTTCTTTTGCCTGATTGACCAATGTTTCATGCTCTAAAGGATATTTTTCCTTTGTTTCGATTCTGAATAGTTCTCCACCGATTGCTTCTTGTATTGTCATCGCCATATACTGCATATTTCCAAGTACGTCCTTATTTTTTACTACTATACTTGCTCCGGAATTTGCATCAATTCCATCTGTGTCAACATTCTCCGGAACCGAAAAATAAGCAATTAGAATATTCTCATTGTCTGTATTATTTTGTACCGCCTCCGTAACAGCATTTGAAGAACTATTAATATCACTACTTTTTTCTGCAGAATCGTTTTTTGTTGTTTGATTATTTTTTGCGGAAGATGAGCCACATCCGGTAAACATACTGCTTATCACCACAACTGCTAGCATAATTGAAAATAGTCTTTTCAGCATAAGTCATCACCTTTCTCTTCTTGTATTTTTTTCTTACTGTGCATTCCAGAAAAATCGAAGTCCATTATATGTGTACTCATCACATGCCTTCTGATCATGTTCATAACCTTCTCTCTCCAAAAAGGAAAGATTACCGTCTGTCTCATTATTCGCGAACTTAAACATTCCATCTGAATCCTGCGCCATTGCCATGATTTGAGCCTTAAATGCATGATATGCAAAATCACTTGTTCCAGAAGCAGCGAAGATAAAGAAATCATCTGAGCCATATCCCTGCTGATCTGCCGGAGCTTCATATCCATCAGGGATATATTCCAGCTCATCCGGTACGATACCACTCCCATAGCGTTTATCTGAATTTTCTGTTTCCATCTTTGAGTTTCCTTCTGCATTTAGATCTTTTGTATTATTTTCGTTTAACACACCAATCCTCTGAAGCCATTCTTTCACATCATCAACATCCGCTGCATGAATCCGGTATCCGTCCAGCACATTTGCTCCACTTGCAACCGCTTTTATATAATCCATACTGACGCTAATATCATTATCCTGGCTTGTGCAAAATGGAATTATTGTCTTCCCTGACAGATCATAACTTTCCAGAAAACTTCCAATTGCCATCGGTGCATTAAACCACCAAATCGGATATCCCACGTAAATTGTGTCATAATCATCCAGATTATCCGGCTTTGCTGCAAGTTTCGGTCTTAAATTAAACTGCTCTTCAATCCATGCAGTTGCAGCTGTTCCTGCAAAGGATTTTCTGTAGTAATGAGCTGTGTATATCTGGTATATGTCAGCTCCTGTGAGGCTCTGTATCATACGTGCAGCAGCTTCTGTATCACTGCCTTCCATATCTTTATTAGAATTTTGTGTTGCTGATGAAACTGCATCTACATCTCCCGGAATCTCTCCCTGCCTCGTAAAATAAACAACCAGCGACTTTGTATCTTCGTCACCTTTTATGACATCATTGCTTACATTTTTTATTTTAGCCCCTGTAAACAGATAGACATAACCCACCATGACTACCGCTAAGAAAGCCACTATTACCCCGACGGTTATCTTTTTCCTTGTTTTCATTGCTCACCTCTTTTATTTCTTCTGTATTTTTGATCCTCCAAACACCTGCGACATCGGCATATGGGCAAGCATCTCATCAATAGATTTTACTTCATCCTGTGTCAGCTTTATATCTGCCGCTTTCATATTTTCTTCCAGTCTGTTTACTTTTCTTGTTCCCGGAATTGGTACGATATATGGTTTCTTTGCAAGCATCCAGGCAAGAGAAATCTGTGCAGGCGTGGCATTTTTTTCTTCTGCAATCACTTTCATCCAAGACATAAATTCATTATTTTCCTTTAATCCTTCTTCTGTGAACTGTGGCATCATGCTTCGATAATCTCCCGGCCGTTCAAATTCTCCATGAGAATGATATGCTGCTGTCAGTAAGCCATTTGCGAGCGGTGAAAATGCAACAAATCCGATGTTTAATTCTTCAAGCACCGGGAATAATTTCTCGTAATCCCTGTACATCATAGAATATCTGTTCTGGATTGCTGTGACCGGGCATACTTTATGCGCACGGCGGATAATGTCCTCACTGGCTTCCGATAATCCCCAGTGTGTGATTTTTCCCTGCTCCATTAACTCCTTCATGGCTCCTGCCGTCTCTTCAATCGGTACAGTCATGTCAATACGATGAATATAATATAAGTCCAGATGATCGGTATGAAGCCGCTGCAAAGATCCATCAATCGACGCTTTAATCGTCTCCGGTCGTCCATCAGGAATCAAAGGTTTATTTACGGTTGCTGCAGTTTCATCAAAACGTATCCCACACTTCGTTGCAAGAACAATCTTATTTCTATATGGTCTTAACACCTCCCCAAGCAGTTTTTCATTGTGATGCGGATCTTCTGCTGTTCCATATATCTCTGCTGTATCAAAAAATGTGCAACCACAATCGACTGCTTTTACAATCAGTTCTTCTGCTTCTTTCTGTGTCAAAACTGTACCATATGCATGGCTCATTCCCATACAGCCGAATCCGATTTCTGATACTTCTAAGTCTCTTCCTAAAATTTTTTTCTCCATTTTTTCTTCCCTTTTCCATATTTTAAACTTTACTGTAAGTATAAGAAAAAGAGACTCCGGACAGAAGTCTCTTTTTGTTAGGCAGTTTAAACCTAAAGGTTATGTCTTACTTATAAGATTCCTGATAAATTGTAACGCAATCGTCATTCGTAAGCTTGTACATATCATTTTCAAAATTGATACCAAGTGTAGCCCTTGCATTTTCTGCCATTTTAGGAAATTCTTCCGGTGTGATTCCGTAATCAGACATTTTCAGGTCTGCTACATTACAATCTTCCTGTAATTTTACAAGCATAGTAATAAAATCTTCCGGTTTACTTGCACCTTCCATTCCCATAAGCTTTGCCATTTCAATGAAACGATCATCGCAGACATGTTTATTGATAAAAAAGCTGTAAAATGCTTTTGAGATCATAATCAGACCGGCACCATGCGGAAGGTTCTCATGATATGCAGAAAGCGCATGCTCCAGCGGATGTGCACTGACGCACGTTCCGACTGTCATCTGAATGCCTGACAGATAACTTCCGAACGCAACATTACTCATTGCCTCAATATTTTCAGGTTCACGGATTGATGTAACAAGATTACGGCTTACATTCTTAATCGCCTCTGCTGCAACCATTTTGCTGAATTCATTTCTATTTACAGAAATATATCCTTCTGTAGAGTTGAATAAAGCATCAAATCCCTGATAAGCCTTGAATGCTGACGGAACACTTGTCATTAATTCCGGATCAACAATTGCAAGAACCGGCATCGTACCTGTACCGAATACTCCTGTTTTCTCCTGAGTTTCAGGGTTGGTAATCACACCACCTCCATCAGTTTCTGATCCTGTTCCGGCAGTTGTAGTGATAGCAACAATCGGAAGGGATGGCATTGGCGGCCACTGTTTCTTTCCTGTTCCAAACATTACATAGTCCCACAGATCATCGCTCTCATTAGTTGCCATAATACCGATTGCTTTTGATGCATCCATAACACTTCCACCACCTAAAGCAACGATAAAATCGCACCCATTTTCTTTTGCAAATCTTCCGCCTTCTTCTACAACTGGTTTTGTCGGATTGGAGCCAACTTTATCAAAAATCACATACTCTACATTGCTTTGCTTTAATTCATTCTCAAGCCTGTCTAAATATCCATTTGTACGAGTAGATTTACCATTGGAAATGACAACTAATGCCTTGTTGCCATGTACTGCTCCCATTGGTGTATTAATCTGTGTATGTAGTTCTCCAAGTTTTCCAGCTCCGAATAGTGCATTTGTTGGTACTGAAAAATTAAAACTCATTATGATTCCTCCAAATATTTTTATATTCTTTTATAATCCAAGACTGTCTATCCATGAACTGATATCTGATTCAGACGCTCCACCATGGAATCGTTCCCCTTCTTTCCAGTCACCTGTTCCTGTCATCTCTTCCAGAAGATTACCGCTGTCACCGATTCCCGAGGTCGCTGCTGTACAGAATGGGATGACTGTTTTTCCTGTAAAGTCATTCTCTTTTACAAAGTTATCTACTGGCCATGCTGCAATTCCCCACCAGATAGGATAGCCAATGTATACCGTATCATATGAATCCCAGTTATCAACTGTTGTAGATACCAGTTCCACATCTCTTAAGCTCTCATCATCATGTTCTCTTGACACCCGGCTGTCATCATCTGTCCAGTCAAGGTCATCATCTGTATATGGCTCCACAGGCTCTATTTCAAACAGATCTGCCTCTGTAATTTTTGCTATCTTTTCAGCAACATCTTTTGTATTTCCTGAAGCTGAATAATATACAACCAATGTTTTTCCATTTCCTGTTGATGTATTTTCTGTTGTATCTGTAGTGTTTTCGGAATTTGTATCCGCTTCTTCATTTCCAGACTGGTTTGTACTTGTAGAATGGCTGTCATTATTAGAAGCAGACTGGTTTGTATTGCTTGCTCCACATCCTGCCATCAAACCGATTGCCATGATGCATGTTAAGAGTACTGCTGCTGTTTTCTTTGTTTTCATTCTAAGGCTACCTCCTGTCGTATAAAATGTTTGTCACGCTAATTTCTATCGAATGAAATTGGTAAATACAAAATCCGGTTCCTTTGGCATTTCAATTCCCATTTTTGTCGCAACATTTTTACAGTTAATGAAATATGCCATATTGTTTCCAAGGATCTGCATAACCTGCATTCCTTCGAGATCCTGTTTTACTTCATCCGGATTCGTCCCATGTACCATATTCCAATATCTCGATGTAATGATCGGCATCTGCATCAGACCAAAATATTTATTTACCTGGTCCCATGTGGCCGTTGTTCCTGCCCTTCTTGCTGAAATTACCACAGCGGCAGGTTTCAGGCGGAATCTGTCGCCGCCACCGTTTAAATCGGCATAAAAGACTCTGTCCATAAAGGATGTGATTGCACCGCCTGCACCACCCCAGTGTACCGGAGTTCCAAATACGAATCCGTCATAATCCCCTGCTATTTCCAGAAATTCATTCACGATATCATCCAGGATGCATTTATTTTTTTCCTGACATTTTCTGCAGGCAATACACCCTGAAATCGGCTTATTTCCAATCCAGAAAATATCTGTACTTATACCATTTTCATTTAATGCACTGGATACTTCACAAAGAGCTGTATAAGTACAGCCATTTTTGTGTGGACTGCCATTGACAAGTAATACTTTCATTGATTTTTCCTCTTATGCTTACCAGTTCTTTTTTTCTTTTGAACTGTCATTATTCTTTTTTCTTTCCTCAACCATCTTCACGAACCATTCCACCATATTCGGATCCTGATGCGAGAAGAAGGAGCTTGTCTTCTTGTCCAGTTCTGCAATAGTCTTCATATCTTCATCAGAAAGTGTGAAATCAAAAACATTAAAGTTTTCTTCCATTCTCTCAATGTGTGTTGATTTCGGAATAACCACTACCCCTCTCTGAATATGCCAGCGAAGCATAACCTGTGCCGGAGTCTTCTGATATTTTTCTGCAATCTCTGCGATGACAGGATTCTCAAAGGTGCCTCCTCTGCCCTCACCGAATGGTGCCCATGCTTCTAACCGGATATCATATTTGTCTGCCCATTCCTTCATCTCTTTCTGCTGATTGAAGATGTGGGTTTCCACCTGATTTACCATAGGTTTAATGCGGTTGAAGGATGCAAAATCAACCATTCTGTCTACATAAAAGTTGGAAATTCCGATTGCTCTGATTTTTCCCTCATCGTACAGATCTTCCAATGCACGGTAAGCACCGTAAGCATCTGAAAATGGCTGGTGAAGCAATACCAGATCCAGATAATCTGTCTTTAACTTTTTCATGGATTCAAGAACTGATTTCTTTGCTTCTTCATATCCATAATGTTCAACCCACACCTTTGTTGTAAGGAAGATTTCTTCTCTTGGAATGCCTGACTTTTGGATTGCATTCCCAACCTCTTCCTCATTAAAATAACTCTGTGCTGTATCAATCGCCCGGTATCCAACTTTTAAAGCATCAAGCACACATCTTTCACATTCCTCTTTTGTTACCTGATATACGCCATATCCCAGTATTGGCATTTTTACACCATTATTTAATGAAATATATTCCATTGTCGTATCCTCCTTGTTTTCTTTCATTCATCTTACATTCATACTATAATACTGATAGATTCCTTTGAGAAGTTTCGATAAGTTTTTCAGTCTTAACCTTTCGGTTTATTCTGGTTCTTACTGATTGAACAGCCATCCCATAATTTCTTTGTCACGACAAAACAGATAGCCACCGCCATGCTGATAAGTGACCGGTGTTCCTTCAAAGTAATCTTTATCTTTTACATCCAGTACCACCAGTTTATCAATCTCTGATTCCGATAATCCCTGTTCTTTGTAAAGCTCATGTATCTGCTGGTATGCATCTTTAAAAGGCTCTGATCCATAGTATTCGTCGCTTCCCGGCGTAACATTTTTCAATTCATCTCCGGATGTATTTTTTTCTGTATTTTCTTTTTCTCGTCTGTCTTCTGCTGTACGGTCTGTACCTGGTTTATTGTTTGTTGATTCTTCTTTTCATCCCTGCCAGGTTTTGAAAAGTAGATATATACCATGATTACCATTGCTAAAATAACAACTCCAATAATTGTAAGTACTAATTTCCGCTTTTCCATAAATACACCACCTTCTTTCAGTATGAACCTGTATTTATCTGCATATAGTATCCTCCATTTTCACTTCAGCTAAAGTATAACAAAACGAGACTCCATTAGAAGTCTCGTTTTGTTATTCAGTATTAACCTTTAGGTTTCTACTCGCATGTATTCAATTTTTATTTTACCTTGTTAATAGCATTTATCAGCCGCTTAACCTTAATGGACGGTTTCTTCGAATGAAGAATTCCAAATGGCATAGTATAATCCCACTCTACCGGAATGATTCTGATCAGTGGATGAACACTTTCCCAGCTCTTGAATGCCAGTAATACCTCATTATTGTTTTCGCATCGGTTAAATGCTTCTACATTGTACAGATTAAAGTCTACAATATTGATTTCAGGATGATTTTTCATCATATCATCCCTTAGCATATCGCCATAATAACTCCATCCTCTTCGCATGAGCATAAGATTTTCTCCAGCCAGATCATCAAGTGTAATTTTTTCTTTTTTTGCCAGCCTGTGATGAATTGATACCGCCACACAAAATGGTTCTCTTGAAATCTCAGTACCATCACAGCCTCTGAGTTCAAGCATTGTTTCATCAAATATTCCAGCTATCACATCAATATTCTTTCCCATATTAGCCAGTATCTCTCTTGCATTCTCTGGTGTATTTTCAAATGTAATCAATTTAAACTTCATCTCCGGATATATTTTCTGTATCTTAGGCCAAAGTTCCACAAAAACTTCCGGTGGCGTCATCGGAGATATTCCAACACGAATGATTTCTTCATTATGATTCATTGCTTCCTGCGCCCGTATCAACGATTCTTTTGAATATTGAATCAGATATTTTGCATCCTGATAGAGCGATTTACCAGCTTCCGTAATAATAAGACCTCTGTGTGTTCTTTCAAATAGTTGCAAATTTAAGCTGTTTTCCAAAGAATTTATCTGTTTAATAACCGCAGGTGCACTTATATATAATTCTTCTGCCGCTTTACTAAAACTTCCAGCTTCTACAACGCAGATAAATGTATCAAGTTGTGGATTATACATCATGTAATTCCCTCCTCTTTGTGATTTTTCTTTATCTCCTCATAAGTAACCTGTCTACGCTCCGCTTCGGTCCGCGCTGGGCAAAGGTCCCCCTGGACCTTTAGCGCCTCTCAGCCGCCGTTAAATCCATCTCGTCCATGTCAAGTCTCACATTCACATGATGCTTCGCTTCGTGGAGTTTGGACAATAAACATACCGTCTCGACGTGCAACGGCATCTTTGTTGGAACACACATTTTCTGCCTCGTGTTCTTCAAAAGAACACACATCTTTATCATTCAACAAGTCATGATTATCGCTCATTTTTAAGCTCCTCCTTGTTGTCTACACAGCCTTTTCACAAAGATTCATATATCGGTCTCTGGCATATGGTATGCTTCTGTCATCCATACCCTTTAGCACAAATGTCAGCTTATACGGATCAGCTGTGCCATCCTCTTCCATATCACCGACAACGACTTTCTCCACAATGCTTTCAAATACTACTCTGTCAAATTCATCAAGTACATCAGCCCCTTTAAGCTTCTGCCTGATGAGTTTCATCTTATCAGCAATATTCTTCTGTGATAATACGCAGTCAGAAAATAAATGCTTTTCTTCTTCACATTTATCCAACTTATTGCTAATCTCACTGTATTTATCGTCATAAGCTTCTTTAGAAATTTTATCATCCAGATACATATCAGTCAATTTTTTTCTCTTCTTTTCAAGCGAGGAAATCTCTTTCTCAATACGCTTCAATTTTTCTGTACTGTCGTCTTTGGATAATGTTTCTTCCACTGATGACAACACAGATTCAAGTACGTCATCAAAATTCTCTGCAAGCAACTTAAACATCTCAAGAAACGCATTTTCGATAACCACTTCATCTACGGCTTTGCTATGTGGGCAGTTTGCAATTCCCTTATTCGTTGCCGTCCGGCATTTCCATACCGGCTTTTTATGCTTTGTATCCTGATTATGGGAACGTCTGGTGAGATTAGTTCCACAGAAACCACACTGACACATACTGCTAAAAGCGTATTTTCTTGCAAACTTGATTCTCTCCGCATCTGATACATTTTCATTAGTACGATATCTGCTTTTTAAAATATCCTGAACTTTATCCCACTCTTCCTCTGAAATAATGGCTTCATGATGATTCTTCGTATAATATTTATTGGATTCACCGTGATTATCCAGACGCCTCTTTGATATCGGGTCTACTGTGTAAGTTTTTCCCATAAGCAAATCGCCCTTGTACTTTTCATTCTTAAGAATTCCCCTAACACCGCTGTCTGTCCACTTAACATTGCCCTTTTTATTGACCTTACCAAGCCTCGTAAGCTCCTTCGCAATTCTATATGCACCATATCCCTGCAGATACAAATCATAAATCAGGCGAACTGTCTCTGCTTCTGCTTCATTGATAGTTATACTCTTATCCTCCGGGTTATAATCATATCCGAGACATCCGTTAAATCCCATCAGCTCTCCTCTGGACATTTTCATCTGCACACCCATTGTCACATTCTGGGATAAAGACTCAACCTCATTCTGTGCAAGAGCAGATAAAAGTGATAACTGCATCTCACTTTCCATCTTTGATGTGTCAATATTCTCTTTTTCAAAAATTACTGTAACTCCCTTTACCTTTAGCATTCTGGTATATTGCAGTGTATCAACAAGATTTCGTGAAAATCTTGATACTGACTTCGTAATTACAATATCTATAAGACCATTCATACAATCATCAATCATCTTAAGAAACTGCTCTCTTTTCGTTGTTTTGGTTCCTGTGATACCCTCATCAGCGTATATCCCAACCATAACCCACGCTTTATTGGAATCTATCTTATCCTGATAGTACTGCTTCTGTGAATTAAAGCTCTGTATCTGCTCTTCTCCATTCGTGCTGACACGGACATATGCTGCTACTCTTTTTCTTGTAATAGTAAGTGGTTTTCCCATCTTTCTGCGGTCTCTGATAACAGGACCATCCACTTTCTTTATTACTTCTACCTGTTTTTCATCCATAGAAAACGCTCCTTCCCTAAAATCTGTCTGTATAAAATAAATTGGCAGTAACATCATTTCTGCTACTGCCTACACTATAATTCAAAATATAAATGTTAACGAATGTGCGGCTATGCTGTCATAAAAGTTATAACATCATATTCACTCATAATATGAATTCTTGTTCTACTGTACTCATCTTCGGTAATCAGTCCCTTGCGGAAAATCCACCCAAGTACAGCCAGTTTCTTGGCTAATTCTAATTCTTTTGCCATGTGTAAACACCCCCTTCTTAAAATACTAAACATATCACCTTCTTTTACCGAAATCTCAATTGTGATAATCATACCGTTGAAAGATACTTCATTTGGCTTTCTGCATATCACATGTTGTCAGTCTCACAGCTGACCTTTAGTCCCCCGAATCGCTTCGTGACCTGTGGGCTACTCCTGTTCGAGTCCGTTTCCCACCCTTGACGGAAGTGTCTTCACCCGCTCCGTTTCCTACCGGAAATATCTTCGCTTGTTCTGTTGGCATATGATAAAGCTCATTTAGTTTTCAATGTGCAAAAAAGTTGTAGAACATATGTTTGTTCTATGTTATAATATTTATAGCCATTTCAGATATCTTCTGCTGTCTGCTGGCTATGTTTTGTTGTGATAATGATAGTAAATTTTGAGAATGAAACACATTGACGACATGTTGACTGGAAGTTGACATAGACATGGAGAAAGTATGAAAAATCAATTGACATTTGCACATGTGACAGGTGCATTACTTGACAATAAAATAAAGACTTACCCACAGCACCGGCTTGTGCGTGACCTGTTTTCGCTCTGCCTGTTGGATAAAGCCTCTGACTATGGTGAAGCTTCAGATGATAACATCACATTCAGCCGCTGGTGTAATGGAGCAAGACCTGTTCCTGTAGATATTCTGAATGAATACAAAAATGATACCGGGCGTAATCAGATGATTACGGACTTTAAGAACAAGATTATTCCTAATCTTATAAATGTTTCTAATACCAGATATTTGTTGGAAGATATGATTAATAACAGCCGAAAAATAATTGGCATTACCAAAGCTGATGAATTAATTGCCATTGATGATAATGCCACATTTTTTACAGATGTTATGCTTTACGCCATATTATCTGACCATAACAGAAAGAACCTGTATTCACCGGAGCTTACTGACATTCTGCTAAGTAATCGTTTGCCGGCTGTTGTAAAAGAATTCATCGGAAGAAATGATGAGATAAAAGAATGTGGCAGACTGCTTGCTTCTGAATCCGTTGTTTTCATAAATGGAATCGCAGGAATAGGAAAAAGTGAACTGGCAAAATATTATGCCAGCAGGAATAAAAAGAAATATACCAATATCATCTACCTGTTTTATTCCGGCAGCCTGCGAAAAGACATTGCAGCCATGGAATTTTCAGATGATACATCAGATATGGATGAGGATGCTCTATTTGACTCACATTACCGACTGCTACGCTCCCTGCATCAGGACAGCCTTGTGATACTGGATAACTTTAATGCACTTCCTAAGGATGATGCTTTTTTCAAAGAATTTGTAAAGAATGATTTTGAATTGCTTGTCACGACACGCTGTGAAGTAAAACAATATGCTTCGATTAAGATTAAAGAGATAGCATCTGAAAAAGACCTTTTACAGCTTTTTGCTTCGCATTGTCCTTATTCGGATGATGATACTGAAACAGTTAAACAGATAATAAGAGAAGTTCATTCCCACACCCTGACTGTCGTATTATCAGCTCTTTCACTTGCAGCAGGCGGTCTTGAGCCTGATGAATTACTGCATGAATTAAAGCAGTGTGGGCTTAATATCACAGATAGTGAAAATGTGGAATTATATAAAGATGGGGATTATTATGATGGGCTTATGATTGAACATTTGCGTATTCTTATGCAGATCAGCCGGCTTAATTCTTCTCAAACCGATATACTTAAGAACCTGTCAATCCTTCCGGTATCCGGCGTGTATAAGAATCATTTCAGGAACTGGCTGCAGCTCGCCTCTTTACATGATGTTAATTATCTTGCCCGATATGGTTTTATAACAGATGACATAGAGAATAAGAAAATAAACCTGCATCCTCTGATACAGGAAATCATATATGAGGAATTAAATCCTTGCATTTCCAATTGTCAGACACTTGTAAACAGTCTTCACTCAATCTGCTTGATGCATGGCTTAGAAGTCCGAAAGCCCGATAATACGATACAGGCTATGATAAGTGTTGTAGAAAACATCATCAATGATAATTCTGCCTGTTATCTGTTATTCCTTCAGGATATGTTTCCATATCTTGAAAAATACTCTGTCAGGGATTATATGTCAAAACTGGCTGACCGAATATCATACCTTATGGAACAGGAGCATATCGATTCTGTCTGTGACAGAGCATTACTTTTAGACTACAAAGCAGAGCTTTCATACATGAGAAAGGATTATGATGTGGCTGTAAAGAAACGTGAAAAAGCTATACACCTGCTTGAAAATGAAGATGACACTATGAACACCATGAATCAAAAGCGCTATATCAATCTACTCTCAAATCTTTATAACAATCTGTCCAATGTATATCTTGCACTTAAAAAAACTGATAAAGCAACCGAAGCCTTACACAAGGCATTTGAGATAAGGATTTCATATGCTGACACCGGCATAATTGAAACGCATGATATGCTCCAACAGATGCTTAATCTTGTAAATATGCTGATACTTGCTGGTGATTTAGAGCTTGCACGGCTTGTCCTTAATCAATATGATGCTCTTGTAACAGATTACGAAGGCTACAACACTTTAAATTATGGCTGCTGCCGACTTGCTTTCGGAATAATTGCATTAAAGGAAGGTAAACCAGTAGAAGCCGAAAAGAATCTACTGGCAGCAGAGAGTATCATCAATGCTGCTATGGATACCAGTGATTCTGATTTAGCTTCATCTGATACTGCTGTTTCAGCATTTGATAATTATGTTTCTAAGAATAACTATCTGAAATCTGTATACGGATATCTGAATAATCTATATGCCAGATGGCACAAGCCTGAGAAAGCACTGGAATATAAAGAAAAATGGCTGA
>ERZ1106929.1624-NODE-1624-length-18124-cov-7.738336_pt1 | contig 18124 bp, 15 predicted proteins | sample MGYA00403662_ERZ1106929 | MGnify/ENA primary metagenome ERZ1106929 (study PRJEB35170, sample SAMEA104062442) | human gut metagenome | biome: human gut; feature: human-associated habitat; material: faeces | place: Denmark | collected 2013-02-20 ... | reverse complement strand
GCATCTTCATATGCCATTGTATTTTATAGGGACATTTACTGAATATCCCTATTTACTATAAGTGAAAATTAAATTTGAGTAGTGGTAATTATCCGGTCATAATAATAAAAGGGGAGGATGAATTATTTTTCTGTGAGGTATTTCCAGAAACGGACGGGGAGGTTTTGGCGGTGCAGTTTCGGATTGATACGTTCTTTGATGGCGATGGTTTTAAAGTAGGTTCGCCAGAGTTGCTGAAAAAGTTGTTCATCTTCTGCCATCAGTTGCTGATCCAGTTTGCCGGTCAAAAGATGGGTTCCTTTGGTTTCGAAACGGACTTCATCGACTTTTTGCCGATTGTAATAATAACCGTATTCCCGTTTGATATCATACAGCAACCAGCATTGGTCGGCGAATCGGTTTTGAAAGTGACCGATAACCAAAGGCAGTACATTGTATATCGGTTCGAGGGCGGCAAAATAAGTTCCGTCGATGGTTTTTTGAAAACGGGTGAATTGGACAACCCGTAGACGTTCGTTCCCCACTTTCTTAGCGATCTGAGTGGCTTCGAGTACATCGGGATCTCCGAAGTTGATTTCGATCGGGCGGAGAGCGTCGATAGCTTTGCGGATATAACGGAATAGTAAGCGGTCGGTATCCGGAAGTTCGGACAACCAGCAAGAGGTGATAACGGATAGGCCGGCCGGAGAGAGTCTCTTTTCAAGACCTTTCCATACCCGGGAGGATTTGCGTTCATCGGTAATAATCCGAATTACCTCTTCGTGGAATAAAGGAAGGGGAACTCCTTCGGCCTGTAGTATATCCGGAAACATTTTTCGGTCATAAGCCTCGAATATACAGGTGAGTAGTCCGTCGAAGCTTTTATCATATTGGTAGACAATCATCGGCTTTTCGGTTTTATTCGAAGATAATCTTTAGCTGACGGGGATCTTCCTGTTTGCCTTTGTGTGGAATGAGTAACTGGCGTACCCGCTCGGGCCGGAGTTCCTGAACCGTCTGTAGGGGAAGTTCATTACAGGTAATGAAATATTGTGCTTTCTTCAAAACGACCCCCATTTTTTTCAATTGCGAACCATTGATTTTACCGTAGCGACGGGAGACAATGATCATTTTCGCCGATTTTACTCCTAAACCGGGAATACGGAGCAATAACTCATAATCTGCCCGGTTGATGTCTACGGGGAATTTTTCAGGATGGCGTAGTGCCCAGGCCAGTTTCGGATCGATTTCAAGGTCCAGGTCAGGATAAGAGTCGTCGACAATTTCATCCACTTTGAACTGATAAAAACGCAATAACCAATCGGCTTGATACAGTCGGTTTTCCCGTACCAGCGGCGGTTGTTTCAATTGGGGTAAACGGTTGTCGTAAGCATTGACGGGTACAAATCCCGAATAGTATACCCTTTTCATGGTCGGTCGCTGATAAAGGGCAGAAGATAACCGGAGGATATCTTTGTCGGAATCCGGAGTAGCTCCTATAATCATCTGGGTACTTTGTCCCGCAGGGGCAAAACGGGGAGCCGACCGGTATTTTTTCCGCTCTTCGGCACTTTCCAATACGCCTTGCTGGATGTGACGCATCGGTGTGAATACGCTTTGGAAATCCTTTTCGGGAGCTAATGTCTGTAAGCTTTTTTCGTTGGGTATTTCGATGTTGACACTCATCCGGTCGGCATATAATCCGGCTTCGTGGATAAGTTCCGGACTGGCTCCCGGAATTCCTTTTAAATGAATATATCCGTTGAAACGGTGGATGGTTCGTAGATCCTTGACGATTCGTACCAGGCGTTCCATGGTATAATCCGGGTTGCGGACGACTCCTGAACTCAGGAATAAGCCTTCGATGTAATTCCTGCGGTAAAATTCAATGGTGAGATTGACCAATTCGGTTACCGAGAGTGTTGCCCGCGGGATATCGTTGCTCCTGCGATTGATGCAGTAGGCACAGTCGTACCTGCAATAGTTGGTCAGCATGATCTTCAACAAAGAAATACAACGTCCGTCTTCGGCAAAGCTGTGACAAATCCCCCAGCCTGCAGCACTACCTATCGCCCCGGCTTTATGTCCCCGGGACGTACCGCTGGAGGCACAGGATACATCGTATTTGGCAGATTCTGCCAATATCTTTAACTTATTCAAAACAGATTCATCCATAGTGTCACAAAGAAAGAACTTCCTGGTGAGAAAACAAATCGAAAATAGTTAAATATAGACTTGACGGAATTATTCGGCTGTTTTCGGTGCTATCGGGACCACCGGGGCGCAGAATAATACGGTCGATTTTATGACCGGTTAAACAAGGGTTTGAGTAATAGTCGGTATTCGTGGACCAGGTTGGGAGTCAGCTTATTTTTCTCCATGCCCTCTGCCAATTCTTGCAGAGTCCAAAAACGCCCTTCGTCCACTTCATCGTTATCGATGTGGATATGGTTGTAACGGGTACATAAAAAAGAAAAAACCAGTTCCCGTTCGCGGGGACTTTCCCAAACGTAGTTACCCAGAAAACGGGCCTCGAAGTCTGTGATGCCCAATTCTTCGGAAGCCTCCCGTTTAAGTGCATCTTCGACTTTCTCATTTACGCCGATATGTCCGCCTACTGCGGTATCCCACATACCGGGCAGAAGGTCTTTTTTCATACTTCTTTTTTGCAGGAATAGTTCGTGGCGATCGTTGGTAATGTGTAAATGTACGACGGGATGGAGTAGTTTGGATCCCGAATGACAAATGCTGCGGGGGGCCTGGCCGGTAACTTCTCCTTTCTCGTCGACGATAGGCAACCATTCTTCTTTTTTCATTTTTCTCAATAAAAGACGGTTATAGATAAAAAATACGACAAAATAAGTACCTAAAATAATGTATAAGAGTGGGGTAGTGATGAATTTTGCCGTGTCCTCCGGCAAAAATAGAATGGCTGTATAGGCAAGTAGGGTATGTAGGGCGACGAGGATAAAAAGTATCCGCAACATTTTTCGCATACTTTGAAGTTGTGGTCCCGAAAGGTGGATATTTTTGCGGTAACCGGCAGGTAGAGTATGGGTAAAGTCGGTATGTGAGAAGGCGAAAAATCCTAGCAATAAACATAAAGCCGTTTCAATAATAGCCGGTTGTAGCTGTGAAAGTACCGAACCGTTTGCCCAAATGGAAATCAGACCCGGGATACAAAAAAACAAAGTAGTGAGGAGGATCATTTTGTCATATACTTTTTCCCGGATTCGGGTATAGATAAACTCGGCTCCTCCTAAAAGAAAGGCGACCCATACTCCGGTAACTGTTCCGAAAAATTCATCGGCTATGAAATAGATCCCTATCAGTAGTAAAGAGGGTAAAAGACTTCGAACAGAATGATTCATGATTTTAAAGCTATAAAACGACTGGCAAAAATAATCAATATACTTTATCTCCCCACAGCACTGCCCTGCAAAATAGCGGAAAAAAGAGAGAGACAAAACCGGAATACAGCTGGAACTGAAAATTTCTGTATTAACTTTGTAGCCCGAAACGTATTTGAAAAAGTTTGTAAAGTTTATAAACCGAATGAAAAGATAGTTTTATAAGAAAAGGATTATGTTGAAGATTGTCGGAATTATGTTGCTGGGCGTATTCACCGGGTATTTATTGAAAAATTATCAGCTCCGGTGGGTACAAAAATGGATTATGCTGGCCATTTGGTTATTGTTATTCTTATTAGGTATTGCTGTCGGTACGAACGGAGAGATTATGAATAATCTGGATACGATCGGTTTGAAAGGTTTGATCCTGGCCCTGGGAGGAGTATCGGGAAGTGTGATCCTGGCTTGGGTGGTATATCGCTTTTTTTTCATGAGGAGAGACGAGTCTTCTGTTTCCTGAGTATTTCTAAGTCGTTATTTTGATTCAGAATAAATGAAAGGAAGTTTGATTATTGTTGCTTTTTTTGTGGCTGGAGTGATTCTGGCCCGCTGGGGCGTTCTGCCTCAGGAATTGCTTCAGCAGGATTTTAGTATGTATGTTTTATACGGGTTGATGTTCCTGGTGGGTATAAGTATAGGGAGTGACCGGAAAGCCTGGGCGGCGTTGAAAGGTCAGCAGCTACGGATTGTACTGGTGCCTTTGGCGACGATTGTCGGCACGTTGGCAGGAAGTATAGGGGTTAGCTTTCTTTTGACCGATATCCGTTTAACGGATTGTCTGGCTATCGGTTCGGGTTTCGGTTATTATTCCTTGTCGAGTATTTTTATCACAGAATATAGAGGGGCGGAATTGGGCACAATCGCTTTGACTACTAATATTATACGTGAGATCATTACTTTGTTGGGAGCTGCTGTTCTGGTCCGTTGCTTCGGAAAATTGGCTCCGATCTGTTCCGGTGGTGCTACTACGATGGATACTACCTTGCCGGTTATTACCCGATTTTCAGGTAAAGAGTATGTGATTATTGCGATATTCCATGGGTTTGTAGTGGATTTCAGTGTGCCTTTTCTGGTCACTTTTTTTGCGAAACTTTAGATTATTATTTATTCGTCCCAATTGTGGAAAAAGGTTTAGGATGGAAGAATAACTCTTCATCTTAAACCTTTTTTTCTGTTTCAGCAAGTTGAAAATATTGCCTCCGCTTTTATCGGAAGACCAGGGAGGGGTATTTCGTTTTTTACTTCCTTTGAGAAAATAAAAAAGCGTCCCGTTTTCCGAGACGCTTTTTAGTTTCAGTAAAACTGATTATTTCACAGTTGCCATATGAGCGATCAATTCCAATACTTTGTTTGAATACCCCCATTCGTTGTCATACCAGGAAACGAGTTTCACAAAGCTCTTGTTCAAAGCAATACCTGCTTTTGCATCGAAGATAGAAGTACGGGCATCTCCTAAGAAATCAGAAGAAACGACATCTTCGTCGGTGTATCCCAGGATACCTTTCATTTCGCCTTCTGAAGCTTCTTTGATAACAGCTTTGATTTCATCGTAAGAAGCTTCTTTAGCTAAACGGAAAGTCACGTCTACTACAGAAACGTCCAGAGTCGGAACACGGAATGACATACCGGTCAATTTTCCGTTCAGTTCGGGAATAACTTTACCTACAGCTTTAGCAGCACCGGTAGAAGAAGGGATAATATTACCTGCAGCAGCACGGCCACCTCTCCAGTCTTTCATGGAAGGACCGTCGACAGTTTTCTGAGTAGCGGTAGTTGAGTGTACTGTGGTCATCAAACCTTCGATAACACCGAATTTATCGTTGATTACTTTGGTCAGCGGAGCCAGACAGTTGGTTGTACAAGAAGCGTTTGAAACGATCGTTTCGCCGGCATATTTCTTGTTGTTGACACCCATAACGAACATCGGGGTATCGTCTTTGGAAGGTGCAGACATCACTACCCGTTTTGCACCGGCTTTGATGTGAGCTTCAGCTTTTTCTTTTGTCAGGAAAAGACCGGTTGATTCAACCACATACTCAGCGCCTACTTCATCCCATTTCAGGTTTGCAGGATCTTTTTCAGCAGTTACACGAATAGCCTGACCATTGACAACCAATTTACCGTCTTTTGCTTCTGCAGTTCCGTTGAAACGACCATGCATCGTGTCATATTTCAGCATGTATACCATGTAGTCTACATCGATCAGGTCATTGATTCCTACGATTTCGATATCGTTACGAGTCATAGCTGCGCGGAAAACCAAACGGCCGATACGACCGAATCCGTTGATACCAACTTTAATCTTTGCCATTTTTATTGTTTTTAAGTGTTATAAAATTATCATTTCCTTTCAAAAGTACGGAAAAAATTCCTGATATGGTTCAGTAAATATCGAAAAAAAATGAAAAAAACAACTCAAACGATTTCAATTTTCAGTTGGAAACGCATTATCCTGAAAGGATTTACGAATAAGTGTAATGTTGGGACAGAATACCTGATTAGCGAGTTCGTTGTGAACTCTGATTGGCGAACTTTCGGTTCTGACCGATGAATGGGGACAGGAATCTCAGCTGGGCCGATCAGTGTGGCGCTAATCAGGATTTGAAAGGAATACTAATTGCAGCAAGTCAAATGTTTCACCTTTTTGATTTCTTTTACAGTGGCCATATGTGCGATCAGGTCTAACATTTTATTGGAATATCCCCACTCATTGTCATACCAGGCAATCAGTTTTACAAATTTATTATTAAGGGCGATCCCTGCTTTTGCATCGAATATACAGGTTCGGGCATCTCCTATGAAATCGGAAGAAACGACTTCTTCTTCTGTATAACCTAAAATTCCTTTCAGTTCTCCTTCGGAGGCCTCTCTTACTGCCGCTTTGATCTCCTCATAGGTCGTCTCTTGGGCTAAACGGAAGGTCACATCTACGACAGATATATCCAATGTCGGGATGCGGAAAGACATACCTGTCAGTTTGCCGTTCAATTCAGGGATGATTTTGCCGACAGCTTTTGCTGCTCCCGTTGTGGAAGGGATTATGTTGCCGGCTGAGGCACGTCCTAACCGCCAATCTTTTTTCGAGTGAGCATCGACCGTACGCTGACTGGCTGTCGTAGCATGTACGGTAGTCATCAATCCTTCTACGATACCGAAATGTTCATGGATGACCTTGGTCAATGGGGCCAGACAATTGGTTGTACAGGAAGCACTGGAAACGATTGCGTTGCCGTCGTAAGTTTGATGGTTTACCCCCATAACGAACAAAGGTGTATCGTCTTTAGCGGGTGCCGACATAACGACACGTTTTGCACCGGCACGAAGGTGAGCTTCCGCTTTTTCACGGGTAAGGTAGTGACCTGTTGCTTCGACGACATAATCTACTCCGGCTTCTCCCCACTTCAAACCTTCCGGTTCGCGGCTGGAAGTTACGAGAATGTGGCGTCCATTGACATACAATTCACCGTCTTTGATCTCGATCGTTCCGTTGAAACGCCCGTGTACGGTGTCGTATTTCAGTGTATATACCAAATAATCCAATTCGCTCGGATCGTTGATTGCCACGATTTCAATATCGTTTCTGGTCATTGCTGCGCGGAATACCAAACGGCCGATACGGCCAAATCCATTGATACCCACTTTAATTTTTGTCATTTTTTTCTTTTAGTTTAAAATTGGTTATTTATTTAGTGTAAAAAAATCAAAATACGAACTCTACGGACTGTAAAACAGTCCGTTTTTTATTTACTCAAACGTTTGCGTTAGGATGGATAAAAAAAAGCACTATCTGTCAGCCGACTATAAGCCGGACATTTACGATCGATAGCGCATGAAGATAAAAGGCTCAGCAAAAATAAACTGAAAATAAAACCGATAATTACTTTTTTCATTTTCATGATAATAATCTTAAGTTGCTATCTAATCATGCTTCCAAGATTCAGAATTATTATTTATGCACTTCGTTTTAATAGGTTCCTAAAAATTGATGGAACAAACAAACCTGTCGTTTCGATGGATTACCTAAAAACTTTAACGTGTGCAAATGTATAATAAAATTTTGAATCCCAAAAATTAGTAGGAAAGATTATTCAGAGCGGCTGAATCTTATTCGAACATCTCGCTTGTAGACAAGGAATTATTACAAAATGGAGGGAGAAAAAATAAAAATGTAAGTTTTTTTTGATTTTTTCTTTGAAAAAATTTGTGCAAACGTTTTAAATACCTATCTTTGTCGCGAGATATAGAAATTATATTGCTTTATAAGTGTAGTAAATTTATTGTTAGTGTGTTTAAAAAGAGGCTGTGAAGCCTCTTTTTATTTTATGATCAAATTTTATATTTTGTTATAAAATGCTGATTTGTAATATATTACTGGTAAATGAGGTGATTTTGAATCGGTCGTCCGGGCGATTTCCGATAATCCAGGCTATTTTTTCATCCGAAAGCAATAATAAACATTCCTGTTTTTGCTTGCTGCTGAATTTTTGATCTCTGAAAAAATCACTGAGTTTTTTCTTGCTTTTTTTCATCCCGATCGGACAAAAATAGTCTCCGGCTTGCCAATTACGGATAAGCAGGGGAAATTGGAGTTTGTCGGCATCCAGACAAGCGATATCGGGTTGCTGTGGAATCACAAACTCTTCTGTACGGGGGAAGAGCGTAAATTCGACTTTTAGTTTTCCGATCGTATAAATACCTGTTGTTGGAATTGAAACGATTGTCCGGCTGCATTTGCTGTTGTCGTAAAGCCGCCAGAATATTCTGCCTCTTTCCAGGGTATGATGGCCGGCGATGAATTGTTTGCCGGGGATAGCTGTATGCGTATTCAGAATGTCACGGATCTGGACTTTGTTAAAACCGAAAGGTTTCAAGGTTTCATATAAAAAAGTATAAGGGGCGGGTGTGGCCAGCGTTTTGGAAATATGAATCAATAATTCGTCTTCCTCGCAATCCAGAATTTCTTCCTGAAACCGATGAATGCCGTATTGAAAGATTTCTTCTGTTTCTTTCAGGGTTTCGCAATTTTCGGTCATGGTATCCAGAAACGAAGGATTGATTTCTTTGAGGACCGGGATGATCTGGTGGCGTATTTTATTACGCACATAATCCAGTGAATTATTGGTGGAATCGGTCCGAAACCCCAATTGGTGGTCTTCTATGTATTTCAGTATATCTGTCCGAGAACATGGGAGCAGAGGACGAAGGATGTCTCCGTTGATGGATTTTATACCGGTTAGCCCTTTTATACCTGTTCCCCGGCAGAGATTGATCAAAACGGTTTCGGCAACATCGTCGGCATGATGGGCGACGACAATGTAATCCATCTTTTTCTTTTCTTTCATTTCCCGAAACCAGGTGTAACGGAGTTCGCGGGCTGCCATTTCTACACTAAGTCCGTTTTCGCGGGCATACTTCAGGGTATCGAATTTTTTGACGCTGTGAGCGATGCCGTAACTATCACAGAAACGTTTGACAAATTGTTCGTCCATGTCCGATTCTTTACCCCTTAACGAAAAATTGCAATGCAAAACCAACATCTTCAGATTCAGGTATTTGAATGCATGCAACATGCATATGGAGTCGGCTCCGCCGCTGACGGCCAATATAAATCCTGCATCCCGGGAGATGTGATGTTGTTGAAGAAAATTTTTAATCGTTTCCTGGATCATAATATGAATAAGGTAAAAAGCTATAAGCCGGATGATCAGATTTCACTGAGCTCTAACCATCTCATTTCTTTTTCGTCTAAGATAGCGATTATTTCAGCAATACGGTTGGATTGCGCTACTAGTTCTTCGGGGGACAGGTTGCCGGAATTTAATGCGGTTTCGATGATTGTTTTCTCTGTGTTCAATTGTTCCATGTCTGTTTCGAGCTGTTGCATTTCCTGGCGTTCTTTAAAGCTTAGTTTGCGTTTTTTCTCTACAGAATTATTCGGAGTGGATTGGGGCTGCTCTGTTTTTTTCTTTTCTTTTTCAGTTTTCTCCAGTTGTTCTTTTTCTTCTTCTTTTTTATTCTTATAAATGGTATAATTACCGGGGAAATCTTTAACGATTCCGTTCCCTTCGAAAGCAAAAATCCGGTCGACCACTTTATCGGTGAAAAAACGGTCGTGGGATACGATCAACAGACAACCTTTGAAGCCTTTCAGATACTCTTCCAGTACATTCAACGTGATGATATCCAGATCATTGGTTGGCTCGTCCAGGATCAGGAAATTCGGATTGCCCATCAATACGGTAAGCAAATACAATCTTCTTCTTTCCCCTCCGCTCAACTTTTCGACCAGGGAATATTGCTGTTTGTCGGTGAACATGAAATATTCCAGGAATTGAGAAGCGGACATAATTCGCCCGTTGCCCAGATCGATGCGTTCGGCAATGTTTTTTACGATATCGATCACCCGGTCCGTTTCATTGAAAGCGATACCGGATTGTTTGTAGTAGCCGTAAACCACGGTTTCGCCGATCGAAATCGATCCGCTGTCCGGTTGCAGATTTTGGGTAATAATATTCAGGAACGTAGATTTGCCCACTCCGTTTTTCCCGACAATACCGATTTTTTCTCCCCTGACGAATTTATAAGAGAAATCGCGGAGTATACAATGCCCGTCGAAGCTTTTAGATACATGGTCGAGTTCCAGGATTTTTTTACCCAGTCGTTTACCCTGGATGTCCAGTTCCAATTTTTTCTCTGTCGTATTCTGAGAGGCTGTTTCTTTGAGTTTGTAAAAGTTGTCTATCCGGTATTGTGCTTTATGACTACGGGCCTGAGGCATCCGGCGCATCCATTCCTGTTCGGTACGTAACAGGTTACGGGCCTTGTCGATGGCGGCATTGCGGTTTTCGATCCGTTCCTCTCTTTTTTCCAGGTAGTAAGCATAGTTACCCGAATAAGAAAACAGACCGAATTCGTCGATTTCGATTATCTGATTGCATACCCGGTCCAGAAAATACCGGTCGTGAGTGACCATCAACAGGGTGGCATTCGATTTACCCAGGTATTCCTCGAGCCATTCGGTCATTTCGATGTCCAGGTGGTTGGTCGGTTCGTCCAGGATTAAGAAATCCGGATTACTGATCAATACTTTGGCCAGGCCGACTCTTTTTTTCTGTCCTCCCGAAAGCTGACCGATTTTTTTGTCATAAGTATCGATTTTCAGTTCCGAGAGGATTTGCTTGATCGTTGTGTCGTAATCCCAGGCCGAATGGATATCCATTTCGGGAATCAGTTTTTCTAAAGCTTCGGTATGGTTGTGCGCAACTGCTTCTTCATAAGCTTTAATCAGCTTCAACACAGGAGAATCCGAGTGGAATACTTCTTCGAATACAGAATTTTCGGGATCTAAAGCCGGATCCTGGTCCAGGATACCCACTGTGATGTCGTTTCTGAAAATTACCGTCCCGCTCTCCGAGGTATCTTTTCCGGCAATAATCCGCAAAAGCGTGGATTTACCCATTCCGTTTTTGGCGATCAAGGCTACTTTTTGTCCTTTACCGATCCCGAAAGATATATTTTCGAATAACAGTTGCTCGCCGAACCGTTTGCTGAGATTATCTACTTGTAAATAACTGATCATAATTTTATGTGTAATACGGGACAAAGATAAGAAATTAATGACTACTCAGGTATTTTTTCCGTTCTTCTTCCGGGAAGTGCTCGATGGCATAGCGGAGCATGGTGCGGGGCATCCGGCTGGAACGGGAAGATAAAAAGTCTTTCAATACCTGACGGTCTTTTTTGCCGGTTTCACGGAGCAACCAGCCGACGGCTTTGTGGATCAGATCGTGGGGGTGGTTCAGAAGCAGGTCCGAAATAGCCAGACAGTCCCGGAAATCTCCTTGCCGGACAAAATGCATACAGCTGACTATAGCTATCCGCTGTTCCCACATATTGGACGAGTGGGCTAAAACATACAATATCCCGCGGTCTTTATCTGTCAACCATACTCCCAAAAGCTTGTAGCAGGTGAGGTCTACCAAATCCCAATTATTGATGTTTCGGGTTTGTGAAAGGTAGAAATCGACGCAGGTTTGCCGGAAAGCTTCGTCTTTGTTTTTAGTAAATTGGTCTACCAGGATAAGCAAGCCGGTTAGCCGGATTTCATGGTAGGGAGAAGAGATCAACTCGGCTAAGACCGGAGGTGTTGCTTTACGGTATTTCAGTGCTATGCTTCTTTGTTCGGGAACGGTGATTCCCAGGAAAAGATCTCCTTCTCCGTATTGACCTTTCCCGGTTTTGAAAAAACGGGAAAGGTGTGCGGCTTTATCCGGATTACCGAGGGCATTTAATTCGGCTATGATGTCTTGTGCCGTCGGAGTGGCATGGGTTTCGGGCTTCATCAGTTCAGTTTTTTTCGCCACACCAGTTGCTCCAGCAATAAAGCCGATACAGCGATCAGGATAAACCAGCCGGTGAGGTATTTGTTATTATCTTGTAAAACAATCTCTTTTACTAATTCGCTATTGTGATCGAAGCAGGTTGTTTTAATATCTGGCACCTTACTTCGGGGAAAATATTGGCTTAGTTCCTGTTCCTTACAAAATTCCATTTGTGATTCGGTACGGTCGTAGTTCCAGGCCAGTACATCGACCAGACGGTCTTCCTGGTATACTTCGAATAATCCTGCTTCTTGTATGGTCGTTGCGTTGGTGAGTTGCAGGTCGCCACTGAAATTTTTCCGCACCTCAGGGATAAATTCAAAGGTGTGGTTTTCGTTCCGGATTTGCAGGGGTTGGTTGGTCTGGATCGTTCGGGTATTCAGAAGTACGGGAGCGGTGGTATTCAGAAAGTAGGAGGTATGAAGACCGGTATTGACCTGAAAAGCCATGTTGACCAAAAGTGGTACGAACAAAGGATGAAATACCAGATCACTGTCGGTGGGCAGAAAGTTGAAAGCAGAAAGGTAAAGATTTCCTTTGCCGTAATGCCGGGATACCAATAGAGGTGCCGAGTGTTTATCCGATAATAAGATTTCGGTATGGGCGGGTAAAATAAGCCGGTAATACTGACGGATTTGAGGGAGTATTGTTTTAATATCCGGTTGTTCGAATGCATCCCGGAATAAGGCTGCCTGGGTTTCGATATGAGCGATTACGGTATTGGTATCCCGTTTGTCGTAGCGGGGAGCTTGTATTTTTTGTAAGAATTTATTCTGAACTTCGGGAGAGGAAGAGGCCGGAAGAACCAATAGATTGCCTCCGTTCATCAGATAGTCTTCCCACATGCTTTCCAGACCTGTAGAGCTGTCGGTCAGACCGTCCAGGATAATCAGGCTGTAGCGGGGAAGGTTTTGCCGGACTGCCTGGTTGACAGGAATGGAGGTAAAACTAAAATGGCTGGAATCCGAAAATAGTTTTCCAAAATAGGGATTTTCCTCCTGTTGCCATACATACAGAATTTCGGTATTTTCACTGACCGGATAGGCAAAATAAAATGTATTGTCGAAAAGGACCGGAAAATCGGAGATTTCTACCGTTCCCTTATAAAAGTCTTCTGCTGTGTTCAGATAACTGATTTCAACCTTCTTTTCGCTATGGGCTTCGAGATCGGTTTGGATGATGCTGCGCTTTTTTCCGTTGATCGTCAGGGTGAGCGGAATATGGTGAAAATCCCTGTCTGAAGTGTTGACCAGGGTGATATATACTGTTTCGGATTGATTTTGTTTATGGAAGGCTTGCCCGAAGTTCACTTCTTTGATATAGAGATTACTTCGGTTTTCAGGTTTCATCATCAGAAAGACGGATTCCAGGGTTGAGTCGGTGATGATGTGTTGGAAATCACAGTTCTTTTTCTGGAAATCAGAAATCAGGAATAGCGTACCCGGCTGGTTTTCTCCCGATTCTTTTACTTCTTTATAGACTTGAGAAAGTGGTTTAGTGGCCGGGCTGATTTTAAGATTCCCGATAGCCTGGAGCATTTTTTCTTTATCCAATGTGACCGGAAGAACTTTATCATTGGTGAACAAGCTGAAACGGCTACCGGCGGGATAGGTATCGACGATGTCGAAAAGATGTTTTTTCGCTTCTTCGAAAAGACTTCCTTGCGAACCTGTATTGGTCATCGAGAAAGAATTGTCGGCGTAGATAAAAATCCGGGGAGTGGTCGTTGCGGGCAAAGCTTTTCCTTCCGGGTTGAGATAGGGGGTAGCAAAAGCGATGACGATACAGCTTAAAGCTAATAGACGCAGAAACAACAACACTAAATTTTTTAAACGTGAACTGTTTTTCTTTTGCTTTTGTAAAGCTTCCAGAAAGTTGAAGTTGCTGAAATAGACTTTTTTATATCGCTTTAAACTGAACAAATGTAATAGAACAGGTATAGCCAATAACAGTAATCCGTATAGAAATACCGGATGTAGAAATTGAATGACTGATAACATAAATACTCGATTTATCGATTAAATATACCTGATTGAGGGTACCGACTATTTGCGGGAGTAAAAGTAGCAATAATTTCTGTTTTTCGGGATAAGTTTATCCCGGAGAGTGAGGCGGTTTGTATATCTCTGACTGTCAGTTTGAAAAAATGAATTGTTAGTAAAAAAGCCGTTTTTGTTATTAAAAAGGTATTCAAAAATCAAAGAGATAATTTTTTTAATTGTACTTTTACGACAAATATCATAAAATGGGAATTTATGTCTAAGATCATTGCTATTGCAAATCAAAAAGGTGGTGTCGGAAAAACAACAACTTCAGTGAATCTTGCTGCCAGTCTGGCGGTTTTGGAGCAAAAAATTTTGTTGGTAGATGCAGATCCACAGGGAAATGCTTCGTCTGGATTGGGATATGACGTGCAAAAATTAGGAGATTCGACCATCTATGAATGTCTGGTCGACGGACTGGAAGCAGAAAAGGCAACATTGAAGACTGAGATCGACCGTTTAGCTTTATTACCTTCTAACATTAACCTGGTCGGAGCTGAAGTAGATATGATGAATCTGGAGGACCGTGAAAATATCATGAAGAAAGTGCTTGCACCGGTGAGGGATAAATACGATTATATTCTGATCGACTGTTCACCTTCTTTGGGACTGATTACCGTAAATTCACTGACAGCTGCCGACTCTGTGATTATTCCGGTGCAATGTGAGTATTTTGCTTTGGAAGGACTTGGAAAATTGTTGAGTACGATAAAACTGATTCAGAAACGGTTGAATACCGATCTGGAGATCGAGGGATTTGTGTTGACGATGTACGATGCCCGGTTGAGGTTGTCGAATCAGGTGGTTGAAGAGGTGAGAAAGAATTTTCAGGATATGGTGTTCAAGACATTGATCAACCGGAATACGAAACTGGCAGAAGCTCCCGGATTCGGACAGCCTGCTATCCTCTACGATGCAAATAGCCGTGGATCTGAAGACTATATGTTGTTGGCACAAGAGTTGATTAAAAGAAATTTGGAATAAAAGTAGATCTACATTAAAATAAATACAGAAGGAAGATTTTCGATTTACGATCGTATCCCTTTTTATATCGAATCGTAAATTTATAATCAAAATGAAATAGAGTTATGGCAAAAAAAAATGTATTAGGACGGGGGTTGGGAGCCCTGATTGCTGATGCGGCTGAAGAACCGGTGACCAGAGAGATTGTCGTATCGGCCATACAAGAGTTGAATCTTGCCGATATCCGTCCCAATCCTTTTCAGCCGAGAACGGAGTTTGACGAGGAGGCTCTGAGTGAGTTGGCTGCCTCTATTAAAGCGATAGGAATTGTACAACCCATTACCGTGAGGGCTGTCGAAGAAGGGAAATATGAGATTATTGCCGGAGAAAGAAGATTCCGGGCTTCCAAATTAGCCGGGTTGTCGACTATTCCGGCTTATATTCGTAAAACAGAAGACGATAGTCTGCTGGAATTAGCTTTGATCGAGAATATTCAGCGTGAAGATCTGAATGCGATCGAGGTTGCCATCAGTTACCAGCGTTTGATAGATGAATGCAATCTCACTCAGGATGGCTTGAGTGAGAGAGTCGGGAAAAAAAGAGCTACTATTGCCAATTATCTTCGTTTATTGAAATTGCCTGCTCAGATTCAATTGGCTGTCCGGGATAAAAAAATTTCCATGGGACATGCGCGGGCGATATTGGGAGTAGAGGACCCGGATACCCAGCTGATGATCTTCGAACAGATTCTGGAGTATGATTTCTCGGTGCGGAAAGTGGAAGAGATCGTCCGGGAATTGGTACATCCTCAGGTGGAAGAACCTGCAGAGGCTCCGGTCGTTGAAGATAAACCGAAGAAGAGTAACGAGATCGGAGATTATATCGAGTTGCAAAAACATCTGTCACGGCGTTTCGATACCAAGGTGGAACTGAAACGCAATGAAAGCGGGAAAGGAAAAATTATTATAGGCTTTAAGTCTGATGCAGAACTGGAAAAGATCATCGAGTTGTTGGATAAGATTGAATGAGAAAAATTGTTTGTTTGATAGTAGCCATTCTGGCAGGACTTAGTGTGAAAGCATTGAGTTTATCGCAAGATTCGGTGACTCAGCTAGTAACTGCCGACGATACGCTTAAAGCTTTTGAGAAGATCGTCAGGAAACCTCATTCTCCTCATAAAGCCACGATTATGGCTATGCTTCTTCCCGGATCGGGACAGATATACAACGGACAATGGTGGAAAGTGCCTATCCTGTACGGGGGTATGGCTGCCGATATTTATGGTATTGTCTGGAATCAGAAGCGTTTCAAGGAGTATCGGGATGCTTATGTCGAATGGGTGCAGTATCTGGATGCGAAAGCCAAAGATCCGGATACGCCTTATCCGCAAAATCCCGCGTGGGATAAAATTCCCAAAGCTTTCGATGTGGAGACCGATCCTTATTTGCAAACATCCCGGGGACAAACCTGGTTTAAAAATACGTTGAGTAACCGGAAAACTTCTTTTAAGCGGAACCGGGATTTGTGCTATATTGTGATGGCCGCTATTTATGCCATTAATATTATCGATGCCACGGTGTATGCGCATTTTTATGATTTTGAGATAGATGATAATCTGAGTTTTAATTTACAACCTACTTCTTCCTATAGTCCTGTTAGCGGAGGATGTATCGGTTTGACTTTAACTTTTAATTTTTAACGCGAGATGATACGTTTTTTGTTTTTTGCTGTATCCTGTCTGCTATATCATGGTGTATGCGGGGTGAATGTGGTGTCTGAGGATTGTGTTGCTTCGGTAGAGCAAGATACTGTAATTGAAAATCAGATTATAACGGATTCTATTCCGGAATCTTTTCTGGAGAAATTGGATTATTATTATACGAGCTGGTATACAGGGAAACGGGATAGTACTTATTATGTCGATTCGCTTTGTATAGCAGAGAGTTGTAAAAATATTATTCCCTGTAACGATTCGGTTTATCTGTTGCGTTTGGATTCTTTACAATCTGCCGTTCCATTGTCGTTCAACGATATTGTCCGTACGTACATCGAACTGTATACGGTGAAAAAACGGTTGCAGGTAGCCAATATGTTAGGACGGAGTGAATATTATTTCCCCATTTTCGAAGAAGCGTTGGATGCAGAGTGTATGCCTTTGGAACTGAAATATTTGCCTGTAATCGAGAGTGCTTTAAATCCGAAAGCTTTATCCAGGGCGGGGGCCTGTGGATTGTGGCAATTCATGTACGGCACAGGGAAAATGTATAAGCTTGAAATCAATTCCTATGTCGACGAACGCCGTGATCCGGTAAAAGCAACTCAGGCGGCAGTTCGCTATCTGAACGATCTGTATGCTATTTATGAAGACTGGATTCTGGTGATAGCTGCTTATAACTGTGGGCCGGGGAATGTCAATAAAGCGATTCGTCGTTCCGGAGGAAAAAAGAATTATTGGGATATATACTATCATCTGCCTAGAGAGACCCGGGGATATGTGCCCGCTTTTATCGCTGCGAATTATGTATTCGCTTATTATAAAGAACATGGCATTTTCCCGATAGAATCAACCTTGCCGCCGATGTGTGACAGTATTATGGTGAACGATGCTTTGCATTTCGAGCAAATTGCGGCCAAGCTGGATTTTTCTGTTGAAGAATTGCGTGATTTGAACCCTCAGTACCGGGCCGACGTTATTCCTGCCGGTTTTGGAAAATCGTACGCTTTGAAGATGCCTTATAACCATATCGGTAGTTTTATCGATAATCAGGATTCTATTTTTGCTTGTAACCGCAGTAAATATTTCAACGATAGCGATCGGACCGCCGATCCTAAAAACCGGATTAAAGTGCATGCACAGGCTTTGGGACAGGACGGACGGGCCCGTTTGGTATATACTGTGAAAAGTGGTGATGTACCCGGAGCTATTGCTATGAAATTCAATGTCCGCTTGGCCGACCTGAAATACTGGAACAACCTCAATAAACGGATGACGATCCGGCCGGGGCAAAAATTGGTGGTGTATGTACCTGAGAAAAAAGCCAATCAATACAAGAATAAGGCTGCTTATACCGGTAAGGAAGATAACGTAGCCTCAGCCCCGAAAGTCGAAACGATCGATGGTGAGTTTGTATTGTATACCGTCCGGAAAGGAGAAAACCTTTGGTCTATCGCCAAGAAATATCCGGGAGTATCGAATAAGGATATTATGCGCTGGAACGGAATCTCTGAAAATCAGGTCAAAGACATTCGTCCGGGACAAAAGTTAAAGATAAAGATTTAGTTTAATTTTTTTCATTGTAATAGTCAAGACTTAATCTGACAGTTACGTATAAAAAGAATAAATTTGTAA
>ERZ1106929.1616-NODE-1616-length-18197-cov-33.238507_pt1 | contig 18197 bp, 8 predicted proteins | sample MGYA00403662_ERZ1106929 | MGnify/ENA primary metagenome ERZ1106929 (study PRJEB35170, sample SAMEA104062442) | human gut metagenome | biome: human gut; feature: human-associated habitat; material: faeces | place: Denmark | collected 2013-02-20 ... | reverse complement strand
AGATGAAAGTTCTCGAGGCGTAAAGTTAAAGAGGGCTTTTGAAGAGCTTCCTTAAACAGTTCCTTTTTGTGAGGCAAAGATTATGAATAAGATTTTCAAGATCGTGTTCAATGCAGCACGCGGCAAGATGATGGTTGTGAACGAGGTGACCTCGTCTGTTCAGGGCAAGGGCACGAAGACGGTTGTGGCCGCTGCCGTCGCCGCGATGATTGCCGGCGTCTCCGGTTCCGCCATGGCCACTGAAACTGATACCGAAATCAAGGCGACGGATACGGCGCTGAAGGCCACTTTCACGAAGGCAGAGAAGCAGACTGATGTGGCGAGCTCTCTCATTGGAACTTCGGGTGACAAGCTGGCCCTCAAGAACGTTACCAACAAGGATATGTACGCCGCCGGCAGTCTTGATCTGACCGCTTCCAGCAAGGACAATGTCGTCACGCTCAAGAACGGCAGCGTCAGCAATTTCTCTGGCAAGGTTACCAGCGCAGATCATTTCGGTGCGGTTGTTACCGCCACCACGGGCACGCTGAAGATTGACAACGTCACGTTCGAAAACAATAAGTTTGACGAAGTCAAGACTGGCGAACAGAAGCACAACGGTGCCCGCGGCATTATTCGTGCGGCAGGTGCAAATCTCGAAGTTGCCAAGTCCACCTTTGCCGGCAATGAAGCCGTTCTCGGCGGTGCCATCAACGTTTGGTCGAATGGTGAGAATACTGTCAAGATCACTGACAGCACGTTCACCGGCAACGCGACCAAGTCCCATGGCGGTGCTGTCTACATTACCGGCTCTAAGGTCAAGACGACCATTGCCGACTCCACGTTCTCCAAGAACACGTCCGGCAAGCAGGGCGGTGCTCTTCAGCTTGCTGGCGCTGGTGAAACGACGATCACGAACACCACGTTCAGTGAAAATGCTGCAGGCACCTTCGGCGGTGCCATCAACGCAACGAACACCCAGGTTGTCGCGAAGAACGTCAATTTCGAAGGGAATAAGGCCGTCGGTGATGACGGACATGGCGGTGCTCTGTTCCTGAACGGCAATACTGCTTCCTATACGCAGGCCGGCGGCAAGTTCGTTGGCAACAGTGCCAAGAAGAACGGCGGCGCCATTCGTGTTCAGGATGGAGCCGATCTTGCCCTGACCAACGTTGTGTTTGACGGCAACACCGCTGCCAACGGTGGTGCGGTTGACACCTTTAATGCCGGCGACGTCAAGTTTACCGACACGACCTTTACCAACAACCAGGCAGGCGGTTGGGGTGGTGCTCTGCGCATCAACGGCGGCAACGTGACCATTGCCGTCACCGAAGGCAAGTCTCTGGTTTATGAAGGCAACAGGGCCGGTACCAACGCTGAAGCTGCTGCTAAGAATTACGAAAAGCAGGGCGACTTCATGTACCTTAACGGTGCCTCTGACAGGGCTGCGTTCGAACTCGCCGGCGACCTGACGATCAAGGATTCCATCGTTTCGAATCACGGCACCATCGAAAAGACAGGCAAGGGCACGCTTACCACTGCTGACATGACCGGCTTCGTTGGCAAGCTCGATGTCAAGGAAGGCAAGATGGTCATTGAAGGCGGCATCGCCGAATATGACATCGCCGCTCAGATTGGCGTCAACAATGGTAGTAATGATGCTGTTGCGCTCGCTGCCACGACCGTTACCGTCGGTCAGAAGGACAGCAAGGCTGAGCTTGCCATGGGCGCTGTTCAGGCTAATCACGCCATTAATTTCGTCGTGAACAAAGGCAGCACCCTTACGATGCAGTCCCTTGCCGTTGGCACGAAGGAATATGCGCAGCGCACTGAAGCAAAGGCTGATCCTGCCAAGGCTACGTATGTTGGCGCTGTCAATATTATGGGTGACGCCACTGTGACGGAAGGCATTACGGTCGCTGCTGGTACGGCTGATCAGGCTGCCGCTCTCACGCAGACTTCCGGCAACCTTACCGCCAAGTCCCTCACGGTCGCTGCTGCAGTCAAGGGTGAAAAGGATGCCGTGACGGCCCAGGCCGGCACGTTCACCCAGGAAGCTGGCAAGCTGACGGTCGACACGCTCACGAACGGCGGCACGATGACGGTTAAGGACACGGTTGTGACGAAGGCTGACTCCGTCAACACCGGCGCAATCAATAGTTATGATTCCAAGAAGGGTTCCCTGACCATTGCCGGCGGCACGTTCACGAACGACGGCACGATGACTTTCGACAAGATCACCGTTGAAGATGGCGCTACGCTCAAGACCGGCGTCAATCTTAATGGCAAGGCCTCCTTCGTGGTGTTCCAGACCCTGGATCTCCAGAAGGGTTCCACGCTCAACATCAATGCCCTTAATGCCAAGTCCCAAGTTGATGGCAAGGAAGTTGAAAAGGCTGACATCCTCAAGTTCACGGAAGGCACGGTCAAGCTCAACGGTGGTGCTCTCCAGGTTGCAGGCGAAGCCTTCACCGGCAAGGTTGAACTGGCTGCGGGCGCCACTGCCAACATCAATGGCGACTACACCTTCGAACAGGTTAATAACGGCGGTACGGCAACTGTTGGCGGCACGCTGACGGTGACTGACAGCTTCACGGCCGGTACTTTCACGGTTGATAACAACGGCACGCTCGTCCTGACGACGAAGGCTGCCGGTCTCAAGATTGCCGAGGGCACTGCTACCACGAACAGCAACCTCACCAACAACGGCACGATCACGTTCACGGACGCCGCCGGTGAATTCGCTGACCTCGATAAGGTTGCCGCTGTCAAGAATGCTATTGCTCGTTCCGGCAACGGCCTGATCGTCTTCGGCGACAAGGTCACCATCAAGGCTGAAGAGGTCAACAAGGTTCTCAAGGACGGCAAGGTCAAGGCCAGCGATGTTGCCAACCTCGCAGGTGTTGAACTCGAACAGTTCAAGGACGCTACGGTGACGGGTGTTGACGCAGCCCTCTCCGGCAGCTTCGGCAAGGTTGAACTTGCTGCCGGTCAGACCGCTCTTACGGTTGAATCCGGCCTTAAGCTCAACGGCACGGGCGACCTCGTTACTGTCAAGAAGGACAAGACGGTCACGCTCCAGGGTGTGAACATTGGTGAATACGGCAAGCTCACGACCACCGGTGCTGGTGCTGTTGTCGGCGCTATTGCTGGTAATGGCGGCAAGTTCGGTGCTCTCAATGTTGCCGCCGGCGACCTGACGGTCAAGGGTGCTGCTGCGCTTCAGAATCTCACGGTTGCTGCCGACAGCGCTCTCGTCATGGGCAAGGCTGCTGAAACCGCTACGGCTGTTGGCGATCTTGAAGTCAAGGGCTCCGCCCTCGTTCTCGGCACCTTGACGGCTGGTAATGTTACGCTTAAGGACGCCGACGTTCTCGGCACCCTTACGGCTGACAAGCTTGCCGCTACCGGTACGGTCTGTGTCGGTTCTGACGAAGATGACGTCGCCGGCAAGCTCGTCGTGAACGAACTCGTTTCCGGTACGGTCTTCGCTGACCCGGCTTGGAAGGACGGCCATATTCTCAGCCTCAACGACGCCTCTCAGGTTGCTGTTGGTACTGCCGCTGCGGGCTCGACCGTGGTTGCCGGCCAGGGTTCTCTCGTTGCTCTCGGCACGACGGATCTTGACGTTGCCGTCAAGACTGTTGCCGCTGCCGGCCACGCCGTTCTCGGCACCAATGAAGGCCAGATGAAGTCTGCCATCTATGTTGACGGCGGCAAGACCTACGATGAAGCCACCGACACGACGTCTTACAAGACGATCGCCGGCAACGTCATTGCTTCCGGCTGGAATACGGACGGGTTCGATGCTGCATCTGTAGACGCCAAGACGGGCGTTCAGGTTCTTGAAAACAACCTCATGGTTGTGGACATGAACACGATCGACAAGACCGGCGCCAATGCTGTCTTCGTCAAGGATGTGACCAACAACGGCACGATCTACCTTGCCGACGCCGAATTCGGCGACAAGGTGATGTTCACTGAGGCTGACTACAGGCAGGGCACGACCGGTGCCATCACCTTCAACGGTGACCGCCTCATGTCCGCCGCCTTCAAGGATAAGGTCCACACGATCGCCTTTGATGATGCCAAGGTTGCTTCCTACGAAGGCCTCGAGACCCTCCCGCTTGTGACGGCCATGTACGAAGGCAAGGCTCAGAACGGCGCTTCCACGTCCGCCAAGTTCAACAACTGGCTGATGTCTTCCGGCAACGGTCTTGACCGCGAGGAAGTCATCGCCATCGGCAATGACGCCGCCAAGCTCGGCGCCACGTCCGCTGTTGCTTCCGTCACGATGGACGCCATTTCCGCCTTCAACGACTCCGTTGCTGCCCGCACCAACGTTCTCGCTCAGCGCGCCGAAGGCGTGACTGTCTGGGCTGACGTCATGGGCGGTCACTACGAAGCCAAGGAACTCATGGACGGCCAGGGCTACAAGTCCGACGTCTATGGCGGCGTTCTCGGCGTTGACTCTGTTGTCGACGGCTACACCCTCGGCGCTGCCTTCACGGTCGCCACGGCTGATACCGACAGCACGAACACGCTCGCCGTCTCGAGCACGGATTCCGACTTCGTCGGCTTCTCCGTCTACGGCGCCAAGGCCTTCGGCCAGTTCAACCTCGCTGCCGACCTCGGCTACATGAAGGGCTCCAACGACGTTTCCGTCAACGCCTACAACATCGGCGACTTCTCTGCCGATACGGATGCCTTCACGCTTGGCCTTCGCGGTGATGTTCTGGTCGACGCTGGCTCCTTCAAGGTCGTTCCGCACGCTGGTCTGCGCTTCACGCACCTCACCACGGACGACTTCGAATCCGCCTACACGACCAAGATCGACTCCATGAACATCTTCCAGATGCCTGTTGGCGTCACGGTTACGGGCAATGTTGAAGCCGCCGGCTGGAACGTTGCTCCGTTGCTCGACCTCTCCGTTGTCCCGGCCTTCGGCGACACGGATGCCGACATGACGCTGGGCATCAACGGCGTTGCCGCGACGTCTGCGCTCTCCACGCAGGTCATCGACAGCAACCTGTTCCAGATGAAGCTTGGTGTGTCCGCTCAGAAGGACGCCTTCACGTTCGGCCTGAACTACAAGCTGGGCGCTGGCTCCGACAACCGCGTGAACAACACGTTCAACGCTACGGTCGGCTACGCTTTCTAATTGCCTCATGAGCCGGAGCCTTCGGACTCCGGCCTCCAAAGGCTCTTGAAGCTGGCTTTGAAGCCCCCGCATTCGAAAGAATGCGGGGGCTTCTTTGTGGGGCCGCCTCGCTGCGCACGCGCATCCATGCTGTGCAAGTCCGCCGGCCGCACGAACAGGGGAAGGACTGGTGAGAACTCTTGTTGGCGTCTCTGATTCTCAAACACGTGAACATCCCCGATTCTCATTTGCGTTAACGGCGTGCTGACTTTTCTGGACCATCGACGGGATGTTGGGCGTTGAGAGCAGAAAGGCGGGAGTTTCACGACCGAATGCGCGGGGGCCGGACCCGGTCTACTTTGGCGCGGGCTGCTTGGAGCGCCCGAGGTTCTACAAGATCAACTTCCTGCTCGTCACCTTCAACGTGCTCGTGGTCTTCTCGACCGGCATGATCTGGTGGAGGCTGATCGGCCTCTGCTGCCCCGCGAATCTGTTAAGCTCAGGTCGTTCGGACAGCTCTGCCCGGACGGCCATTATTCACTCATGTTCATACGAAACATGCAACGAGAACTTCTTCAGGACCAGCTGGCCGCGAGGCTCATGCACGAGATCTGGACGGGGCGCTGGCCCGTCGGCTCCATGCTCCCGCGCGAACTTGAGCTGTGCAAGTCGGAGGGCGTCTCCCGCTTCACGGTGAGGGCGGCGATGAAGAAGCTTGAGTCCGCGGGCCTCATCCGCCGCACGGCCCACGTGGGCACGATGGTGGTGAGCACGGGGCAGGCCAAGAGCCTCAACCGCGAGCTGAGCTCGATGAGCGACCTCGACAGGCTCGCCTCGAACAACCCGCGCCGCATTCTCGACATCCGCGAGTTCGTTGTGAGCCGTGAGCTCTCGCCGCGAATCGGCTTTCCGACGGGCGAGACGCTGATTCGCTTCTCCATGGTCCGCACGGGCTCGAAGCCGGGCGACCCGCCCATCGCCTGGACCACGGAGTACGTGAACCGCAGCTGGCAGCGCCTCGTGCACGAGGCGCCCCGACATCCCGAACTGCTGCTGATCGACATCATCTCCAGGGTCTACCGGAAGCAGTGCGTCGAGATCAGGCAGGTCGTCGAGGCGACGCTCCTCTCCGAGGAGGCCGCGCTTCATCTCGAGGGCGTTCCGGGCAGCCCCGCCCTGCGCATCACGCGCCGCTATCTCGACGCATCCCGCCGACCGCTACGCCTTCAACCTCAACGTGCAGATCGATCCCGAGGACGGAAGAACCTCGTTCACGGCGGACGGCCTCTGAGTTGGTCTGCTCCGTGCCCTGCACCCAATGAAGACGGTCGCTCCTTCATCGCGAGGAAGCGGCCGTTTTGGTTGCGGGCTTGAGGTTCAGCCCGGAAGGCGGATAGAAATGTCCTACGGTTGTCTGACCGTCACGGTCCTGTGCGACCTGCGGCCGAGGTCATCGACCGCACTCACGCGGTGCGAGCCGGGCTCAGGCTGCCAGACGACGGAGCCGCCCGCGTCCGAAGCACCGATGAAGCGGTCGTCGGCGAACCAGTAGACGATCTTGGCGTCAGGGGCGAGGCTGGCCCTGAGGACGATGCCCGCCTGCTTCGGGCCCGCCGTGCCCGTGTAGTAGCGCGTGCCAGCGCGCGGGCTCAGGATGGCGGGCGGGGTGCCCGAGACGGCGCCCTCGGGCCTGCATTCGGGCTTCCAGTCGGGAATGGGCGTCTTGACGATGCCCGCCTCGAGGAAGCGCTGCTGGTATTCGGAGGGCCAGGATTCGACGAAGACTCGCCTGACGCCGTCGCCTTCCTCGCAGGCTCTCAGTCCCGTGGCCTCGTCGACGAGGATTTCCTTAAGAAAGCCCGTGTCGCGGATGGGACTCACGCCGGGAATGAACCAGGCGCCGACCGTGTCGGTGCAGCGCACGCGGCCCTGCGCGTCGGTCGCAAGGTCGCCCGTCGAGCGGCAAACGGGCTCGGACCTGACGCCTGCGGGCTGTTCGTCGAAGCGCTTCACGTCCTGAGCGGACATGGCGAACTCGCGGTCCGTGAGAAGGCGCACGGCGGCGCTCCTGAAGACGGGCTGCGCGACGAGCGCACCCTGCAGCCAAGGATCGGGCCTGCCGTTGAAGTTGCCGAGCCACACGACGATGATGTAGCGGCCCGCATAGCCTGCGGTCCAGGCGTCGCGGAAGCCGTTCGAGGTGCCCGTCTTCCAGAGGAGAGGAACGGACACGCCCTCGACCTTGAGGGCCTCTCCGCCCTCGGCGAGCATGCGGCGCACGATCCAGGCGGATTCAGGCGAGAGCATCTGTCTGGCGGCTGCTGGCTCCTCGTCGGGAAGGCGCACGAGCGGACGCAGAAGGCCGCCGTTGCCGAGCGTGCCGTATAGCCTTGCAAGGTCCTCGGCGCTCGCTTCGGCGCCGCCCAGCACGATCGAGAGGCCGTAGTGCTCGCGCGGATGTTTCATCGGAACGCCGGCCTCGCGCAGGAAGTCGTAGAGGTCGGGCCTTATCTCGGAGGCGAGCGTCACGGCGGGCACGTTGCGCGAGTCGTTGAGGGCCTCGACGGCGGGAAGCGGTCCGCGGAAGCGCTTGTCGGCGTTGCCGGGCTGGTAGCCGCGGAAGCTTCGCTGCGAGTCGAGAAGGACGGTGCGCGAGTGGATGAGGCCCTGGTCGAGCGCGAGGCCGTAGACGAAGGGCTTGAGCGTGGAGCCGGGGCTTCTCGCCGCGCGGGTGCCGTCGACTTCGCCCGCAATGGCGCTGTTGAAGAAATCGATGCTGCCCACCTGGGCGAGGACGGACATGTCGCGCGAGTCGACGACGAGCATCGCGCCGTTTTCAATGCCGTAGGGGCGAAGCCGAGCGACGTTTTCGGAGAGGATCTTCTCCATCGACTCTTGAAGCGGCAGGCTCAGCGTGGTCTTGAGGACGGGATCGGGACGCGTGCCCTCGACGAGGCGCGTGAAGTGCGGGGCCTCGAAGGGAAGCGCTCGCGTGCCCCTCACCTTGAGGGGACCCTCGACGACGGGACGCAGGCGCTCGCTCACAAACCCGTCGTTGATCGCCTTCCTGCCCACGGCAAGGCGTGCACGGTCGAAGTCCGGACCCGTGACGGGATGGCGCTTGACGGGGTTCTGGGGCACGACGGAGAGCGCGATCGACTCGGCGGCGGTGAGCTGCGAGGCGTGCTTGCCGAAGTAGACGAGCGAGGCGGCCTCGATGCCCTCGACGTTGCCGCCATAGGGCGTCAGGGTCAGATAGGCCGTGAGGATCTCGTCCTTGGTGTAGTGCATGTCGTAGCGCAGCGCCCAGAGCATCTGCTCGAGCTTGCCGCGCCAGCTGCGGGTGTCGAGTCCCTGAAGCCTGCGGGCGAGCTGCATGGTGATGGTCGAGCCGCCGATGCGGCGGGTGCCCGTGAGGGTGGACCAGGCGGCTCGGCCGATCGAGAGGGGATTGATGCCGGGATGCGAGTGGAAGAAGCGGTCCTCGTAGCGCACGACCGCGTCAAGCGCCTCGCGCGACACCGCTCCCTGGAGGACGGGGAGCCTGTAGGCGCCGTCCTCGGAGAGCGTGAGGTGAAGGAGGCGGCCGTCGCGGTCGGTGACGGCCTGGGACCAGTGGGTGTCTTCGGGCACGAGCCCGGGCTTTGGCTGGGTTTTCGCCCAGATCATGAGTCCGCCGCCGGCCGCTGCCGCCAGAACGGCTGCGGCCAGAAGCAGACGGGCAAACCTTCTCATGAGGTGCTCCGTTTGGTGTTGTCCGTGAGGCTCATGGCGTCACGGTGAGGGTCAGGGACTTGTCATGCGCCTTGATCGTCGGATCGGCGCCGTCGGCCGCCTGAACGGCCGGCACCGTATATTTTCCATGCGTTTGCGCTCGAAGTCGATAGGTGAATGTCGATTCCTGATGCTCGAGCATGCAGACGCCGACCATGCGGTCCTCCGAAACCGCAGTCTGGCGGACGTCCACCCCCTGCAGGCTCTCATCCGTGGAGGCGGGTGCAAAGCCGCCGGGAAAGAGGTCTGTGATGACGACGGGGGATTCGGCGTTGCCCGAGGTGCGGCGCGCGCGGATCTCGACCGTGACTACGTCGCCCGCCTTCACCGACGTGACGGGCTCGCCCGCCTCGTTGAGGATGCGCTTGACGACTTCAAGTCCTTCGTAGGACGCGGTCTTGTGGGGCTCGGCGGGCCAGCCCGCAGCGGTCGTGCTGTGGTAGAGCCCCTTGAGGGAGGCGGCGGACGAGAGGCGGAAGGCGGTGCAGCCCGGCGCCGAAAGCGTCACGAAGCCGTCGCCCTTCGCAAGCGACTCGGCGGGGCGCTTCTCCGCTGCCGGCGCCGTGCAGGCGAGCGTCACCGCATCAAGCTTTCCTGCGTGTGCGCCGTTCGAGGGCGCCGAGAGGAGCGCGCTCGCAAGGAAGGCGCGTTCGCGATCCGTGAGCGACGCAAGCGGCCTCGATTCGAGCGTCTGAAGGAGATGTGCGGTGCCTTCTGGCGTCGGCGCGAGGCGCACGGCCGATGCAAGGGCGGGGATGCCGCCGAGTGTCAGCGTATCGTTCCCCTCGGACTTCGAGACGTCGATCGAAATGGCGGCCTTCTGCAGTTCGTCCGCTTCATCGGTGAGGCGCATCAGGCGGTAGGCGTATGCAATGTAGAGCGCCGCAGGGTCGTTTCGCCAGTCAAGTTCGCGGGCGTCCATGCGGTTTCGGAGCGCCTCAATGCGCTCCGCTTCGAGCGTGCCCTCGCGCGTGAGCTGGGCCAGAGCCCAGGCGGCCGTTCGGGCCTGGCCGAGCGTGTCGGGCGTCAGGCCATCGAGGGCGTTGCTGATGGCGTCGGCAAGCCTGCGGACGAGTTCGGGACGCACGTCACGACCGTTTTCACGCAGCGTGAGCACGAAGTCGAGGGCCCATGTCGTGGCCATGAGGCTCGGGGAGCCCCAGGGCCATGCCGAGAGGCCGTTCCAGCCGAGCTGGCCCTCGATCGTGTCGAGCGCCTTCTGGATGCGGGCGGTCGCATCCCTGCGAAGCGCATCGGCGTCGCCCGCGGGAAGCTTCGCGGCGGGGGCGCCGACGAGCTGCGCCCAGGGCATGGCGGCCGAGAGGGCCGCGTCCGAACTCAGCCAGAAGGCTTCGGGAAGACTGCGAACGAGGCCGTGCGCAAGGGGCAGCGGCGTCGTCGAGACCGTGAGGGAGGTTTCGTTTTCCAAGGGAAGCAGGCGGGCTTTGACGGTCACGTCGGCCGTCTTCACGTCGCCGAGCGGTCCCCAGAGGACGTCATGGGTCCTGAGGGCTGCGGGCCTGATCGAGAAGGACGTCGTGCGCGTGACGGCGGATCCCTTTTCGGGCGTGGCCGTCACGGTGACGGATGCGGCGCCCGGCACTGCGCCTGCGGCAATGTCAAAGCGTGCGGTGGCTTCGCCCGGCGCCTCAAGGACGAGAGGCGCGGAGAGCACGCCTGCGCTCAGTCCTTCGGGCAGGCCTAGCGCCACGGATCCCTTCCAGGGCGCCTCGCCGTTGAGGGAGACGACGCCCGTGAAGACGTCGCCAGGTGCGGCGAACCCCGGCAGGATCGGCGTCAGGATGAAGGGCGCGCGCACGGCCGTGTCGATCGAGGCGCCGCCCATGCGACCCTCGGAGGCGCCCACGGCCATGAGACGCACGCCGCCGTTGAATTCGGATGGGAGCGACACCGTGACGGTGCGGCCCTTTTCATCCGTCTCAAGGCTTCCCGCCCACCAGACGGCCGCGCGATCCATCGTGCGCCTGAAGGGATTGGCCATCGCGTCGGCCGAAATGGCCCTCGAGCCGAAGCCGCCGCCGAAGGGCGCCTCGCCCGGAAGCTTCATGCCTTCGGGCATCAGGCCTTCGAGCGTCTGGCGCGTGTCGACCTGAAGTCCTCGGTCTTCGAGAAGCGCATGAACGGGAGACGGCGTCCTGTAGCCCGTGAGCGACAGAATGCCCGTGTCGACCGCCCAGAGGAAGACGCGCCCCGGCGCATCTGACTTCACCGTGACCTTCAGCTCGCGCGTGTCGGGCACCACGGCGGGCGCCTCAAGCTTCACGCCGAGCGTGCGGGGCTTCATGTTGAGCGTCACGGGCGCGGTCGCCCTGGCATAGGCCTTGAGGAAGCGCGCGGCATCCTTCGAGGAGCGCACGAGCGAGGCGCTCAGGAAGGCGCGCCCGCTGTAGCCTTCGGGCACCTCCATCTGCGCGGCGTTCGTGCCTGCGCTGACCTTCACCCACTTGGAGACGAGCACTCGATCCGCTTCAAGCGTCACGAGCGCCAGACCCTCGAAGGGCGACACGATGTTGAGACGGGCGAATTCGCCCGCTTCATAAGTCGACTTGTCTGAAACGAGCTTTGCCGTGGCGGCGGGCAGGTCGCCCGAAAGGGCGGGGCGCAGGTCTTCGCCTGCGACGTGATAGGGCAGGCGCGCGAGCACGCGGCCCTGTTCGTCCTTGACGACGAGGGAGAAGTCGCCTGGCGCCGAGGTGTTGAGCGAGGCCGTCGTGCGGCCGTTGGCGTCGGTCGTGACGGCGGATTCCCTCACGGGGCGCTCGACGCTGCGCTCGTCGTAGCGCAGGCGTCCCGTGCTGTCGGAGGCGAGCTCCGTGACGGACTGGCGTGCCATGACGGCGAGGGTGAGCGGCCTGTCGGCGCAGGGCTTGAGGAAGCGGTCGACGAGCAGGAATTCGAACGTGCGCTTCTCGTCCCTCGTGATCCAGCTGAAGGCCTCGGGTGCGGGCATGTCGATGCCGCCCTTTTTCACGGTGGATTCCGCGTGCCTGCGCCAGCCGAGCATGGTGTCGGCGGGCGAGATCAAAAAGTCGACGTTTTCCGTGGCGGCCCTGATGCCGCCGTTTTCGAAGCCCTCGAGCAGCAGACGGCCCTTGAGCGTGCCCGCAGTGGAGGAGAGCGGCAGCGTGAGGGATGCGCGGCCTGCGGCGTCCGTCTCGACGGACTTCACCTTCACCTCGTCGAGCGTGCCCTCGAAGGGCGCGGGGTCGACGAAGGTCCAGCCGGGGAGCTCGGGGAACGAGATGTCGCGGGCGGGCGAGAGGACGAGGCGTGCGCGCACGGCCTTCTTCGCAGCGGGGGCGCCGTAGGACATGGCGAGCGTGGAGTCGATGCCGAGGTCTCCGGGCTTCATCCAGCCGGGCGCCCCTTGGACCATGCGGGCCGTAAGGCGCATCGCCTCGGGCGTGAAGTCGCCGATCGCCGCATGGTGGGTGGAGAGCACGACGTCGCCCGCGAGCAGGTCGATGCGGATTTCGCCCGGCACGGCGTCCGTCGGAATGGTCCAGTCGGCCGATGCGGTGCCTTCGGGCGTAAGTGCGGGGGCGGTCTCGAGCATCGTGCGGCCCGTGGCGTCGGTGATGCGCAGCGTCACGGGCATGCCTGCGGGGAGCCTGTGCCAGTCCGCGGTCTTCACGATCATGCCTGCGTGCACGGTTTCTCCGGGACGGTAGATGCCGCGCTCCGAGAAGACGAGGCCCGTGAGGCCGTCCTCGGAGACGAGGCGCCCTGAGGTGCTGAAGTCGTGGTCATGGTCGACGTTGGAGGCGTCGGAGAGCGAGAGCCAAGCGAGGTCGCCCGTTGCTTCGTTCGTGACGACGACGGCGGCGGGCGCCTTTTCGCGTTCGAGTCCGCGCGTCGTTGCAAAGCGTGCGGCGCCGGTTTCGTCCGTCGTGACGGTTTCGAGAGGGACGCCGTTGGCACCGAGCAGCACGGCGCGAAGGCCGGCGGCGGGAACGCCCCTGACGAGGTCGGCCGCATGGACGACGTGGCTGCCGTCGCGGGAGGTCTTGGCGATGAGGGCCGTGTCGGTGACGAGCACGCGTTTGGCGGCGATGGCCGCAACGCCCCAACCGTCCTTCGTCTTCTTCTCGCCCGTGAGCGTGATCTGGAAGAGCCCTGCGCGTCCGCCGGGAAGCTTCGCCTCGTCGAGCGGGAGCGACGCAAAGCGCCTTCCCGCCGCAACGGGAATGACGCCGTCGGCAGCCTCGGAGAGGGCCTCGGCATTCGTGACGGTCTCGTGTGCGCGCCAGTTCTGGGCCGTGAGCGCAAGGTAGGGATCCCTGATGCGCTCGATGCGCCAGCGGATGCGGTCGACGCCGTCGGCCATGAGCGTGAGGGTTCTCGAGCCCGAGAGCGTCATCATGCTGCCGGGCTGCAGGAATCCGACTGCGGCGCCGGGGTCGGCCGCCGCAAGGACGGTCGTCCAGCCGTCGGAGAGCACGGCGCCCTTTTCGGGACCGAAGCCCGCGGGAAGCGCCAGATGGAGGAAGTCGCCGGGCCGGGCCTTGAGAAGAAGGCGGATGCTGTCGGACGGGGTGTCGGGGTCCTGCGCGATCGAGACGGGGACGGGCGTGCCGCGCGCGAGTACGTCGGGCGTGACGGCGGGTGCTCTGCGCCAGTCGGTGGGCGAGACGGCCTCCTCGTTCATGCGTGCGGGCAGAGCCGTGACGCGCATCGCCGCGACGATGTCCGAGGGCTTCGTGAGGAGCGAGGGCCTGAGCACGAGCTCGTAGACCTGCTCGAGCGTTTCGGTGCGCGTCGGACTGAGCGAGGCCTCGCCCATCTTGTAGAGGCTGTCGGCGGCAGGAATCGTGTAGCTCACGAACGCCTGCCGGAATCCCGGCTGCACGACGGGATGGCGGCCGTCAGCTGCCGTCCACTTGCCCGCGGCCTTCGGGAAGGTGATGCGGACGTTGGTCGCGTTGCCGAGCGTGCGCACGGGGAGCTTCATGTAGAAGCCCGTGCGGAAATGGTTCCAGATGAAGATGGGCTTGCCGAACGTGAGTCCGCTTCTTGAGGGGACGTCGACCTTGACCGAGGCCTCGAAGGCCTTCGTGTCGGCGATGGTCGTCGAGAACAGGGCGTCGACCGTAAGGGCGCGCTCGCCCGAGACGGCGGGGTCCATCCAGAAGGTCGCGAACCCCGACGTCATCGTGAGGGGCGGCGTCGTGAAGTCGATCACGGGCGTGTTGAGCGTCGTTGCGGAGGGCAGGCGCAGGCCCGAGAGGTCGACCTTGAAGGTTGTGCGCTCGGGCCAGGGCTCCTCGGGCGTGAAGGCGAGTGCGCCCCGGGCCTCCCAGCGCCAGACGCCTTCGACGGCGGGCGAGAGCGAGACGCCCGTGACGCGCGAGGAGACGAGGCCGAAGAGCCTGCTGCACTTCGAGGCGGCCTCATTGCCGTATTTGGCCCTGCAGGGCGTCATGTCGGGGGAGAGCTTCACGACGAGCGGCGAGCGACTGTGCTCGGGCAACGAAACCTCGGCCTTGAGCCAGGCGGGCGGCACCGTGGCCGAAAGGGCGGCCGCAGCTTCAAGGGACGCCAGAGTGAGAATGGAAAAGGTGAACGTCGGGACGGTTCGCATGTGGTCTCCTCCGAAAATGGTCCGGCATGTCATCCTCCCACTATAGTCCTCGCTTTCGCAGGGAACCATGAGCGTAACTACCTGACACAGAGGAGCTTGCGGATTCGGCGTGATTTGGGATCACGCATCCGTTGTGAGGAGGCCGGCCTCAGCGGAGCATGCGCGCGTGTGCGGCCTCGCCTCTCAGGTCGCCTTCGGAGCGTACGGGCCTGCCCGAGAGCATCTGGGCGGGCACGACGCAGAGCTCCGCGTAGTCGGAGGCGCTGATGCCGCTGCGTTCGGCATAGGGCTTCACGAAGGAGACGGCGGCGCCGATGCGTTCGGCGAGCAGCGTCGCGAGCGTTTTCCCGGGCCTCAGGAAGTAGACGGCGTTGTTCGTGCGCAGGACGGGCGCGCAGGCGACGCCTTCGGAGGCGGAGAGCACCATGGCGCCGATGACGGTCTGCAAAAGGTCCTTGGGGCGCAGGCTGCCGGGGATGTCGTGAGGGTCGTCCATGCGGCCGCCTCGGGACTTGTACTCGACGGCGAGCACGCCGCCAGCCCTGAGGGCGATGACGGCGTCGGGCTGTGCGTAGAGGCCTCCCGCCTGAAAGGTGCGGCGGTCGGATTCGCGGCAGAGGAGCTCGCCCTCGTCTGCGGGCAGGAAGGGCACGAGGCGCAGGACGGGGTCGTCGAGCCTGTTGACCGCTTCGGCGGGGAAGAACACCGCCTCGACGCCGATGCCGAGCATGTCGGCGTGTCCCGTGGAAAGGCCCTGCCTCACTATGAAGGGAAGCGTCTTGAGAAACTCCCACTCGGGCATGGGCGGCACGACGGGCACGGCGGGGACGGGCGCGGGTTCGGGTTCGCGCCTGAAGGCGGGCTCGGGCCTCGGTGCGGGATCGGGTTCGGGCTTCGGTTCAGGGGCGAGCACCGCAACGTCGGGCTCGCGTCTGGGTTCGGGAGCGGCCTCCCTGCGGGCGGCCGCGTTCGGGACGTTCACGCGCTCGGTGTAGGACGTGTGCCTGATCTCCTCGATGTCCTCGGCGTCGTTCTCGTCTGACTCGAGCATTTCGAGTGCGAGGCGGTCAGCCTCGAGCGGGTCGGGGCGCGAGAGCTTCGGAGCGGCCCTCGTCACGGGGCCGTCGCCTTCGGGAAGGCCGGCGGCGATCTTCGAGAGGCCGATGTTGCGCCTTGCCTGCCTGCGTCTGGCGGCGAGCCACATCGCAAGGGCGACGAGAAGCACGAGCAGGAACCCCGCGGCCGTCATGATGCGGTCGGGGGAGAACTGCTGAAGACCTGCGAGGATCGCGTTCACGTTCATCGTCCTCGTCCCTTTTTCTGAGCTGGTCTGAAGTTCCTGCCTGCGGCGGGGCGGCCTGCGTCCCTGCCGCCCTTGCGGCGGGCGTCGGACGGCGCATAGCGCGGTGCCGTGCCGCGGGGCGCGGCGAGGAGCGCGAAGACGGTGGGAAGCTTGGGCAGCGCACGCTCCTCGGGCATGAGCGCGGCCCAGGCGCGGACCGTCATCGTGCGGATGGATTCATGCTCGCCCGTCACGTCTGTCGCGACGGTGACGCGGGTGTCGGGGGCGAGCGTGGAGACGAGGCTCTCGAGCATCGCGCCGTTTCGGTACGGCGTCTCGATGAAGAGCTGGGTCTCGGAGCGGCGGCTCTGGGTCTCGAGGTCCTTGAGGGCCGCAGCGCGCTCGTCCGCATGCACGGGCAGGTAGCCGAGGAAGCGGAAGCGCTGGCCGTCGAGTCCGCTCGCCATGAGCGTCATGAGAATCGACGAGGGGCCGACCCACGGCACGACGCGCAGGCCAAGCTCCTGGGCCCTTGCAACGATCTGTGCGCCCGGATCCGCAATGCCGGGACAGCCCGACTCGCTGACGATCGCGGCATCCTCGCCCGCGAGGACGGGCTCGAGCCAGCGGTCGATCAGGGCGGGGTCGGGATCATGTCCGATCTCCTCGATCCTGAGCTCCGAGATGGGGCCGGGATGGCCGAGCAGCTTCAGGTAGGCGCGCGCATTCTTGGCCGCCTCGACGAAAAAGAGGCGGATGTCTGCGGCGCGGGTGCGCACGGCGGGCGGAATGGCGGCTTCCAGCGTGCCGTCGGCGATGAGGTTGGGAAGGCAGTAGATCGTGCCGGCCATGGGAGGTGCTCCTCAATCAGGCGTCGAGGCCGGGGAGGACTTCAACGCCCGCGCGGGTGAGAAGCGTGGTGAGCGCCATGAGCGGCAGGCCGATCAGGGAGGTCGGGTCGTCCGACTTCACGCTTTCCATGAGCGCGATGCCGAGGCGCTCGATCTTGGCGGCGCCGGCGCAGTCGAAGGGCTTCTCGCGCTCGACGTAGGCCTCGATGGCCTCGTCGGAGAGCGTGCGCATGCGGATCGTCGTCTGGGACTTGACGCGCTCGGCGCGGCCTTCGGCGTCAATGACGCACAGGGCCGTCGTGAACACGACGTCGTGGCCCTGCATGCTCTTGAGCTGGCGGACGGCGTTCTCGTGCGTGTGCGGCTTGCCGAGCTTGACGCCGTTGAGGTCGGCCACCTGATCGGAGCCGATGACGACGGCGCCGGGGTGCTTGTCCCAGATTGCGCGGGCCTTCATTTCGGAAAGGCGCATCGCGGTGTCCTGCGGCGTTTCGCCGGGCAGGGAGGATTCGTCAATGTCGGGGCTTTCGCACGTGTAGGCGATGCCAAGACGGTCGAGGAGCTCGCGGCGGTAGCGGGAGCTCGAGGCGAGGATGAGTGCTTTTGTCATAATGCAGGAATTGTAGCGGGAAGTCCCAAGGCGGGCGAGCGAAATTCCCGCCGCCTGCGCGTGAACAATGTATCCTTTCAGGGCGCCCGTTCCGGGCCTGAAAGTTTTACTGAGGATGACCATGTCTCTTACGCTCGATGTTTTCGAAATCGCCCGCACCCGCCAGACCGTGGAGGGCACGCTTGAGCTTGACGAAATGCCTGAGCTCGCGCACTTCATTCAGGCGCTCGAGGGCTCCCTGAAGTTCAGCGTGACGGGACTCGGCATCGTTGAGCGACTTCCCGCCGCAAGTCTCTCGTTCGAGGGCACGGTCGTCATGCAGTGCGCGCGCTGCAACGAGCCCGTGAGCGTTCCCATCAGCCGCGAACTCGTCTTCCGCTTCACGAAGACCGAGGCAGAGGCCAATGCGCTCCCGCTCGATGAAGAGGGTGATGATGAGGAGGTTATCGTCGGCAGCCGCAGTCTCTCCGTCGCCGACTGGGTTCAGGAGGAGGCGATCCTGTCGCTTCCCGCCATGCCGCTTCACGACGACTGCGAGATGGACTATGAAAACACGAGCGACGAGGTGGTCGAGGCTGAAAAGCCCAATCCCTTCGCCGCTCTCGCCGCGCTCAAGCACTGAGCCCGAACACCACGCCTTGTGAAGACGCCCGCCCGGCATTTGATTCGGAGCGGGTTTTTCCTTGTCTTTTCGGGCTTAGGCTGAGCGGCGTCGGACGCGGTCGCAAGCGAGGCCATGAGCATGGAATGCACAGACCGGCCGAAATCTCCAGCAGGCCCCGTCGTCGGTTCTGGTCCTGAATAAAAATCGCCCGGCTCACACAAGCCGGGCGACGGATGCGTCTGATGACGTTGGCGATGACGACGGCTTTGGAGACGTCAGGCGGTGGCGGCTTCCATAGAGTTGCCGCGAGGGAACATCCGACTTCAGTCGGGTGAGGAATCGCGGCTTACTCCTT